>CAJDWV010000045.1_pt1 | contig 14496 bp, 7 predicted proteins | sample 7391731 | NCBI WGS metagenome assembly CAJDWV01 (sample SAMEA7055746, study PRJEB34461) | soil metagenome | biome: terrestrial ecosystem; feature: Peninsula; material: soil | place: Antarctica | collected 2016
TGTCCTGGCCGATGATCGCAGCAGGCTGCGCGAGCTGGTCAAGCAGGATCCCGTTGGCGTTGACACCGAAGCCGAGTTCCTGCAACAGGGACATCCGCTGCTCGCCAGGTGGGGGCGCATGGGCCAACACTTCATGTTGGCACTTGAGGACGACTTCACGCTTGCGGATGTCCGCCATTCGCAAGATGAAACCGAAGCACCCGAACTGGACACGCGCCTGCACCGCGTGCAGGAAAGCATCCGACGACTCGATACCTCATTGATGCATGGGGACGCAAATCCAGCCAATGCGCGCAAGGACCGATCACTACGCATCCACGCCTGCCACACGCGGCTGCGCGAACTCGAGGTGCTGCGCGATGCCTTGCTGCGCGAGCGCACTGAAGACCCGAACCTGAAGCCTTCCGACATCATCGTGATGATGCCTGGCATCCAGGATTACGTCCCGCTGCTGGCTGCAGTATTTGGCGAAGCGGGCAAGCACGAAGGCCCGCTGCCATACCACTGCGCAGACGTCGCGGTCGCACGCGCGCATCCGTTGTTCGAGAGCTTCCGCCAGTTGCTCGATCTGCCACTGTCGCGCCTGACCGCGCCGGAAGTGGTGGATCTGCTCGACGTGCCGCAGATCGCGCGCCGCTTGAACCTCGGCATCGACGACGTCGACGTGCTCACTGGCTGGCTCAAGAACAGTCGCGTCGCCTGGGGCCTGGACGGCGCATTCCGCGGGCGCTTCGATGTGCCAGAGATTCCAGAGCATACGTTCGGCTGGGCGATGGACCGGATGCTCGCCGGCTATGTCATGGGCCAGCCGGATAGCGAGGAAACCAGCGCGGTGACGCTGGCCGATGGCACCGAGCTTGCGCCGCTGGATGGCATCCACGGTCCGCAATCGGTACTGCTCGGCGCGCTCGATCGGCTGCTGGTTGAGCTGGACGAATGGTGCGCGGATGGTCATGCGCGGCTCAAGGCCAGCGTATGGGCGGATCGGCTGGAAAAGCGCTTCCAGTCGATGTTCCTGGTCGATCCGATGGACACCGAAGCACGCGAGGTCAAGGCACTGGTACTGCGCTTCATCCGCACCTTGGCGAGCGAGCCGCAAGACAGCGGCTTCGATCCGGAACTTGAATTCAGCGTGGTTCGCGAACTCCTGCTCGCGCAGCTCGACGCGGTGCCGGAACGCCAGCGCTTCCTGATGGGCGGGGTGACCTTTTGCGGCATGGTTCCGCAACGCGCGATCCCGTTCAAGGTGGTCGCCGTGCTTGGCCTCAATGACGGTGATTTCCCGCGCGCCAGCAGCGACGCCGGCCTTGACCTGATGGGCAAGCATCGGCGCATGGGTGACCGCGACGTGCGCAGCGATGATCGCTACCTGTTCCTGGAAACGCTGATGTCCGCGCGCGAAGTCCTGCACCTGAGCTATATCGGCGAAGGCGTGCGCGACGGCAAACCACGCAATCCCGCTGCGCCGCTGGCCGAACTGATTGCGGCGCTGGATGACGCCGCAGCATCCGTCATCAAGAACCACGATGAAACCGACAAAGAGTACGAAAAACGAAAACGTCCCTGGCTTATCAGGCATCCCTTGCAGCCGTTCGATGAGCGCTACTTCAACCAGACCGACGCGGCGTTGTTTTCCTTCCACGCGGAATTTGCCGGGATGCGCAAGGTATCGGCGACCGCGCAGGTGGCGCAGCCATTTGTCGACAGCGCCAACGTTGCGACGCACACGGTAGAAGATGGTCCGATTCCCCTGCGTGAGGTCATCGCTTACTACAAGGATCCGGCTCGGCAGTTGCTCGCCAACGGTTTGAACCTGCGTCTGGATGCACTGGATGACGATCGCCTGCGCGACAGCGAACCGCTGGAGGCGAAGTTCGAGGCGCTGGACCAGGTGGCCAAGCGACTGTTCCTCGACGCCGCGCAGCACGCGGATGCAACCGTGCCCGATATTCCCCCCGATTGGGTACGACTTACCGGCATGCTGCCACCGGGCAGGGTTGGCATGCTTGCGTGGGACGAAGAGCGGAAAAAGGCTGCGACGCTACTCGAAGTGGTCCGCCTGCCTGCCCATGCAGGACATTCGTTGTTCGCAAACGGGCTGCCTGCCGGTCAACCGCTGCTGGTCAATCGCATCATCAACGGATTCCGGCTGCAGGGCGAATTGCGTGATATCCGGACTGTCGGCGATGTCCGCTGGATCATGGAAGCGTATCCGGGCAGGCTGGAAGCGAAGCTGGACTTCAAGGCGCGGATTGGCTTTTTCCTCAAGTGGGCTTTGGCCAGGCTTGATGAGTTGCATCGACAGCGCGCGCTGCGTGCATGCGTTGCGGTCCAGGTCAAACCGAAGGACATGGATCGGGATAGCTGGGGGAAAAGCTTCAACGATTGGGACGACGCGTACATGACCGCCGTGAATGGGCCCAGTGGCGCGACGGCGCAATGGATGCTCGGCGACATTGAAGCTCGCGTCGCCGGTTTGCTTGCGTTCTGGCAACAGTCCCAACAACAGCCGCAATGGTATTTCCCGGCGACCTCCTGGGTTGCGTTGGGCGATGACGCGAGCGCTGCACTCGTCAAGTGGGCGGGAGGTTACGACACAGGGGGTGAGCGCGACTATGCGGGGGGCTACGCCCACCTGCTCGCGGGTGAGCGCGACTTTTCCGGGGAGACCGATTACGCATTGCTGCGCGAAAATGCGATCCGCTTGCACGAGCTGATCACCCTCACGCCGGAAACGGAGCGCACGGCATGACTGATACCGATGTCGTCGAGAACAGAAATCCCAGCGACTGGATCGAATTGCCCCTGCAGGCCGGTGGCCGCAGCCTGATCGAGGCCAGCGCCGGCACCGGCAAGACGTGGACGATTGCGGTGCTGTACCTGCGCCTGTTGCTGGAGCACGGGTTCAGCCCGAAACAGATCGTCGTCACCACGTTCACCGATGCCGCCGCACAGGAGCTTCGCGAACGCATCCGCAGTCGTGTACTGGCGGCGGAACAGCAAGCCATGCAGGCACTCGAGCCGCAGGCCAAAACGCCCGGCGCAATGAAAATCCCGACTCTCGACGAGGATTGGCTGGCCAACCGTTGGCGCGAAAGCAGTGACGGTCCAGATGACAGTGAAAAGATCACGGCAGACCTGAATCGCTTGCGCCTGGCTGCGGCCGAACTCGATCTCGCACCCATCGGGACGCTGCACAGCCTGTGCCGCAAGATCCTCACTGATTATCCGTTCGAGAGTGGCAGCACGTTTGACCTTGGCGACATGGTGTCGACCGGTTCGATACATGCCGAGCTGATCGATGATCTGTGGCGGCGCCTGGGCCAGTCGGATGGCGAATTGTCGGCGGAAGATGCTGCCTGGTGGCAGGCGGGTCGTTCCTCCCTGAGTGAACACCTGCGCAAGGCGATGGCGCCCGGCGTCTCCGTCGGTGTTGTCGCCGAAGAAGCCATCCGCGATCTGATGCAGCGGCACAACGCACAGATGCTGCGGACGTGGCTTGGTGACGGATCACAGTTCACCCGCGCGAACTCCGCATTGCGCAGCCGATTGACTGAGCTGGCGAGTTTCATCGAAGCGGGCGATCCGATTGCAAGCCCTCCGCACCTTGCTGCGGTGCTGGCGGATCCCTTGCAAAAGCACCTGAAGGCGCAAGCGATTGAAGAAGGATCGCATGCGGGAATCCTCGAGTTTGCCCGGCAGGCCGAACCCGTCCTGGATTCGCTTGCGTACCTGTCAAAAGGGCTTGCGCTTACGCGTTACCGCGACGAGCTGCGCGCACGTGCGCAGCAACGTCTTGCCGCCGCCGGCCAACTCACCTTCGACGAGCTCATCGAGCGCGTGTACCGCGCATTGCCGCCAGGCGGCAGCGTCCTCGCCGATCACCTGTTCGAGGCATGGCCGGTCGCGATGGTGGACGAGTTCCAGGACACGGACGCGTTGCAGTACGCGATCCTTGATCGCATCTATCGCGACCACGAACGCGCGGATCGCGGTCGCCTGGTGATGATCGGCGATCCCAAGCAGGCGATCTATCGCTTCCGCGGCGGCGACATCGATGCTTACCTGGAAGCGCGTGACAGCGCGACCAGCACGCTCACGCTGGACACCAACTTCCGTTCCTCGCGGCAACTGGTCGCGGCGTTCAACACGTTCCATGCGCGCGCCGGCGAAATACTCAGCAGCGAAACCACGCATCGGATTCGTTACCAGGCAGTCGTCGCCAGCGATCGCCGTGATGACGAGCCGTATCGGGTGAATGGCGAGATCTGCGAAGAGCCGCTGCAATTCCACTATTGGGCATCGGAGGATGTTCCGCCCGATGCGCCAAGCCGTGTCGCACGCGCGCTTGAAGCCTGCGCAAACCAGATCGTCGCGCTGCTGTCTGGCGGCCACACCATCGGCGACAAACCCGTACTTCCTGGCGACATTGCCGTGCTGTTGCCGAACAACGCCCAGATCACCACGCTACGCGACCTGTTGAGCGATCGCGATGTCCCGTGCGTCTCTTCCGCCAAGAGCAGCGTGTTCGGCTCCGATTGGGCGCGTGAGTTGCAGATCGTCCTTTACGCCGCCATGCATCCGCGCGACGAAGGCGCGGTGCGAGCGGCACTAGCCACAAGGCTGGGTGGCAAGACCTACGATCAGCTAAGGGAATTACGGGATCGACCGGACGCCTGGCACCTTGAGGCAAGTGCGTTCGCCCGCCTGGATCACCTCTGGCTGACGCGTGGCGTTCTGGCCGTGGTCCAGCAGGTCACCGCCGATGCAAGCACACGCCTGTTCACCCGAGGCGACAGCGAACGGGTCCTGACCGACCTGCGCCATTTGGGCGAATTGCTGCAGGCGCGCAGCGACAAACTCACCGGCCGCGAGCAGCTGCTGACGTGGCTGGGCGAACAGTGTGATGCGCCGGGCGACGAAGCAGGTGAGGCTGCCGATGACATGCAGCTGCGCATCGAATCCGATTCTGCGCGGGTGCGACTGATGACCCTGCACGCGAGCAAGGGTCTGGAATTCCCGATCGTGCTGCTGCCGCTGATGTGGGCCAACAAGCACAACAACAAGGACACCATCAGCGTGTTGCACGATGCGGCATCCGGCCAGCGCGTGGTGGATTTCGGATCGCGAGCAAAGCAGCGCTACCAGCAGGAAGGCCAGGACGAACGTTTTCGCTTGTTGTACGTCGCGCTCACGCGGGCACGCCATGCCTGCTATGTGTATGCACTGGCCCCGGACAGAGCGAGTAAAAAAGGCACGGAGAACCCGGACACCGACCCCCATCGCGCACCGCTCGATGCCATGATCGAGCGCCTATTGGATAACGAGGAACCGCCAGCATCAATGCCGAACGTTCATTGGTCCGTCGGTGCATGGCCATGGCGGAAAGCAATCTACCAACCCGCGGAAGCCATTGCATTGTCGCAACGCCATGTGTTGAGCGAGCCGGCCGCCACCCACTTCGAGTTCAAATACAGCTTCTCGGCGCTCGCCAAGGGCGGCAAGATCACCTCATTGGAGGAGCGCGCCGCATCGGACGAAACCCAGTTTGAGGATGCAAGTGTGAGCCTGCCCGATGCATTGATTGATGCCGACGCTGCCGCTGAAATCCTGCAGGCTGAGAAAGCTGCTGCCGAATCCGAACATCCACAACTGCAGTGGCTGGCACAGATTGCCGGCGCGGATTTCGGCAATGCCCTGCATGCGATCTTCGAGCATCGCGTGATCGGTCAACCGATGGTGGAGCAGCACGCACTCGTACGAAGGCAACTGCTGGATGAAGGCGTGTACCTCGGCGATCTGCCGATCAATGAGCTGGTGTCGCATCTCGCTGACCGCGTGCAAACCACGCTTGATACGCCGCTCCTCCCGCAACGCGATCCCGCGTTGACGCTGGGCGCATTGCCCGCTTGCGCACTGCGCGCCGAGATGGAGTTCAATTTCGTGCTCGGCGAGGTCTCGCTTCGCCGCCTGCGCGAGGTCTGCGATTTCGTGCCGGGTACATCCATGCACACCTTGCGTGGCCTGATGAACGGCAAGATCGACCTGGTGTTCGAGCACGGCGGACGCTTCCACGTACTCGATTACAAGGGCAACCGCCTTGATGAGGGGACCGGGCTGCGCAACTTCGGGTACGTCTCCAACTACGCTCCCTCGCGGCTGGAACAGGCGATGGATCACGCCCACTACCGGTTCCAGGCGTTGCTCTACACGGTCGCCATCGACCGCTACCTGCGCCAACGCTTGCCCAACTACCAACGCGGCAAGCATCTGGGCGAAACGATCTACCTGTTTGTCCGCGCCGCCGGCATCGCACCGGACATCGCGCCATCGGCAGGCATCTGGACACATCGCTTCGACGACGCCCTGATCGACGCCGTCGACGCGGTTTTTGCCACTGATGCCAGGAAGGCCGCATGAGCGACTACACATTCAAGCGCAAGGCAGGGGAGCTGGGCGTGGACTCCTGGCGACCGCTCGATCGCGCCCTGTATCGCTGGGTGTTGACCCATGGCGGCAACGAGACCCTGGCAGCCACCGCCGCATGGGCCAGTCTCGTCGACGGTCGCGGTGACGCCGCACTGTCGTTGACCGATGCAAACAGTCGTTCCGGCATGCCGCCATTGACCGATGCCGACATCGCCGCGGTTCGCCAGCAAGCGATGGTGGCGGCGGATGACAGTGCGCAGATCACCCCTTTTGTTCTGGACGCGGGCAATCGCTTCTATCTGTGGCGAAACTTCGCGCATGCGCGTGATGCCGCCGCGCTTATCCGCGCACGTCGCGCGTGGCCACCGGATGGACACACTGCCGCTGAAGTCGCGGACACGGAGGCGGATCTCGACACCTTGTTCCATGGCATACGCGGCGAAGAAGTCAGCCAGCAGCGTAATGCCGTGCGCAGTGTCGTCGGGCGCAGGTTGTTCGTCCTCACCGGCGGGCCCGGCACCGGCAAGACCACCACCGTGCTGCGAATGCTGCTGATGTTGCAGCGTCAGGCGACCGAGCCATTAACGATCCAGATCGCCGCTCCAACCGGCAAGGCCGCGCAACGGCTGGTGCAGTCGCTGCGCGAGGGCAAGCGCAACCTGCGCAATCATCCGAGCACGCCGCTGCCACGGGATTGGTATGCACTGCTTGACAAGATTCCGGACACGGACGCGCTCACGCTACATCGCCTGCTCGGTTTCCAGCCATGGCGCAACGCATTCCGCCGCAGCGCGCGCGACCCGATCACCGCCGATGTCGTGGTGGTCGACGAAGCTTCAATGGTCGATCTGGCGATGCTGCACGCCCTGCTGGCGGCGGTTCGGCCGGGCGCCGCCCTGGTCCTGGTAGGCGACGCCGACCAGCTCACCTCGGTTGCCACCGGCTCGGTGCTGATGGATCTGGTCACCGCGATGGAATCCGAGGCTGCCGGCGACCTGGTGCGTCTCAAGCACAGCTTCCGCGCCGAGCAGTATCTGGTCGCGATCAACGAAGCCGTGCGTGCCGGCGATGCGACCGCACTTGACGCGGCCATCAGCGCCGCCGGCGACAACGCCGTGCAGCGCAGGATCGAGGATGCGAATCAACTCAGGGCCCAGCTCGCACACTGGGCGAAGCAACTTGCGGCAATCGATGGCCTACGGCCAATCCTGCCGCCATTGCCTTCCACAGACCCACCGCAAACCCAAGCCGAATCGTCGACCCCGCCCGGCGATACGTTGCATGAAGCCAACGACGTCGCCGCGACGCGTACCGGCCTGGTCCGCGCCGCACTCGCGGCGTTGGCCCAGCGCCAGTTGCTGTGCGCGTTGCGCGAAACCGCGTTCGGCACCGTTGCCATCAACGACGTGCTCGAGCGCCTGTTGCGCAAGGCCTGGGACGTTGCCGACAACGCCGAGTGGTACCCCGGCCGCGCGATCCTCATCACCCGCAATGACTACACCGCCGGCCTGTTCAACGGCGACATCGGCCTGTGCCTGGCCGACCACAATGGCAATCTGCGGGTGTGGTTCGAAGCGGCGGAAGACGATGGCGAGCGCACAAGCGCGACATCTGGGATCACCATGCGCAGCTTCACGCCGAATTCGCTGCCGTTACACGAACCCGCCTTCGCAATCACCATCCACAAAAGTCAGGGCTCGGAATACCAGCGTGCGGCGGTCCTGTTGCCGCCTGATGCCGACAACCGGATCCTGTCGCGGCAATTGCTCTATACCGGGCTTTCACGAGCAAAAACCGGAGTCGAACTGTGGGCGACGGACGCTGCGATCGTCGCAGCTGTGACCACGCCGGTAGCGAGGGTTGGCGGCTTGGGACAACGGCTTGCACAAGGCAGTCGTAAAACAACCTGCGATTGACGGCAATCGATTTCGACAAACCCGCAAAACGAAACGGCCCGCTTGCGCGGGCCGTTCGCATCATCACGTGATCGATCAGTTGACGCTGACCGCGCTCCATGCTGCCGCCACCGCGTTGTACTTGGCGGAACCGCCGCCGTACAGATCGGTCGCTGCACTCAGGGTTGCCGCTCGGGCACCCGCGTAATCGGTGCTCGAGGTCATGTAAACGGTCAATGCGCGATACCAGATCTGCTGCGCCGCACTGCGGCCGATACCGGTGAGCGCGGTATTGCCGTTGCAGACCAGCGATGCGGGTGTAAGCCCGATCGGGCTGTCGGTACCGAAGCCGGCCGGAACCACCGCACCTTCCGCCAACAGGTAGAAGAAGTGGTTAGCCGGACCAGACGTGAAATGCACGTCATCGCTGCCGAGGCCTGGCTCGTAGCAGTCGTACGAAGCCTGATCCAGGCTGGGCTTGAACATCCAGCGGATCGCCGCGTAGCTATTCGCGTTGTTCGGGAACAGCTTTTCGCCGATCACGTAATTGCCCGGATTATTGGAATTGTTGGCGTAGAACTCGACCATGGTGCCGAAGATGTCCGAGTTCGCTTCGTTCAGACCACCGGATTCGCCTGAATAAGCCAGGTTGGCGGTCTGGCTGGTGACGCCGTGCGACATTTCGTGGCCAGCAACATCCACTGCAACCAGCGGCAGGAAGGTAGCGCCGTTGTCGCCGTCACCAAAGGTCATGCAGAAACACGCATCGCTCCAGAACGCATTCTGGTAATTGCGTCCGTAATGGACCCGGCTCAGCGCGCCCACGCCGTCGTTGCGAATGCCGTGCCGATCAAACACGTTCTTGTAGTAGTCCCAGGTCATGGCTACGCCATAATGGGCATCTGCGGCAGCGGTCTGGGCATGGTTGAGCTGGTTGTTGCCCCAGGTGTTGTCGGCGTCGGTGAAGTCCTTTCCGAGGCCTGCGGTCTTCATGCCCATGTTGGCCGTATGGCCACCACCCCGGGTGAGATCCTTGAGCTGGTACTGGGATCCACACTTGGCAGTATTGAGCACGACGTTGCCTACGGTCAGCGAGTTGCCGGTACCGACTGCCGCCACGCACGCCGTGCTACCGCCGCCCGGACCCGGCCGTGCGGTGTGGATGCCGTCCCACTGGTCAAGGATCTTGCCGCTGCGGGCATCGACGAAATAATGCATTTCGGTCGGCGTCTGGTCGGCCTTGATGCCATTGAAGGTCACCTCATGGGCCAGCACCGGGCTGGTGCCACGCGCAAAGATCACCAGTCGCGAGGTTGGCGCACCGATGAAGTTGCCGCCAAAGCGCGTGCCGGCTTCCACGATCGCCTGATCGCGGTTGATGCGCGGCGTGATGCCCGGACGGGCGCTGGTCTTCAAGGTCTGGCTGATCTTGCCGACCTGGCCGTTGCGCGAATGCACGACGAAGTCGCCGCCGATCACCGGCAGGCCGTGATAGCTGCGCTGGAAACGCACGTGTTCGGTGCCATCGGCATCGACGATGGCGTCGCTGGCCTTGAATGCATCTGCATTCGCACGGCGAACGGTATTGGCCGCCGGGCCATTGATCATCGTATTGGCACGGCTGATGACCGCACTCTTCTGGTTTCTGGCGGCATCCGCCGGGCTTGACATGGCAAGTCCGGAAGCGACGGCAAGGCTCAACAGGCAAATCTGGACTTTCATTACATGTTCTCCGTGGTGATCAGGACCGGCTGCTGGTGCGCCGGGGGGTGGCTGGGGTGTCGCGTATCGTCGTGGCCGCAGTCGCCGCGCCCGGCCGGCGCAGTGGTGCGGGTGGCTGCAGGACGGCATTGTCGAAATAGGACACGCGCAGCTGAAGTCCACGTGGAGAGTACCCGATGAAGGTCGCTCCATATGAAGGCTCATGCGCGTGCGTGTATGCCGAGGCGATCTTGCTGTTTTCAAGTTCCAGCAGGATGCCCAGGCTCTCGGGCGTCACAAGCGAGGCGTTGTAATCCTGCAGGATCTGCTTGGCTTGCTGGAAGAACGGCAATTCCTGGTGCTGCCCGCGCAGCGTGGGGGCGAAGAACTGGCGGTAGTAATACATTGGTTGGCGCAAGCGCGGCAGCACCTTGATCACGCCAGTACCCACGCCGCAGAGCTCTCCCGCCTCATCACGGGCGATGCAGATGACCTGGTTAGCACGTGCAGCGGCGGCGGAATCGTCAGCAATCGCCTTGTTGCTGCGCCAGAACTTCATCAGCTCCTCGCCCAGTGCAGGGGTAACGTTCTTCCAGACCGGGAGGATCTCGACCTTCACTGCACCTTGCCCTTCGCGGTTTCTCTGGGCGCCAGGGTCTGCACCAGTTTCAGGTACTCGCCAAATTGCAGCTTGCCGTCCTTGTTGGCGTCGAAGCTCGACAGTGGCGGTGCCGCCTTGCCTGCATTCTTGACCAGGATCAGCGTGCCGTATTCAGCCGGATCTATAGCCCCGTTCCTGTTGACGTCAACCGCATTGAATTGCTTGCGCAACTGCGCTTCGAGCTGACTGGCACGCCGTACCCGTTCCCAGCCATTACGGAATTCCTGTGGTGACAGACTGCCGTTGTGGTCAACATCCCAGGCGGCAAAGGCGGTGTCAGCGGCGCTCGGCTCAGCCATCAACGGCGCGGGTGTCGTTGGCTTTGTCTGCGCCTTGGTTTGTGCACCAACGGCGCCAGTGGCAGATGCAAGGGCGAATGAAAGCCCGAGGCAGATGATTACGCGGTTCATACAGTTTCAGGCTCGGCAGGCAAATCGGATTCAAATGTGATCAGGTCACGGATCTCGGCGGTGCGCAAGCCGATCATCATCGGATTGCGTACGTTCGGCAGGAAGCTGATGTCGAAGATCTCACTGATGTCGCCTTCAAACCGGATCCAGTTCAACACATCGCCGTTCGTCAGCGAGACGATCTGCACGCCGCACCATGGCTCGGCATCGCGCTTGCGCAATTCCTCGTCCAGTTGCAGGCCTTCGAAGCGCTGGTTGCGCGGCTTGGACAGCCCGACCGCAGCCACATTGCCGATGATCGACAGGCCGCGCGCAAAGCCCGGCACGAAAGCATGCGGCACGAATTTCTTCGTATCTAAATCGACCCAACCCAGGAATCCGGTGCCAGCGTTCAAAACCCACAGCCGGCCGTTGTGCCAGCGCGGCGAGTGCGGCATCGAGAGCCCCTCGCAGACGATCTCGTCGGTTTCCACGTCGATCACCACGCCACCGTCCTGACGGCGGTCGCGCCAGCCGTCGACGCTGTCGCTCTTGCAGACAGCGGTCACGTATTTCGGACGGCCATCGACCATCGCCAGGCCGTTGAGGTGACAGCGATCTTCCGGCGCTAGCTTGCTTATGAATTTCGGCTTCCAGATCGCCTTGAAGCTGTGAGTCTGGCTCAACTCGGCCAGGCACGAATACTTGGTGTTGACGAACACTATCTTGCCGTTGCTGCAAATGCCGAGCTCGTGGATGTCGAGGTCGCCGATGGTCTGTGCATTGCGCGGCACGTAGCACTTGTCGAACTGGCCATGGATGATTTCGTTGGGACGCAGCACGTTTTCGAAGCGCCACAGCTGGTAGAGGCCGCCCAGGTAGATACGCTGCGCATTGCCGACGATCCCCATCGCACGCTCGAAAATACGCTCGAAGAATGACACCCGGCCCTGCTTGTCGCTGCCGACCAGATAGATGCGCCCGGTCTGGTAGGAGGAAATGGCCAGCGACATCCTGTGTTGGGCAAGCCAGCCGGCGAGCCCGCGCGAGCAGCTTTTCTCGACCTTCAGCTTGGTCAGGTCTTTCGGTTGCTTGCCTGCCGGTGCAGGCTCAGCCGAGGCCGACGCATCCGCGCCAACCGCGTCGAGGCCGGTGTCGATCTCGGCCTTCTCGGGAGCTTCCTGGGTTGTTGTTGCTTCTGGTGTTTTTTCGTTTGCCACGTAGTCTTCCAACTGCTTATACGGCGAGCCTGGCATCACGCCAGGCTCGTACCTGCATGCGAATTACCAGGCGAAGCGAACGACCACCTGGCCACCGACAACACTGTTGAGCGCTCCACCGTCCACCCAGTTCGCTCCCGCGGTGACGCCCCAACCATTCTTCTGGAAGCCAATACCCAGGTCCACCATTGTGCTGGTGCCTTCGATGTTGGTGCTTCCGAAGAAGTTGTCGGCAACGGTATAGGTCATCTCGCCGTCGAACTCGCGGATTGCGTTGACCGAGCCATACGGGGTAATGCTGATGCCACCTGCGGTCTGGAAAGACTTGCTGAACTCCACGCCCAGGCGCCCACGGGACGATGTGCCACCGTGTCCATCGAAGTTCGCGCGATCGCCGTAGATCGTCTTGATGCCGTCCACCTTGGTCTGGGTGTACTGCAGTTGCGGCGTGATCACGAATCCGCTGGCGGTGGTCCAGGGATAGCCTGCCTCGATATTGGTCGCTGCGGTGTGTGCCCGAGATTGCAGGTTGCCCGCCGCCGATATCGAGTCCACGTCAACCGCCATCCAGCGGCCAGACAGGTCCACGTAGAAACCCTGCGGCGCGAACCAGGTGGCGTAGGCACCCCAGGTCTTGCCGTCCATCCGGTTCTGGCCGATGCCGGCGCCGGTCAGTCGTTGGCGGCCGTCGGCCGAACCAATCGTCACGCCGGCATGGAAGCCCTCGAACAGATTGGCATTGACACCGACTTCCTGGCCCCAGGTTTTGAGGCTGTAGTCGAAGTTGCCGCCCTGCCCGAAGTTGACCGCCCCGTGGACCGGCGAAACATCGCCCTCGCTGGTGTAATAGCGGAAGAACGCACTCATGACCTTGCCGGCATCGCCATAGGGATTCACGCCAAGCCGTTGGCGCAGAGTCCCGATCTGGGCGTTCATCATGCCGGCAGCACCCGAGGCGACGTTTGCCGCGATGGCGCCGCTGTCGAGCAGGCCGGCAAGGTCCAGGTTGATCGAGAACACATCAGGTGTGGTGTTGGCGGCATTGATCTGGCTGCTGACGCCGAACTGCAGGTCGAGGAAGTTGCGCGGATAGTTGTAGCTCAAGACCTGGCCGGGCACGAAGTTCTCCGCAGCCGAGGTGCCGGTGATGTGTGCGAAATCTATCGTCGTGTGCGCAGTCTTGGGCATGCCATCAAACAGCACGTCCACGTGTTGGACGGCATTGGACCGGTGACGGTCAGCGCACCATCGGCGCCCCCATCGAGGAAACTGATGAAGTTGACGTTGGTGAAGGCATTCACATTGCCTGCCCCCATATCGATCAGGTTGTCGTCTCCCGATACGTGGATCATTCCCAGATTGAGGAACGAGTTATTGGGACCCGCACCCATTCCGATGGCACCGTTGGTCATCTTGATCAGGCCGCCAGCGTTGTTGACGATGCTGTCGTTGCCGTCGCCGAAGTCGGTCGAGCGGTTGTCGACGTCCCACACGCCGCCGCTGCCATTGACGAACGAGTCGTCTCCGCCGTGGGTGATCAATGCGCCGTGCAGGGTGCCCGTGTTGCCGATCTGGTCGACGGCATCGCTGCCGAGCACCGCAACCTGGCCATCAGGCGTGGACGCATGCGCGCTGATGGTGCCGCTGTTGACCAACGTCGAGCCGGTCGCCGAGTACATCGCGACACCGACGGCGTAGTCGTCACCGGTTGCGTTGACTGTGCCGGAGTTGACTACCATGACGGGGCCATACAGCGCGTTGGCCAGTATGCCCATGGCCGTGTATCCGTTGGCAGAGATGCTGCCCCCATTACTTACGGTGACATCGCCCAGGAACGAGACACCGACAATGCCGTCAGCCTCGCCCTGCTCCGCAGTCGCGGTAATGGCGCTGCTCGAGGTTGTCGAGATGATCACGTTGCCGGCAAGGTCATTGCCGAGCAAGCCGATGGCATTGGCCTCCAGCGACGTGACATCTACGGTGCCAGCGTTGCCGATCGCGACATTGCCGTAATAAGACGCTCCCGCCAGGCCAACCGCCATGCTGTGCGGTGAGTGCGCACTGACAGCTCCGCTGCTGGTGATCGTGACGTCGCCAAAGAGTGAGCCTGCGTAGACACCGGTCGCGTATTCGAAGTCTGCCTGCGCAGCAACGCTACCGCTGTTGCTGACAGCCACGTCACCACTGCTACTGGCGTAGAT
>CAJDWV010000038.1_pt1 | contig 14475 bp, 12 predicted proteins | sample 7391731 | NCBI WGS metagenome assembly CAJDWV01 (sample SAMEA7055746, study PRJEB34461) | soil metagenome | biome: terrestrial ecosystem; feature: Peninsula; material: soil | place: Antarctica | collected 2016
TCTCCGGCGCTGTAGCCGCCAGCCCGCACACGATCGTACGCCTTGCGCCGATCCGGGTCCTTGAGCGCTTCCCACGCCTCGTTGACCGCCTTGAACTTGTCTTCGGCGCCCGCTTCCTTGCTGACATCCGGATGGTACTTGCGCGCGAGCCGGCGATAGGCAGATTTCAGTTCCGCTTCACTCGCCTCGGGCTTCACACCGAGAATGTCGTAATAGTCCTTGAACTCCATGCACGCGCCTCGATCAGGATCGGCTCAACTGCGGTTCAACAACTGCGTTGAACGTCCGCCAAAGGAAAGCCCGCGGCAGTCATAACTTGCCGCGGGCCGCATTACAACACCCACGATACCTGCGCCTCTTGCAGGCAAACTGCATTATCGCCAGGAAATCGCGGATCAGCTATCGATGGCGATACGCCGCGGCGTGGTTTCCGGCTTTTTCGGAATCGAAACCTCAAGTACGCCATTCTTACCCTGCGCTTTGATGTTGTCCGGATCGGCACTATCGGGCAACGCGAAGCGGCGGTGAAACAGGCCGTGCGAGCGCTCCACGCGAGTCAGGTTCCCATTCTCCTCCTTGGTCTCGGACGTGCGTTCGCCCCTGATCGACAGGATGCCCTTGTCCATGTGCACCTCGATGTCCTTCGGATCCACACCTGGGATGTCGGCCGAGATCACGAAGCGTTTGTCCTCTTCGCGGATGTCCACGCGCGGCGTCCACTGGCTGGTCACGACGCTGGACTGGTCACCGTCATCCGGTGACAAAAAGTGCTCGAACATCTGCTTGAATTCATTCTGGAATTGATTGCGGGTCGGCCATGCTTGGTAACGGGTAATGTTCATGTCAGTTTCCTTACTTGTAGATGGGCGCCGATTGCTGCCGGCTTGGTTAGACGTAGGGTCGCCAGCACATGTTTCAAGACCCGCCCGCATCAACTTGGGCAAACGGAGGCGCGCGCCGTATCATGCCCGGCAACGCCCGATCTCCGGGCCCCACTAAGGCAATACACATGACCATCAAGGTCGGCGACAGGATTCCCGAGGCAACCGTCAATGTACTGAAGGACGGCGTCCAGTCGATGTCAACCGCAAACATTTTCGATGGCCGCAAGGTCGTCCTGTTTTCGGTACCCGGCGCATTCACACCGACCTGTTCGGCCAAGCATCTACCCAGTTATACGAAGAACATGCAGGCGTTTCGCGATCGCGGCATCACCGTTGTCTGCATGGCCGTCAATGACGCGTTCGTGATGGATGCCTGGGCGAAGACCCAGGAGACACCCGACGACCTGCTGATGCTGGCCGACGGCAATGCGAATTTCACCGAAGCGCTGGGTCTTGCCATGGATGCGACGCCATTCGGCATGGGGCGCCGCTCCAAACGGTTCGCGCTGTACGCAGAGGATGGCATCATCAAGCAGCTTGCCGTCGAAGCACCGGGTGAGTTCAGGATCTCGGCGGCAGAGGCGATGCTGGATACGATCGGCTGATCGACGCAACAGCGGGTCAGCGGCCACCTGTCCTAGTCGGTCACCCCCGCGAACGCGGGGGCCCATCATGCGTCATCACGACTGGCAAGCCTGAAATCCGCGGCTATCTAGCGGCGTGGAAACGACGCTATTTGGCTCATGTCATCCAAATGGCCCATCGTCACTGCAACCATGCCGTCTGATATTCAGGACGCAGGGGTCTCGTCGCTGTCCTCAGCCTCACCCGCTGATGCAACATCGCGGCCATCGATGTCATCGCCTGACACACCGTTGCCGCTCGTGTCGTCGACCGGACCATTACCGTCGCCATTACCGTCACCGTTTCGGGCGTCGTCTTCCGCGCCATCAGCGTCGAGCACGTCGATCTTGACCACGCCGACCAGCAACTCGTCTTCCGGCAGCTTTATCAGCGTCACGCCCTGCGTGTTCCGGCCGACGCGCGCGATTTCGGCAGCGCGCGTGCGCACCAGCGTGCCGTTGTTGGAGATCAGCATGACGCCGGAGGCTTCGTCGAGTTGGGCAGCGCCGACCAGCGCGCCGTTGCGCTCCGAGCACTGGATCGCGATGACGCCCTTGGTGCCGCGACCCTTGCGCGGATAATCGGCGACCGGCGTGCGCTTGCCGAAACCGTGCGCGGTCGCGGTGAGGATATCGTCCTCACCTTCCACGACGACCATGCTGACCAGATGTTCGTCTGCTCCCAAGCGCATGCCGCGCACCCCGGTCGTCGCGCGACCCATGGAACGCACGGCACTCTCGGTAAAACGTACTGCCTTGCCGTTGTTCGCAAACAGCATGATATCGCGCTCGCCGTCGGTGATCTGCACGTCTATCAGCGCATCGCCGTCGTCGAGTCGGATCGCGATCTTGCCGCGTTGCAACTGGTATTCGAACTCGGTCAGCGGGGTTTTCTTGACGGTGCCGTTGCGCGTCGCGAAGAACACATAGCGATCCGCACTGAACTCGCGCACGGGCTGCACCGCCTGCACGCGCTCGTCCGGATCCAGCGGCAACAGGTTCACGATCGGACGGCCGCGCGCATTCGGACCCGCGTCCGGCAACTTGTGTACCTTGAGCCAGAACACACGCCCCAGGCTGGTGAAGGTCAGCAACGTGTCGTGGGTATTGGCGATCCACAGATGCTCGACGAAATCCTCCTGTTTCATCGAGGTCGCCGAGCGGCCTCGGCCACCGCGACGCTGCGCGCGATACAACGTCACCGGCTGACGTTTCGTGTACCCGGCGTGGGAGAACGTGACAACCACGTCCTCCGGCGCGATCAGGTCGAGGATGTCGAGATCCTCTTGGCTGGCCTGAATGACGGTACGGCGCGGATCGCCAAACGCCTCCTTCAAAGCAATGAGTTCATCGCGGATGACCTTGAGTAGCTTTTCCGGGTCTTCCAGAATTGCGATCAGGCCGCTGATGGCGTCCAGCAGTTCGCGATATTCATCACTGAGCTTTTCCTGCTCCAGCCCGGTCAGGCGTTGCAGGCGCATCTCGAGAATTTCCTTGGCCTGCACCTCGGAAAGCTGGTAGCCGTCCGCACCCAGCCCGGTTTCCTTTGCCAGACCTTCCGGACGTGATGCATCCGCGCCTGCCGCCTCCAGCAGTGCCCCAACAATGCCCGGCTGCCAGGTCCGCGCCAGCATGCGCTGCTTGGCTTCATCGGAAGATGCCGACGCCTTGATCAGTGCGATCATCTCGTCGATGTTGGCAAGCGCAACGGTCAGGCCTTCCAGTACATGCGCACGTGCACGCGCCTTGCGCAACTCGAATACGGTGCGCCGCGTCACCACTTCTCGACGATGGCGGATGAACGCGTCCAGCACCTCGTGCAAGTTCAAGGTGCGCGGCTGGCCATTCACCAGCGCAACGATGTTGATGCCGAACGTGACCTGCATCTGCGTGTGCTGGAACAGGTTGTTCAGCAGCACTTCGGCCATCTCGCCGCGCCGCACCTCGATGACAATGCGCATGCCGTCCTTGTCGGACTCGTCGCGCAATTCGGAAATGCCCTCAATGCGCTTTTCCTTGACCAGCTCGGCAATCTTTTCGATCAGGCGCGCCTTGTTCACCTGGTACGGCAGCTGATCGACGATGATCGTCTCGCGGCCGTTGTCGTCGGTCTCGATGTCGGCGCGCGCGCGCACCAGGATGCGACCGCGCCCGGTGCGATACGCCTCGATGATGCCGGCCGAGCCGTTGATGATGCCGGCGGTTGGAAAGTCCGGTCCGGGAATAAGCTTGATGAGCTCCTCGAAGGACAGCTCCGGATCATCGATCAGCGCAATGCACGCATCGATCACTTCGCCGAGATTGTGCGGTGGCACATTGGTCGCCATGCCGACCGCGATGCCTGCAGAACCATTGACGAGCAGGTTCGGGACACGCGCCGGAAGTACGCTCGGTTCCTGTTCCTTCTCGTCGTAGTTCGGCTGGAAATCGACGGTTTCCTTGTCGAGATCGGTCAGCAGATCGGCCGCGAGACGATCGAGGCGACATTCGGTGTAGCGCATCGCCGCGGCGTTGTCGCCGTCGATGGAGCCGAAGTTGCCCTGCCCGTCCACCAGTGGATAGCGCAGTGAAAAATCCTGCGCCATGCGCACCAGCGCGTCATACACCGCGCTGTCACCGTGTGGGTGGTATTTGCCGATCACGTCGCCGACCACGCGCGCGCACTTGATGTACGGGCGGTTCCACGTGTTATTGAGTACATGCATCGCGTACAGAACGCGCCGATGCACAGGTTTGAGTCCATCACGAACGTCGGGCAGCGCACGCCCGACGATCACGCTCATGGCGTAATCAAGATAACTTTGTCGGACCTCGTCCTCGATATTGACGCGAATGACTTCTTTGGCCAGTTCAGCCATCGTTGCTTCCTGTGGTTTCCGACGGTGGTTGGCGCTGTCATTTCGAACGACAGAAACGCCGCATGGAACGCGAGTGCAGGATCGGCGACCCACTGCCGAAATCCGACCCAGCGCAACCGCACGATTCTACCATGTTTCGATGCTGCAAAGGCACGAAATTGCTTGGTTTATCGGTGTTTTCGCGGTTCTTGTCGATCCTCTGGCGACATTCGCACCGCGCCACCTCTACACGCCTGCAATCGACCCCTCGGCGCCACGCAAACGCGCCATCGGAACGGATCGTTGCCACCGCTTCATTCGCTGCGCGGAGTAGCGAATATCCAGTACTTGGAGGTCAGGAAATTGCAGCTCGCACCCGTGACCGAGCCGGCCGCAACACCAATCGCGGGCCAGTCCTGCACCAGTGGCGACAGCCACACACACGCGGCATAGGTGCCGTAGTTGATCACGAAGCCACCGGCCATCGCGGCCAGGTAGCGCACCAGTTCGCCGCGCCGGCTGCCATAGCGCCCCTTGCCCGCAAACGTGTAGCGACGATTGAAGACCCAGGTAGCGCTGGCCGCCGCGAGAAACGAAAGCAGGCGCGCGCCATACGGATTCGCGTCATAAAGCCAGACCAGCGATTGCACGATGCCCGCATCGATCACGAATCCGATCGTGCCGCTGACAAAGAACAGGCCGAGTTCGCGCCGCAGCGTGGGATTCACCGGCAGGTACTGCCAAACACCGCGGTCATGGCCGCCACGTCCGGGCGTTCCACGACACCGCGCTCGGTGACGATCGCATCAATGAGTACTGCCGGCGTCACGTCGAACACCGGGTTCCACGCATCGGCACCGGCGACCACCGTGCGCTGCCCGGCGTACGTCAGCAACTCGTCCGCGGAGCGCATTTCGATCTCAATGGCATCGCCGTCCGGCGTGGCCATGTCCACCGTTGATGCCGGTGCAACGACCATGGTACGCACGCCGTGGTAACGCGCCGCGATGGCGAGCTGATAGGTACCGATCTTGTTGGCGACATCGCCATTGGCCGCAACGCGATCGGCGCCGACAATGAGCCATTGCACCTGGCCGGTATGCATCAAATGCGCCCCGGCCGAATCGGCAATCAGCCGCGCGGGAATTCCATCGTGCAGCAGTTCCCACATGGTGAGCCTCGCGCCCTGAAGCCACGGGCGGGTTTCGCCTGCGAACACTCGTGTGATGCGCCCGGCTGCGTAACCTGCACGAACCACGCCCAGCGCGGTACCGAAGCCGGCCGTCGCGAGCGATCCCGTGTTGCAGTGGGTGAGCACCCCGACATCCTCGCCGAGCAGTTGTGCGCCAAGTTCGCCCATGCGCCGATTGGCGGCAAGATCCTCATCGGCGATCGCCTGCGCCTCGCGTGCAAGACCGGCGGCATCTGCGCCGCGTTGCCGCGCTGCACGCATGCGCTCCAACGCCCAGCGTAGATTGACGGCGGTCGGGCGTGCCGCCCCGAGTCGTTCGATCGCATCGCCGATGGCGCCGATATCGGCGCGTGCCGCAAGCACCACGCCCCATGCCGCGGCAATGCCGATTGCCGGTGCACCGCGCACAACCAATTCGCGTATCGCATCGGCTACCTGACCGGCAGTACTGCATTCAAGCCAGACTTCCTCGAACGGCAGCCGGCGTTGGTCGAGCAGATCCAGTTGATCGCCCTGCCAACGGATTGCGCGCACGCTGTCGTGTCGATCCTCAGTACTTGCCGTCATGGAGTTGTGCATTAGCTCATTCTGCCGCAAGACTTGAGCTGACCCGAACTGTCATTCCCAATATTCGTTTCGATCCTCATGCCCGATGATAGGGGTGTCCCGCCAGCAAGCTGCTCGCACGATACAGTTGCTCGGCCACGATGACGCGTACGAGCATGTGCGGCAAGGTGAGAGGGCCCAGCGACCAGCGTTGCGCCGCCACTGCCAGCACCTGTGGTGCATGGCCGTCCGCACCGCCGATCACGAATGCCAGATCGCGACCCTGCATGCGCCAGTTGGCCAGTTCGCCGGCCAGGTCCTGACTGCGCCACGGCTTGCCGTGCTCATCCAGCGCAATCACGTGGGCATCGCGACCGATGGCCGCGCATACCGCATCGCCCTCCACCGCCATCGCACGTGCCGGGTCGCGGCCCTTGCCGCGCGCACCGGCCGTGATCTCGACCAGTTCCAGTGGCAACGCATGCGACAGTCGCTTGGCGTATTCGGTAAATCCGGTCGCAATCCACTCCGGCATGCGCCCGCCGACCGCGATCAGGCGCGCATGCATCGGCGCACCGCCCGGCAATTACCGCGACGCAACATCATATTTGTCGATGCGCGCGCACTGGCTGTACTCGCACCGGGGCCGGTGCAGATTCGCAGGTGATCCGCAGTGACGCCAGCAACGACGACCGGCTTGTCCGTTTCGCGACTCAACCGGTCGCCGCGAGCGCCGAATCCTGATCGTCGTCACCCACTGTCCAGAGGCGCTCCAGTCCGTAGAACTCCCGGATGCGCGGCAACATCACATGCACGATGATGTCGCCGAGATCGACGAGCACCCATTCACCCTCGCGCTGGCCCTCGACACCGAGTGGCGGCAAACCCAGCTTCTTGGACTGGACCACCACCTCATCGGCAATCGACTTGACGTGTCGGCTCGACGTGCCGCTGGCAATGACCAGCAAATCGGTAACCGATGTCTTGCCGCGAACATCGATCTCGCGTACATCGCGCGCCTTGAGGTTCTCCAGGGCCTGCGTGACCACCACCTGCAAGCGGTCGACGATGTCCAGCTCGCGGCTCGGCTTGACACGCTTGGCCGCGTTGCCCGGCTTGCTGGGCATACCGGCCGATTTGCGCGCGGAGACCGCCTTCCTTGCAGCGGACGCACTTTTCTTCGACGCGGTCTTCCGCGACGCCGTCTTCTTCGCCGCGACTTGCTTCGAGACGGCCCGCTTCGAGACGGCCGGCTTCGGGGTAGCTGGCTTCGACGCGGTCTTCTTCGCTGCGGCCCGTTTCGTTGCCGATGGCGTCTTTGCTGCGACCGTTCGGCTCGCGGCTTTTTTAGCCGCCGGCTTGCTGCGGCTGGAAACGGTGCTTGCGGTTTTCAGGGTACCGCTGGTCGCCGCAGTCTTGCGGGTCCCGGAGGATTTCGCAGTCGGCTTCGCCTTTGTGGTCTTTTTGGTCGTCGTGCTGCTCGCAGTCCCGCTGCGCTTGCTCGCTGGCGAACGCTTCGCTGACGCGGATGCCGGGGATTTGCGGTCCGCAGCGCTGCTGCGTGCGGTTGTTGCCGTCTTGCGCGACACGGCGCGCTTTTCCGGTGTGGTCAAGTGATCGAACCTCATTGGTCGGGTGCGCCGAAAATGACGCAGGGGCAATTATAAGGGCAATCCCGCAGGGCGCGAGACATGCCATTCAGGCTTGTCTGCTACTCGTCAGACGATCCGGATCCGCATAAGGCGCGAGTAGCGCCGGGTTTGCGAACACCGCCGAGGGCATCAGGAATCGGGGCTCGCGGCCGGCTGCGATCAGTTCGCGGATGCGGCTGGCGGAGATATCCAACGGCGTGATCGGAATCGTCAGGACGCGGCCGAATGGCGACTCGCGCAGCATTTCCGGGGCGCTGCAGCGCCGCGATGCGATCTTGATGCGCAGTGACGGAACCGGTGCAATTTCATGACCGGGTCGGGTCAGCACGCCAATGTGCGCGCAATCGAAAATCTCGCGCCAGCGATGCCATTCCGGCAGGCCCAGGAACGCATCGGCACCGACAAGCAGTACCAGAGGCCGATCCGAGCCAATCTCGGCGCGCAGGTCGATGAGCGTGTCGATACTGTACGAAGGCCCGTTCCGGCGCAGTTCGCGGTCATCGATGGTAATGCGTCGCTGGCCCTCCAGTGCGGCACGCAGCAGCGCCAGACGCTGGGCCGTACTTGCAACCGGCGCAGCACGATGCGGCGGTTCCTGCGCTGGAACCATTCGGACTTCCGCCCCGAGAAGTTCGGCAGCCTCCCAGGCCGCGCGCAAATGCCCGAAGTGCACGGGATCAAACGTACCGCCCAGAATCGCGAGCGGCTTCATCTGTCCGGGTTCCAACGCGGTGCTCGTCATGCGATCAGCCCGGCCGCGCGACGCGGCGCGGCCATCGCCGCGATCAGGCGCTCCATCTCGCGCCAGGCATCGCCCGCGGCGCGACCCTTGGCGATGCGGTCGATGTAGCCAGCCTGCACCAAGCAATCTTCCCAGTGTTCAAGGCCGGCTTGGCCAAGCGCCCGCCGGAACACTGCCTCGCGCTGCTGGGGGCGGATGTATTCGTTCCGCAACGCTGCATCCACACTCGTTCCCGCACCTGCGACGCGCACCAGCACGCGCAACTGGTTGAGAATCCAGCCGAGCAACGGAATCGGTTCGGCACCCTCAGCGCGCAAGCCCGCGACGATACGCAGCGCACGCGAAGTATCGCCGCCAATCGCCGCATCCGTCAGGCGGAACACGTCAAAGCGTGCGTCACCGGCCACGTTGGCTTCCAGTTCCGGGACATCAATCAGCGTTCCGCCTGGAAGCAAGGCCAGCTTGTCGATTTCCTGCGCCGCGGCGAGCAGATTGCCTTCCACGCGATCGGCGAGAAACGCGATAGCTTCACGGCTCATCTTCACTCCTCGCGAGGTTGCGCGTGCAGCCAACCATTCCGGCTGTTCATTGCGCTTGAGCGGCCAGACCGGTACGACGCATCCGACGCGCTCAATTGCGTTGACCCACGCGCCAATATGCTTGTTGCTCCAGTCATTGGCAGTGATCAGCAGCACCGTATCCGGCAGTGTCGCTTCCAGGAACGCAATGATTGCCGCACTGCCCTCCTTTCCCGGTTTGCCGGTCGGCAGCCGCACGTCGATCAGGCGCAACGTCGAGAACAACGACATCGCGCGGCCCGCATCGGCGAGCAGGTTCCAGTCGAACTTCGAATCCGCATCCAGCACCTCGCGTTCGGCAAACCCGAGCGCCCGTGCACGCGCACGCAAGGCGTCGGCCGCCTCAAGCACCAGCAGATGCTCGGCACCGGCGATCAGGTAGACAGGCTTGAGGGCGTCACCATCGAGCTGGCGGTAGAGCTGAGAAAGCGTGGTCGACATGCCGGGCATTGTAGGCGTAAGCGATATGCAGTGCGGGACAGGCAAACACGCGGATGCGAGCCGAGATTTCCCGCGAACGCTCCATTGTGCGGATGAAACCGGATGTGCGCCACATCATGGAAAATTGGCTCCGCTCGGAATATTGTGCGGAACAGGCACGCAGCCTCCACGGGGAATTCCATCATGACGACAACAGGTACCGCAGCTAGCAGGCTGCTGGGCGCTATGGCAGCACTAGCACCGATTCTGGCGCTCGCGGGGCCCGGATACTGGACGCCGCTGGGTCCGGAGGGCGGGACTGTAGGCCCCATTCAGGTCGATCCGAGCACGCCGGGAACGGTGTACATGATCGCCGGCCAAGGAATCTACAAGAGCGAAAACTCTGGCGTTGACTGGCAACTGGTCAACCACGGGATTGACTCGAAACTTGGCTCTTACATCTACCGGACGCCGTTGATCGTGAAGGGAAACCTGGTCTACACAAGCGATGGATGCGCCGGGTTCTACCGATCGACCAACGGTGCCCAGACATGGTCCCTGACGGGATACGATGAGTTTGGAAACGGCAGCGGTTGCATAACAGCAGGGACCCGCACGACAGGTGCGTTGCCGCGATTGCTGGTCGGCAACGAACACGGAGGCATCGTCGCTAGTGACAACGATGGCTTGACGTTCTACCGCAGTGACAGTGGCATGCCTGACAGTTACAACGTTCTCAAACTCGCAGCGAGTCCCGCTTCGCCGGATGTGGTGCTCGCGCTGATCTCGATCACGAATGGAAGCGGTACCCCGCACGGCATCTTCAGGAGTGATGACGGCGGGACAACCTGGAATCGGGTCTTTACATTCACATCCTATCCGTCAGTCACTGCGAACTTCAGTTTCGGCACGGATGAACGGATCTACGCGTCGGATGGCGATCACGTCCTTCGCAGCGACGACAGCGGATTGAATTGGGTTTCATTGGATGTCGATAACGTCATTGGGATTGCGGCAGATCCGGATGTCCCTGATCTGGTCTATTTCACCGCTTACGACGGCAACGCAATGCAATCCACGAACGGAGGAATGACGACGACGGACATCAGTGCTGGCCAGATCATGGCAAATTCTGCATTTCCCGCACAACTTGACGACATCGCGATCGTTCCGAACGGAGCGAGTACGGATCTTCTTGTAGGTACCAATGAAGTAGGCGTGTTTCGTCTACACGAAGACACGTGGATGGCTTCCAACAAAGGCGTCAAGGAAAGCTGGCTGCGCAATGTCACCACGCACCCGACTGCGAACGGCAAAATCTTTGCAGGTTACGAAGGTTCCGGGCCCGGTATCAAACGTTCGGACGACGGCGGAGCTACCTGGGTAGCGTCGAATACTGGTCTGATCGCAGATGAAGTTCGTCGCATCGTCTTCGATCCGACTACCGTGGCCAATCCCGCCACCAGCATCATGTATGCCTCGGGGATTGGCGGATACGACTACCAGTCGAGCGTGTATGTCGGGTCAGGAATCTGGAAGAGCATCGATGGCGGGGTGAACTGGCAGGCGCTGACAGACGGCATTCCGGACACTGGCTACGGTCCGCTCATCGGGATTGTCCGAGGACTGGCGCTTGACCCGCGATCCTGCGCTATACCGCCACCGGCGCCAAATCCATGCATCACCGGACCGTTGCAAACCATTTACGCAATCGCTGGCGGCAATTCTGGCCACAATCGCGTCATCAGGAGTTTGAATGGCGGCGACTTCTGGGATGACATCGACAGCCTGCCACCGCCTGTTCAGGACGGTAGCCATTACGAGTCGATGCAACCCCTGTCCATCGTCATCGATCCGCTGAATCCGCTTCGCTTGTTCATCGGATCCATGGCTGGATATCCATTCGACGGCATAACCCCGCAGATCGACAACGGCGTATTTCGCAGCGACGATGGTGGCGAAAATTGGTCGCTCATGAGTGATGGCTTGCCGCTCGTGACAGGTTCAACGACGACTCACTACGACATTCCAGCCATGGCCATCGACCCGCAATCGCCGGATACAGTGTGGGTAGCCGTCGATAACCTCAGTGATCAGCAATACCCAAGCCCAGTCTTCAAGACGCTTGATGGCGGGGTCACTTGGCTCGAATCCAGCCAAGGCATTACTGCTGGCAACATTCTCCATCTCCTCGTCGATCCCGAGCTTCCGACGACGCTGTACGCAGCAGCCAACGACAGCAATGTCTACAAGTCCGTTGATGGTGGGACGAACTGGTTTTCCATCAGCATCGGCCTCGGAGAGTTTGGCGCGTTGTCGCTGGCCATCGATCCCGATGATTCCTCCGTCCTGAACTTGGCGACGAATCGCGGGGTCTACCAGTTGCAGCAACTCGTCGACACCGACCACGATGGCGTGCCCGACAGTGTGGAACAGTCCGGACCGAACGGTGGTGACGAAAACGGCGACGGGATAGCTGATTACCTCCAGCCGGGTGTCAGCGCTATCGATATCGGCACAGCCGGGGCCGGGGCATCGAACTACCTGGTCGTGGATGTGGTGCCGGATACCCCCGGCACATGCGGCCAAATCGTGGATGCACACGCGGTTTCCCTGACGGATCGCCCGCTCAATACGGTTGCCGACGTGTCATTCGAGCATGCCGTTCCGAATGTACGCTTCGAGATTCTGGGTTGCCCGAGCGCTTCGGTGCGTCTGATCTACAGGGGCAGCACGTTCGATGCCACGTCGACCATGCGGTTCTTTGGCCCGAATGCAGCGCAGCCATACTTCTTCAAGTGGCACGACTTCTCCGCCCGATCAACGCCGATTGACGCACAAACATGGGAACTGCAGCTGGATGCGGGAGGGTTCGGCAGTTATCGACCGCTGGAATCCGGATCGATCCTGTTTGAGGGTGGGCCGGCGAGCGCGGAAACGATCTTCCGCAACGGTTTCGATGGCTGAGTGCGACACGCTGGAGGTCTTCTTCGGACCTCCCGGCAGCACGCTCGCGGTAGAAACTGGCAATTCCGGAGTGAGTCCGCAATCGGCTGCGCCCATGCATGGATTGCCTGAGAAAGCGACTGGCGCTCGATCCGTTGATCAATCGACCGCACCAACAGGGTCGGGTCAGTCCTTCTGCTGCGCCATCGATGCCGTTTCCAGTCGGCGCATCACGCTTTGCACCATCTCGCGCTGCAGTTCTGCGGTGAGAAGATCGGTTTCAGCGGAAATACCGATCGCTTGGGTCGCATCGAACGTGAAGGTGCGCGACAGCTCGACGGTCTGCTCGGGCAGCATGATCGTACCCGCTGCATCCTTCACGACGAATTCAACGTGATAGCGCAGCGTGTATTCGTTGGCACGGGCGCGTCCGCTGACCGACAGCACATCGGTGTGGAATGCGTTGACGGGAATTTCAAGCACTGCCACACCCGGCTCGATCTTGTCGACAACGACAACGCCGGAACGCGGCAAGGCCCTGGCTAGATCCTTGGCCAATGGGCTTAGCGGATCGACGATATTAATGTACATGCGCTGCAGGTTTGCCGGCAGCGTCGCTTCCTGGCGAAGATGGAAGCCGCAGCCGGCGCACAGCGAAACGAAAAGCATGGCGGCAACAAGGATGACTACGCGCTGGATCATGTTCGGCTTCCGGCAGCTGATGATGATGCGAATCGGGTGATCCATGCAATTAGCCTGTGCGAAGTCGGCGAAGGATACAACGTGCACAAGGGTCCCGGCCTTGGGAGATCAAGCGACGATATTGACAATTTTGCCAGGCACGACGATGACCTTCCTTGGCGGTTTTCCGCCGAGGTGCTCGATGACCTTCGGCTCAGCGAGCGCCTGCGCCTCGATTTCCTCACTACTCGCAGCAGCCCCGATATCGATGGTCGCACGGAGTTTGCCGTTGACCTGCACGGCGATGGTGCGTGAGGCGCATTCCAGCGCGCTCGCATCCACCTTGGGCCACGGCTGATCTTCGATCAGGGTCTCGGCGTGGCCGAGTGGCTGCCACAACGCATGGCTTGCATGCGGCGTGATCGGGTTCAGCAGCAGCACCAGGGTTTCCAGCGCTTCGTGCGCAACTGCCCCGCCCGCCGGGCTGTCGTCATCAAAGCGGCTGATTGCATTGAGCAGTTCCATGAGTGCGGCGATGGCCGTGTTGAATGCGTGACGACGGCCGAAATCATCCGATACCTTGCGGATCGTTTCATGCACGCGGCGTCGCAGTGCCTTCTGTTCGACACCCAACCCATCCACATCCATGGCGACGTGCGATGCGCCGCCCACGTGCCGCGCAACCTCGCGCCAAACGCGTTTGAGGAACCGCGACATGCCTTCGACGCCGGCTTCGTTCCACTCCAGTGACTGGTCCGGCGGCGAAGCGAACATGGAGAACAGGCGCACCGTGTCGGCGCCGTAGCGATCGACCATCATCTGCGGATCGACGCCATTGTTCTTCGACTTTGACATCTTTTCGGTGTGGCCGATCGACACTGGCTGGCCGTTGCTGCGCATTACTGCGCCCGTGATCTTGCCGCGTTCGTCCTTCGCGATAGCGACATCAACCGGATTGATCCATTCCCGCTGTCCATCTTCGGTATCGAGGTAAAACGTCTCGGCAATGACCATGCCCTGGCAGAGCAGGTTGGTCGCCGGTTCGTCCGAATCGACCAGTCCGCTGTCACGTAAAAGCTTGTGATAAAACCGAAAATACAGAAGATGCAGGATGGCGTGCTCGATGCCGCCAATGTACTGATCGACCGGTAGCCAGTAGTTGGCGCGCTCGTCGACCTGCTGGGTGGCACCCGGACTCGTATAGCGCGCGTAATACCAGCTCGATTCCATGAAGGTATCGAACGTGTCGGTCTCGCGCTCGGCGCCGCCCCCGCATCGCGGACACGTGGTTTTTCGCCATTCCGGGTCTGCCTTGATTGGCGACTGCACACCGCCCGCCTTGGCAAACGATTCAGCGACATCCTCGGGCAACAC
>CAJDWV010000049.1_pt1 | contig 14373 bp, 10 predicted proteins | sample 7391731 | NCBI WGS metagenome assembly CAJDWV01 (sample SAMEA7055746, study PRJEB34461) | soil metagenome | biome: terrestrial ecosystem; feature: Peninsula; material: soil | place: Antarctica | collected 2016
CACCTGCGGAAATCAGCGTGCTGTCGTAATCGGCCCAGGACGAACGCGGCAGCGCGAACAGGCGCTGGCGCTCGACATACGAGGTTGCGGCATCCGGGTCCGGATCGAGAAAGACATGTCGATGATCGAATGCGGCGACCAGGCGAAGGTGCCGCGACAAGAGCATGCCGTTGCCGAACACATCGCCGGACATGTCGCCGATTCCGACGCAGGTGAACTCCTGCTTCTGGCAATCGATGCCGAGCGAGCGAAAATGCCGCTTGACCGACTCCCACGCGCCCTTGGCAGTGATGCCCATGCCCTTGTGATCGTAACCGGCCGAGCCGCCCGATGCGAACGCATCGCCGAGCCAGTAGCCGTGTTCGGCGCTGATCGCGTTGGCGATGTCGGAGAACTTCGCAGTGCCCTTGTCGGCGGCGACCACCAGATACGTATCGTCCTCGTCGTAGCGTTGCACATCCAGCGGATGCACGACTTGGCCGTCGACCAGGTTGTCGGTGATGTCGAGCATGGCGTTGTTGAACATGCGATAGCACGCCACGCCCTCGGCCAGCACCGCATCGCGCTCACCGGATTCCGGTGGCCGCTTGACGAAGAAACCGCCCTTGGAACCGACCGGAACGATGACGGTGTTCTTGACCATCTGTGCCTTGACCAGGCCAAGCACCTCGGTGCGGAAATCCTCGCGCCGGTCCGACCAGCGTAGGCCGCCGCGCGCAACCGGGCCAAAGCGCAGATGCGTGGCCTCCACGCGCGGACCGTACACAAAAATCTCCCGGTACGGAACGGGCTTGGGCAGATCCGGAATGCGCGCCGAGTCGAACTTGAAGCTGACGCACTCGTGCGGCTTGCCGTCACGCATCTGAAAATAGTTGGTGCGCAAGGTCGCGCCGACGACGCCCAGATACGCGCGCAGGATGCGATCCTCGTCGAGGCTGGACACCTCTTCCAGCAGCACCTTGATCGACGCGATGATGCTCTCGACCTGCACCGCGCGTGACTCGCTGCGGGCCGCGACGAGTTGGTCGATCAGGTCCGGACACTTTTCGCGAGTCGTGCTGTCGAGAAGGGCCTCAAGCTCCTTGCGCAGGCGCTTGCGCGCCGTTTCGATGACCGTCTTGCTGACGTTTTCGCGCGCCGGGTCGAACGCCGCCTCGAACAGCTCCACCAGCAACCCCGCGATTGCGGGATAGCGATTGAGCGTGTCCTCCATGTAGGTCTGCGAATATGTCACCCCGGTCTGCAGCAGGTACTTGCAGTAACCGCGCAGCATGCTGATCTGGCGCCAGTCCATGCGCGCGCCGAGGATCAGCTTGTTGAATGCATCGTTCTCGGCCTCGCCACGCCAGATGCGCTCGAACGCATCCTGGAAAGGCTCGTGGACGGATTCGATGTCGAACACGCATTCGCGTGCGGGCTGCACGCGGATGTCCTGGATGTAGATGCGCCCACCGTGCGCATCGACCGCATACAGGTACTCGGTCAGAACCCTGAGACCCATGTTTTCCAGTAGCGGAATGACTTCCGACAACGCGATGTTCGCGCCCAGACGGAACACCTTGAAATGCAGCGTATCGGACTTGCCGCGCGAGCGGTACAGGTTCATGCGGATGTCATCGACACCACGCAGTTCGGCCGCCATCTCGACATCGATCGCGGCCAGATGCGGCGTGACTTCCTCGATGTAGCCGGCCGGCAGCGCCTTGCCATAGCGGCTCGCGAGCTTGAGACCACGCTCCTCGCCCTGGCGCTGCACGAGTATGTCGCGCAAGTCATCCTGCCAGTTGCGCACGATCTGCGTGATGCGCGCTTCCAGTTCGGCGACATCGTACTTCGGCCGGTCGCCCGGCTTCGGGCGTACCACCAGATGGATGCGTGCGAGCGGCGATTCGCCGACCTGGATCGTGGAATCCACGCGCGTGCCGTGGAACGCGCGCTTGAGCATGTTCTCGATGCGCGTGCGCACCTCGGTATCAAAGCGCTCGCGCGGCAGATACACCAGGCACGAATAGAAACGCGCGTAACGATCGGCACGCACGAACAGGCGCGTGCGTGCGCGTTCCTGCAGCTCCGAGACGCCCATCGCCGTCGGATACAGCTCATCTGCGCTGCACTGGAACAGTTCATCGCGCGGTAACGTGTCGAGAATGTGGCGCAGCGCCTTGCCCGAATGCGAATCGCGGCGCAGCCCGCTGCGCTGCAGCACCGATTCGACCTTGCGGCGCACCAACGGCACATCCTGTGGACGCGCCATGTAGGCCGAAGAGGTGAACATACCGAGGAAGCGCAGTTCGCCCACCGGCATGCCCTGCTTGTCGAACTCCAGCACGCCGATGTAATCCATGTAGCCGCGCCGATGCACGCGCGAGCGCGCATTGGTCTTGGTCAGGATGATCGCGTCGACGGACCCGGATTGTGGCAGTTCGCTCGCCACCAGGGTCTTCAGCGAACGCGGCACCATGGACCGCTCGTCACCACGCAGGATGCCAAGGCCGGAACCCTCCACCGCACCCAGCACTTCATCACTGCCGGATTTGGTGACGCGGTATTCTCGAAAGCCAAGATACGTGAAATGATCGTCCGCGACCCAGCGCAGGAAGTCGCGCCCCTCGGCGACCCCTTGTGCATCGGCCGGAACATTGTCGGTCTTGAGGTTCTCGGCGATCGACAGCATGCGGTCACGCATCGACCGCCAGTCGGCGACACTCGCGCGCACATCCTCCAGCGAGGTGGTCAGGGATTTGCCGAGCGCCGCCAGATCGCTCGCGTCGGCGATGCGGTCGACCTCGAAATGCATGATCGACTCAATGTTGTCGCCATGGCCGTCGTCGCGGGCGCTGCTGATCTCGCTGTCGATCGACAGGATGTGGCCGCCCGGATCGCGGTGTATCGCGAACACGGGGTGGATCATGGAATGCACCGACAGGCGCACCTGCGCGATCGCGATGCTCGCCGAATCAACCAGGAAAGGCATGTCCTCCATGACAGCCTGGACGACCGTATGCGAGGATTCGAAGCCGTCGTTTTCGAGCGTCGGATTGATTACGCGCAGCTTGATCACGCCATCGCGGCGCTCGCGTATGAATTCAAGCAGGGACATTGCCAGTTGCGCCCATGCCGCCGCATCGCGTGACTCGAGATCCTGCGCCGAAATCCTGCGCAGAAGTTCCGTGGCGAAGACTTGCGCTTCATGCAGGCGACCTCCCGACAGATGTTGTGAGAGGTGATCCAGTACGGATTCGCAAGACGTAACAGATACAGCGTCCCTGACGCTCATATCGAAGCTCCACCAGGCAAAAAAGGATTCGCGAAGGATACTCTCGATACCGATCCGTAGCCACCCGACGCAGCTTGGAAACCGGACCGCGAGACCCGCAAAAAACCGGCGAATTCACGCACGCCAGGGTGCACATTCCGCAAGCCCGCACACAGCAGACAAGGCGCCGATCTGTCAATAGTTCCCATGTCACACGCGCATGAGCGACTTCCCGCGTTATGGTATGCCGTGAAAATCCGCGTGATGTCGCACACCGAATGGATCGACGATGCAAGGAAACCCACTGAACCGCAGCATACTGGCGTGGCTCACCATCGTCACACTGGCGACGCTGGCGACATTGTCAGGCTGCGGAAAGGACAACGGACAACCCGCGAAGCCACCGCCAGCGGAAGTCGCCGTGCTCGCGATGCACGCGCAGGATATTCCGCTGACGCGCGAACTGGTCGGGCGCATATCCGCTTTCCGTTCCGCCGACGTGCGGGCGCGGGTCGCGGGCGTGCTGCAGAAGCGCGCGTACAAGGAAGGCTCGGATGTCAGCAAGGGCGATGTGCTGTTCGAAATCGACCCCGCGCCGTTCAGGGCCAGCCTCAATGCAGCGCAGGCAGCGCTCGCACAGACACAAGCGAGCTATCGCAACGCGCAGGTTGCCGCGAATCGCATGCGGGAACTTGCGCCCAAGGGCTTCGTGTCCAAATCCGATGTAGACAATGCCGAGGCGGCTGAACGAACTACCGGCGCAGCCGTCAAGCAGGCACAGGCCAACGTCGAGAGTGCGCGAATCAATCTGGGTTACGCGACGGTGCGCGCGCCCATCGATGGCCGCGCCGGCAAGCAGCAGGTCACCGAAGGTGCATTGGTCGGCGAAGGCGGTGCAACCTTGCTCACCACCATCGACCAGGTCGATCCGGTGTATGTCAATTTCTCGATTGGTGTCGACGATCTTGAGCACCTGCGCCGTGCACAATCCAATGGCGGCGTGAGCCTGACCGGCAATGACCAGACCACGGTGCGCCTCAGCTTCTCCGACGGCACCGAATACGGCGCGACCGGCACGCTGGATTTCTCCGACACCAGCGTCGATCCGGCCACCGGCGCGGTAACGCTGCGCGCGCAGATCCCCAATCCGGACCACACGCTGCTGCCGGGCATGTATGTCACGATCAAGGCAACGCTCGGTGAGCGCCACGGCGTATTTCTGGTTCCCCAACCCGCCCTGCAGCGCGACGCCAACGGTGCGCATGTGCTGGTCGTCGGGCCGGACAACAAGGTGCACCGCAAAGACGTGAATACCGACGTCGTACACGGGGACGCATGGATCGTGGACCAGGGTCTGGCCGATGGGGATCGCGTGATCGTGTCCGGCGTCCAGAAGGCGCAAGTCGATGCCACCGTGCGCCCGACCGCGTGGAAGCCGCCGACGGACGACGCGCCTCCATCCAAGGCTCCACGCACATGACAATGCACGTTTATACAGTTAGTTGCGACGATTACTTAATGTCGTTCCTTACGCTAACATCAACCATGCATCCTTACCTTCCCCGGCCTGCGGGGGAAGGTGTCGCACGCGGAAGAGGAGCCGCGACGCAGCCGCGTTGCTTCCACGGTCAAAATTCAAAAGCGCGCCCTTCCCCCCTCCGGGCACCTTCCGCCGCTTCGCAGGGAAGGCGACAGCAAAAGCATCGTCTGGGCGGAGGAAGCAAAGAAGAAATGCACCCTGCTTGCGTGGGAAGTGAAGAAGATATGCGTCCCGCTTGCGCGCGCAGCGAAGCCAGGTAGCCGCAGCCGCTCATGCCGAATTTCTTTATCGATCATCCGATTTTTGCGTGGGTCGTCGCCATCCTGATCGTGATCGGCGGCGGTATCGCAATCGCGAACATGGGCGTCGAATCTTATCCGGATATCGCACCACCACAGATCACCGTGGGTGCGAGTTACGCCGGTGCGAGCGCGGATACCACCGAGAAGGCGGTCACGCAGGTCATCGAGCAGCAACTCACCGGCATCGACCATCTTCTGTACTTCACGTCCAGTTCCAGTTCCAGCGGCCGCTCCTCGATCACGCTTGCCTTCGAAACCGGTACGGACCCCGACATCGCGCAGGTGCAAGTGCAGAACAAGGTTGCGCTCGCAACGCCGCGCCTGCCGGCGGAGGTTATCCAGCAGGGCGTAGTGGTCGCCAAGGCCAATGCCGGCTTCCTGATGGTCGTCGCGTTGCGTTCGGAAAATCCGGCCATCGATCGCAACGCGCTCAACGACATCGTCGGTTCGCGCATCCTCGATCAGATCGCGCGCGTTTCCGGCGTCGGCGACACCCGCCAGTTCGGTTCCGAATACGCCATGCGCCTTTGGCTGAATCCGGACAAGCTGCACGGTTACGGATTGTCTGCCAGCGAAGTGTTTGCTGCGGTGCGCTCGCAGAACGTGCAGTTCGCAGCCGGTTCCATTGGCGCCGAGCCTGCGCAGCCCGGCCAGGGTTTCACGGCCACCGTGTCGGCCGAAGGTCGTTTCACCTCGCCCGAGCAGTTCGACAAGATCGTACTGCGTTCGAACGCCGATGGCAGTACCGTGCTGCTGGAAGATGTCGGACGCGTCGCGTTCGGCGCGTTCAACTACGGTTTCGACACGCGCTACAACGGCGTGCCGACCGGCGCATTTGCGATCCAGTTGCTACCCGGTGCGAATGCGCTCACGGTCGCCAAGGAAGTGCGCGCCAAGATGGACGAACTCGCGCCGAGTTTCCCGTCCGGCGTAAGCTGGTTCACGCCGTTCGACAGCACCACCTTCGTGCGCACCTCCATCCAGGAAGTCGTCAAGACGCTTGGCGAGGCGGTGGTGCTGGTGTTCCTGGTGATGCTGATCTTCCTGCAGAACCTGCGCGCGACGATCATCCCGACGCTGGTCATCCCGGTCGCGTTGTGCGGCGCGTTCCTCGGCCTGTCGCTGCTTGGCTTCACCATCAACCAGTTGACGTTGTTCGGCATGGTGCTTGCCATCGGCATCGTGGTCGACGATGCAATCGTGGTAATCGAAAACGTCGAGCGCATCATGCGCGAAGAGGGGCTCGCCGCGCGCGAGGCCACGCGCAAGGCGATGGGCCAGATCACCGGTGCGATCGTGGCGATCACGGTGGTGCTTGCCGCGGTATTCATTCCGAGCGCCTTGCAGGGTGGCAGCGCCGGCCAGATCTACAAGCAATTCGCGGCGACCATCGCGATCTCAATGGGGTTCTCGGCATTCCTCGCGCTCGCGTTCACGCCCGCATTGTGCGCGCACATGCTGAAATCCGGGGACCACGCAAAACCGAACGTGCTGTTCCGCACGTTCAACAAGGGTTTCGATTGGGTCTCCAGCACCTACATCGGTCATATCGGCAGCGCTATACGCCACGCCCCGCGCTGGATGGTCACGTTCGTGCTCATCTCGATCCTGTGCGGCTTCCTGTTCACGCGCCTCCCCGGCAGTTTTCTTCCGGAAGAGGACCAGGGTTATGCACTCGCCATCGTGCAGTTGCCACCCGGCGCGACATTCCAGCGCACCACGAAAGTGATGGAACAGGTGCGCAACGAATTGCAGAAGAATCCGGCCTACGATTCGATGCTCGCGATCACCGGTTTCAGTTTTGTCGGCGGAGGCGAGAATGTCGGCATGGGCTTCGTCAAGCTCACGGACTGGTCCGATCGCGACGAGGATGTCGCCGAGTTCATCAGGACATCCAACAAGGCGCTCGCCGGCATCAGCGATGCGACGATCTTCATGTCCAACCTGCCGACCGTGCGCGGGCTCGGCCAGTTTGGTGGGTTCGACATGTACCTGCAGGATCGCGCCGGCCTGGGTCGTGATGCACTGAATGCGGCGAGCCAGAAACTGGTCAGCACCGCCAATGCCAGTTCGACAGTGATCGACGTGCGCCGCAACGGACTGGCTGACGCGCCGCAACTGCAGCTCGATGTAGATCGCCTGCAGGCGCAGACGATGGGCTTGTCAGTCAGCGACATCTACGCCGCGATCCAGCTCATGCTGGCGCCGGTATACGTCAACGACTTCTTCTATGAAGGGCGCATCAAGCGTGTTTCGATGCAGGCCGACACCGCCTATCGCATGTCGCCCTCCGCGCTGGAGCATTTCTACACCCCGAGCAGCATCGCCAAGGGGCCCGATGGCGAAGCCCGCGCGATGATTCCATTGTCCAACGTCGTGAAGACGCACTGGTTCACCGGGTCTCCGGCACTGACCCGCTACAACGGCTATTCGGCATTCGAGATCGTCGGGTCGCCAGCGGCGGGACGCAGTTCCGGCGAAGCGATGGATGTCATGCAGAACATCGTCGACAAGGACCTGCCGCAAGGTTTCGGTTTCGACTGGACCGGACAGTCCTACCAGGAAATCCTCGCCGGCAACCAGGCGGCAATACTGCTCGCGTTGTCGATCCTGGTCGTGTTCCTGTGCCTAGCTGCGCTGTATGAAAGCTGGTCGATTCCCGTCTCGGTGCTGTTGGTGGTGCCGCTCGGCGTACTCGGCGCAGTGGTCGCCGCGCTGGCGCGCGGCTTGCCGAACGACATCTTCTTCAAGATCGGCCTGATCACGATTATCGGCCTGGCCGCGAAGAATGCGATCCTGATCATCGAATTCGCGGTTGCCGAGCAGCGCGGGGGGCGCAGCCTGCGCGAAGCCGTAGTTGATGCGTCACGCTTGCGCTTCCGCCCGATCCTGATGACCTCGCTTGCATTCATGCTCGGTGTGTCGCCGCTCGCATTGTCCGGCGGTGCGGGGGCCAACGCACGCCACGCGATTGGCACCGGCGTCATCGGCGGCATGCTGTTCGCGACGCTCCTCGGCCTTCTGCTGATTCCGGTTTTCTACGTGGTGATCCGCCGCATGCTCGGCGACCGACTGGACGCCGACCCCGATGCGGATGGCAGCGATAACGACAAGCGTCGAACCTAGTCCTTCACGCGACTTGCGCCGCGCGCCGCCCACGCCGCGATGTGCACATGCAGCGCATCCACGCCATCGAACAGTGCAGCCGGACCCGGTTGCAGAATGAGCGACGACTTGATCTCGTGCAGTTCGCCGTCGCGCACAGCCGGAATCTTGTCCCAACCAGCGCGCTCCGCCACCTTGTCCGGGCGAAACTTCTTGCCGCTCCAGGAACCGAAGATGATGTCCGGCGCACGCCGCACCACTTGTGCCGGATCGGCAAGGATGCGGTCGCGACCCATCGGCTTGCAGGACAGATCCGGAAACACGTCCTCGCCACCGGCAATGCGGATAAGCTCGGCAACCCACTGGATGCCGGTGAAAATCGGCTCGCCCCACTCCTCGAAGTATACTCGCGGACGCTGCGGGAGCCACTCGGCTGATTTTGCAACATCGGCCAGATGCGCTTCTGCTGCCTAGGCGTAAGCTTCAGCCCGCTCGCTCGCGCCGACCATCGCGCCGAGCTTGCGGATGTAATCGAGAATGCCGTCGACGCTGCGATGATTGGCGATCCACACCTCAATGCCGGCTCCGACGAGGTCACGCGCGATGTCGGCCTGGATGTCGGAGAAGCCAATGACCAGATCCGGTCGCAACGCAAGTATCTCGCCGATCTTCGCGCTCGTGAAGGCCGAGACCTTCGGCTTTTCCTTGCGCGCCCGTGGCGGGCGCACCGTGAACCAGGAGATGCCGACGATGCGTCGCTCCTCGCCCAGCGCATACAGGACTTCAGTTGGCTCTTCGGTCAGGCAGACGATGCGTTGCGGGCCGCGCACGCGCGTCATGGGTACAGCAGGCGTCGGATCCAGCGCCCATCGGTGCATGCGTAGCAAACCCGTTCGTGCAAGCGAAAATTGGCGCCGTACCAGAACTCGATGAGCTGGGGCGTCACCAGGTATCCGCCCCAATGCGGCGGGCGCGGTACGTCGTTGCTCGCAAAGCGCTGCTCGATTTCCGCTACCCGCGCGTCGAACGTCGCACGGTCCGGTAGCGTCCGTGACTGTTTCGAGGCCCACGCGCCGATCTGGCTGCCACGTGCGCGGGTGGCGTAATACGCATCCGATTCGGCAGGCGGCAGCTTCTGCACGTTGCCTTCCACGCGCACCTGCACCTGATCGCGCAGGGATTTCCAATGGAAACACAGCGCCACCTGCGCGTGCTCGGCAAGCTGGCGGCCTTTGGCGCTCTCGTAGTTACTGAAAAATCGGAAGCCGTGCTCGTCGATGCCCTTGAGCAGTACGATGCGCGCGGAAATCTTCCCGTTGGCGTCGCTGGTCGCGAGCGTCATCGCTGTCGGTTCACGATCACCGGACAAGCGCGCCTCGTCAAGCAGTCGGGTGAAGGTGGCGAGTGCTTCGGCGTACAACGATGCGGACGTGCGCGCGCCGGATGGCGCCGAAGATTCCTCCGTCATGCAGGTGGCTCTGCGTAACCATCCAGCGAGTATTCGGCCACATCAAAGTGTTCGACGCTGGCACTTTCCAGCATCGCGCGATCTTCGGCCGGCAACTCGATATCCCACCAGCCTTCGCCGGCGTAGGCGCGCAGTGCGCCCTCGTCCTGCCACAACGTGACCATGACGAAGTCGCGATCTTCCTCATCCTGCGGTTTTCCACCGATCCACGCGCGCAATCCGGGAACTCGCAACATGCGGCCGAAACCGAGCGCGCGCGCGCGCGCCGCGAATGCATCGGCATTTCCGGCTCGGGCGCGCGCCCTGAAGATTCGCAGGATCATGGTTGTGACCGTGTCGGCAGCGGATCAAGCGCCGCGCGACGGCTTACTCGACCATGAAGTTGATGCGCATGTTTACGCGCCATTCCTTGATGTTGCCGTCCGCATCGGTCGAGACCTTGGTCTCGTTGACCCATGCGCCCTTGATGTTCTTGACCGTCTGCGCGGCTTTCTTCAGACCCTTCTGCACGGCGTCTTCCATGCTTGTCGGGGATGAACTGCTGAGTTCGATGACCTTGGTGACTGACATGTTCTCTCCTTGTGGTTTGCGATCCAGCAATCACTATAGCGCCGCAACACGGCGCCTGCACAATCCCGCTATGCCGGGGTGTGCGTGGGTTCAGTCACGTCCCGGACCGGGTCTTCGACCTGCGGCAACCAGCGCAGCCAGAACAGGAACACGATCAGCGCATCCAGCACGATCAGCGCCTGCCACAAATACAGGTGAAACCATTCGAACCAGCGCATGTCCCACTGGCCCAGATAGAACAAACTGATGATGCGTACCAGGTTGAGCAACTGGATCGCGACCGTGCCGATCAGGATCCCGACCAGCTTGTGCCGCCATGGCGAAGGAAACGCGAACATCGCCGAGATCAGGATGATCACCGCCTCGATGCCGTTGCAACCGCGCTCGATCGAAATCGCAAACCCCGTCGTGGTGCTGCGGATCACGTTGCCGGTGGCGATCGCATCCGCGTCGAACAGGCTGATCAACCAAGTGCTGACGGTCGCAATCGCACTCGTGATCGGCATGATCACATGACGCTCCACCGGGCCGACCAGTTCCAGCGTGAACAGCACGACGAGGGTGACCATGAAGATGACGATGAAGCGCAGCATTGACGTATCCGCAGGATCGTTGCGCGGTGAGGACAGCCCGCGATCACTATGGTAACCGCTGTCGGCTCGGTCGTCCGGCAGGCGCCACGTGCCATGCCTCGCGCCACGCGGTAGCATCGTCACGATGAAACACGCACCCAACCTGTTCTTCATCGGGCCGATGGGCGCCGGTAAAACCACCGTGGGACGCCGCGTCGCGCAGTTGCTCGGCCTGTGCTTTCACGATCTGGACAGTGACATCGAGGCGTGCACCGGGGTGACGGTGCAGACGGTTTTTGACATCGAGGGCGAAAGTGGCTTCCGCGAACGCGAGGCCCACGCGTTGGAAAAACTGACCGAAAAAAACGGCATCGTGCTGGCGACCGGCGGCGGCGCAGTGCTGCGCGAGAGCAACCGGCAACTGCTGCAAACGCGCGGCTTCGTGGTGTGGCTGGATGCCGCTGTGGAGGTGCAGCTTGGCCGGCTGCGGCGCGATCGCCAGCGACCGTTGCTGAATGCCGCCAGTGACCGCACGACGCGCTGCGCGACTACGGGGCCGGCAGGTGACAACGGAATACTCGTGCGCCGCGCGAATCTGCAACGGCTCGCCGCCGAGCGCAATCCGCTATACGCGGAGTTGGCCGATCTGCGCGTCGTCTCCACCGGCAGCGGCAGCAGCGCGCAGATGGCGCAACAACTGGTGGCGCAGCTTGCCGCATGCTGGCAGCCCAACGCGGCGCCGGTGGCATGAAGACCATCGAGGTCGCGCTCGGCGCGCGCACCTACCCGATTCATGTCGGCGCGGGCCTACTCGGTGACGCGGATGTCTGGAATGCCGCGTTGACCGGCCGCCATGCGCTGATCGTCAGCAATGACGTGGTCGCGCCGCTGTACCTCGAGCGCGTGCGCGCGATGCTGGGCGAACGCTCCTCGGCGGCGCACATCGTCCCGGACGGGGAGGCCTGGAAGACGCTGGCGAGCGCGGAGCGCATCTTCGCTGCTCTGGCCGATCTCGGTGCGACGCGCGACGCCACCGTCATCGCACTCGGTGGCGGCGTGATCGGCGATCTGGCCGGCTTCGCTGCGGCGTGCTGGATGCGCGGCATCGCCTGCGTGCAGGTACCGACCACACTGTTGGCAATGGCCGATTCGGCGGTGGGTGGCAAGACCGCGGTGAACCTTGACGCCGGCAAGAATCTGGTCGGTGCGTTCCATCAGCCGCGCGCGGTGATCGCCGATACCGCAACGCTCGCGACATTACCCGAACGCGAATACCGTTCGGGAATCGCCGAGATCGTGAAGTATGCCGCGATCGGCGATGCGCCCTTCCTCGCATGGCTTGAAAATCAGGTCGAGGCGCTGATGACACGTCAGCCGGCAGCGCTGGATCACGCGATCGCGGTCAGTTGTGCGCACAAGGCCGCGATTGTCGCGCGCGACGAGCACGAGTGCGGAGAGCGCGCGCTGCTCAATTTCGGCCACACCTTTGCGCACGCCGTAGAGGTGGAAGCGGGTTATGGTCAACTGCTGCATGGCGAAGCGGTCGCGATCGGCATGCTGATGGCCGCGCGTCTGTCCGCCGCGCTCGGCCGGGCACCGGAAGCGGACACGACGCGGCTCACCACCCTGCTCCGCGCCTTGGGATTGCCGACCACGCTGCCCGCAAATCTGCAACCGGAAACGCTGCTCCGTCACATGCGGCTCGACAAGAAGAACCTCGGCGCGCAGCAGCGCCTGATCCTGTGGCACGGCATCGGCCACGCAAAACTTGCAACCGACGTCCCCGCCGATCGGATTCTTGCCGCGATGCGCGCGGGAACCGGATAGACGTTCTCCCTGCTCTGAGAGCGTATACAGGACTGCAAGAAACCCGATAGGGGTCGGGAAGGGCTGACGCCCTCCCCGCCCTCCGAACCGTGCGTGCGGTTCTCCCGCACACGGCTCTCCAGTTGGTGGTTTCCTCATCGGGAGCGTAACACCGCCCTGCACCCGGACTTTTGTTCTGCTTGCGCAGGAGCGCCCGTAATCGTCGTCGGACAAACCCATCCACTGCCGGAAAGGTCCAACGGTGGGCGTGCTGGAAGTAGCCATACCAGCCACGTAGCACCGGGTTGAGATCGGCGATGATGCGCTCCAAGCTCTCGCCGCGGACGCGGCGGGTCTTGTCGCGCACCCTGTCCTTCAGCTTCCGCAGGCTTTTCTTCCTCACCCAGCGGTTGCCGGCCTCAAAGCGATAACCGAGAAATTCAAACCCGTGTCCGATCTGCGAACAGTCCCCTACATGGGTCTTGTCCGGATGCAGACTCAGGTCGTGGGCTTGCACCCATGCGCGAACCTCCGTTAGTGCACGCTGCGCCTCCTCGGCGCTTTGGCACAAAATCACGAAGTCGTCCGCGTAACGCACCATGTGAAAGCCCAGCCGGGTCATTCGCTGATCCAGAGGATGCAGGTAGATGTTGGCCAGCAACGGACTGATCACCGCGCCTTGCGGTGTCCCGCCCGTCGCTTTCCAGCGACTCGCGTCCTTGACGATATCCTGCTGCAACCACTGGCCCAACAGCGCCAGCACCCGACCATCGCTGATGCGCTCCTCGATACGCTCCATCAAGCGCTTGTGCGGGATCGTGTCGAAGTACGCTTCAAGGTCGGTGTCCACCACATGGGTGTAGCCCGCCTTGATCAGCGCATCGACTTCCCGCAACGCATCCTTGCTGCTGCGACCGGGACGGAACCCGTAGCTCATCGGCTCAAACTCGTGCTCGAAGATCGGTTCGATGACCTGTTTGACGGCCATCTGCACGATCCGGTCCTTGACCGTCGGGATGCCCAGCGGGCGCATCTTGCCTTGCCCTTTGGGTATCTCCACCCGACGTATTGCTTGCGCACGATAGCTGCCGTCCTTGAGCGCTTGCGCCAACTCGCTCAGATACTCCGTTTCCCGCGCCGCAAAGCGCGCGATGCTCTGTCCGTCCACCCCTGCTGCACCCCGGTTGCGGCGCACACGTTGCCACGCCCCTTCCAGGGTTTGCAGGCGATAGACCTTGTCGATCAAACTGAACCACTTGCCTCCTTTGACGCCGTTATCCAGCGCCGCCAACATGCGTTCGCTCCAGACCGAACGGTCCAGCCACGCCCATGCGGACGCCGACCCGGACAAACCTTGCTTAGCCCTTTCGGGCACTGCCGATTCTTTGCTTTCGCTCTCGCTCACTCCAAAACTCCTGCATCCACCTTCCTGCCCGCCTTCCCTCGGCCTCGTTTGTGTTATCGACGCCTCTCGCCAAACATCGGCTGCGGTACTACGCAGACTCTGACTCCTGTCGCCCTCACCACCACGACAGGTCTCCCCGCTTATCTCACGCACACTTCCCAACGTTCCGCCTCCAACCACAAGGGTGACCCGGATATCGCTTTGCACACCAGTCACAGCGTATCCAATGGGTTTCAGGCTTCGCCTTCTCCTAGCAAGCTCGCCGTCACTCCCCGCCGAATCGAGTTCGTCATCCTGCGGACCGCCAGTTCGCCTCCGGTTGCTCTCCACCCTGCCTCGCGACAACGCA
>CAJDWV010000041.1_pt1 | contig 14185 bp, 10 predicted proteins | sample 7391731 | NCBI WGS metagenome assembly CAJDWV01 (sample SAMEA7055746, study PRJEB34461) | soil metagenome | biome: terrestrial ecosystem; feature: Peninsula; material: soil | place: Antarctica | collected 2016
AGCTTCTTGATGACCTCGGCGACGCCGCCATCGACTTCGGCTTCGTCGGTGACATTCATCTTCACGCCGATCGCCTTGCCGCCAGCCTCCTCGATTTCCCTGGCGGTCGCTTGCGCCCCCTCCAGATTCAGATCTGCAATCGCGACCGCCGCGCCGTTCTTCGCGTAGACCTCGGCGATGCGCTTGCCAATGCCGCTGGCAGCGCCGGTGATCAGCGCGACCTTGCCTTCAAGTTGCATGGGAGACTCCTCGATGATGAATGGATTGTGCGATGTGGATCTCGGTGGCGTTGTGCGCGAACCCGACAGGTTTACCTAGGGCAACGCTGATCAAGTGGCACAACCGTCATGGCGTACAGAAGGTTTGCCAGGCGTGCTGCGTGGCGTAGTGAAGGCTGGTTGCCTTGACGAGTCGCGCGGTGCGTCTGGCGGACCTTCTGAATGCCACTTTTTCTAATTAAAATCAATCGGCTAAGCGACACCTGTCTGCGCGCATCTCATTGTTGCGCTGCCTTGAAGGACGTCCAGTCCATCTGCGTCAGCGCGCCGCGACCTGCACGCAGACAGATGTCGTGACGATTGCGCCACTTGATCAACGTTGCCCTAGATGGAAAACAGCCGTCCAGGGTTCCGGACTATGATTTTCAGAGTCCGCGCAAGTTCATCGAACCACGAGACGCGTTCCGCGTCGATTGTCCGAAAGTACGATCAATCCTCGCGGCCGACCGATTTTGGATCAATGCCGAGGTCCTTGAGCTTGCGATACAGATGGGTGCGCTCCATGCCGACCATCTTGGCCAGCTTGCCGACGCTGCCACCGGCTTCGTTGAGCTGGTGTATCAGGTACGCGCGCTCGAACTGCTCGCGCGCTTCGCGCAGTGGCTGGCTGAAATCGATGCCAAGCGCGGCATTCTGCAACGGCGCGCTGGAAGTCGTTGCTGCTGCCGTTCCGAGCGCAAGCTCTACTTCTTCAATCGTGACCTCCGGTGCAGTGCCGAGGATGAGCAGGCGCTGGACCAGGTTGCGCAGTTCGCGCAGGTTGCCGGGCCATGGATAGTTGCGCAGCCGGTTCTGCACCGCGACCGGAAACTGGCGATACGGCAGCTTGTCGCGATTGGCGAAGAAGTCCGCGTAGAAGCGCAGCAGCTCGGGAATGTCCTCGATGCGCTCGCGCAAGGCGGGCACCTGCAGCGGCACGACATTGAGCTGGTAGTAAAGCTCCTCACGAAACTTGCCGGCCTGCACCGCCGCATCGAGATCCTGCGAAGTCGCCGCGATCACGCGCAGATCGATCGACACGGCATCCGGCGCACCGCAGCGGATCAGGCTGCGCCGTGCAAATGCACTGGACAGGCGCAACTGCAACTCGGGATCGAGATCGGCGACCTCGTCGAGATAGAGCGTGCCACCGTTGGCCTGCTCGATCAGTCCATATTGGATCGTGCCATTGTCGTCGCTACCGAACAGGGCGCGGGCGGCGTTATCGCGCGCAATCGCACCGGGCGCAACGGTCACGAACGGGCCCTTGCCGCGCGAACTCTTCTCGTGCAGCCAGCGAGCCATGGCTTCCTTGTCGGTGCCGCGCTCGCCGCGCACGAGAATCCAGGTGTCATGCGCGGACAATCGATCCATCTGCGCCTTCAGCGTCTGCATCGCGCGACTGGTCACAACCGGATCGAGCGGCATGACCAGCTGGCTGCGCAGACCTTCGTTCTCGCGGCGCAGGCGGCTCGCTTCCAGGGCGCGCTCGACGGTCAGCAGCAGCTTGGCCAGCGACAGCGGCTTCTCGACAAAATCATAGGCACCGAGGCGGGTCGCCTCGATGGCCGTTTCGATCGTGCCGTGGCCGCTCATCATGATGATCGGACACGGCAGGCCGCCGCGCTCGTTCCATTCGCGCAACAAGCTGATGCCATCGAGATCGGGCATCCAGATATCCAGCAAAACCACATCGGGACGCTCGCCACGGCGCGCCTCACGCGCGGCCGCTGCCGACTCGGCGGTGGTCACCGCGTAGCCTTCGTCCTCAAGGATTTCCTTGACCGTACTGCGAATGTCGGGCTCGTCGTCAACTACCAGGATTCGTGCCGAAGGCATGAGCGACTCGTTGCGAAAAAGAGACAGAAGCATAGCGCATGACGCCAATCCTGCGACGCGGAATTCCGCGCTCGCCTCCTTTCAGTTCGAGCCCGGATCGGCAGAAACTCTGGCATACGGCCAGTAATCCGCTGGAAAAAGAGCCGCAGGCTGGGCCGGCTGTGGCGGCGTCTGACCACGCAGGCGCTCGATCCAGGTTTCTGCCGGTTCGATCAGCAGCCAAGACGAGCGGAACGGTTGCACGAGTTCGGCGTAGCGCAGATCAGCCGGGGTCAAGGTATTGACGTAGTGGATGATGCGTCCCTGCGGATGAGCAGCCGACCATTGATCGAGATCGGGACCCTTGACGATGTCGAGCGCTTGCTTCAGGCGGCCGAGATAGTGCAACTGGTTTTCGTAGACATGGAAGTGCGCTACCGGGATGCCGTCCTTCTGCATGGCCGCAACGCGTTCGGCGGCCGGTCGAAGATCAAACTGCACCCAGAACGTATGCGCAAACAGCAAATAGGCGAGACAGGCGGAAACCATGCTGATCACGCTGACATGGCGCACCGCGCGGGCATCATCACGCGGCGTCAACAGCAGCAGTACACCGAGCACTGCGAGGATGACGGCAAACCATGGACTCGCCATTGAAATATCAACCAGGGCTGGGTAGTCGATGTGCCCATCGGCTACCCAGCGCGGCAATACCAGCAAGGCACCAGCAACGCCGAACAGGCACAGCGCAAGCAGCCACGGATGACTGGCCGCTGGCATCGGGCGCTGGCTGCGCGACAGTTGGGCAAATCCGGCGGCGAGCAAGATGGCGATGCCGGCCAGTTCAGGCACGAGATAGTAGGTCTGCTTGCCACTGACCAGTGAAAACGCGACCAGTACCGGGATCAACCAGCAGGCGATGAGTCGCAGACCGGGCTGCCGGGCGCGTGATGTTGCCGCCAAGGCGGCCTGCCAGGCGCGCGGCCACAACAGCCACGGCAGCAGCAGGGCTGGCAGCATCGAGCCATACCACCACCACGGTCGCGCATGATCGAAGCTGTCGACAACGCGTCCTGCGGTCTGCATGAAAAATAACTCGTTGCGATAGACCTCGCCGCCGGCCAGGCTCGCCGGAATCGCCCAGGCCGCGAGCGCGATGCAGCCCGCAAGCAAGGCCAGGCCGCCACCGAGATACCAGGCGGCGCGTGAACGTCGCGCCCACGGATGCCAGAGCGGGCCGAGCAGGTACGGAAACACGACGTGCAACAACATGACCGGCCCCTTGCTGAGCAGTCCGGCGGCCAGCGCAAACGCAAACCAGCCGAACAGCGGTCGGCGCTCGATATCGCGTCCGGCCAGTGCGTTGAGCGCGCCCAGCACACACAGGGTCAGCAGCGTCTCGTACATGATTTGCAGACTGAACAGGAACGCATAGCTGAATGCCGTAAGCAGCCAGGGTGTCAGCTGGCCAACTATCGCTGAATCACGAAACAGCACCCGCGCCAGACGTTGCGCCTGCAGCAGCACGCCGAGCCCGATCAGCACCTCGAGCAGACGCGGCCAGATATCACCGACACCACCAACAAACCAACCGGCATGGATCAACCAGAACAACAACGGCACCTTGTGGCTGTAGGCAACTCCGTTCGCATAGGGAACCAGAAATTGCCCACTGTTCCACATCTCCCAGGCAACACCGAGCGTGCGCGTCGAATACAGCGGCATGAAGCCGGTCTGAAAGATGGCGAACAGCGCGGCAGCCAGCCACAGCGGAATCCAGGCCTGCGACGCGTAGCGCGACCATCCGTTCATGGTTGCTGCTCCGAGCTACTCGTCATCGGCCTGACCGGGATTTGCTGCGGGTGCATCTGGAACCACACCACCGCGGCAGGCCGGTATCACCGCATCGGATCGGAACATCAGCCATTCACGGCGATTGGCATGGCCGACGACGATCGCTTTGTCACGATTAATGCAGGGTGCCATGGCCCGATCGAGGATGAACACCCAGCGCGCATCGGGCTTTGCTTCCTGCCAGCGGATCGCATCGGCGAGCTGACGGCTCGCGGGTTTCTTGAAACCAAACTCGGTGACCTCGCGATCGGCCAGCAGCAAGTTCTGCTCTTTCCAACCGACCAGGCCGATCTCGGCGGCGGGCCCGGCGATTTCGCCGGCGTTGCGCATGATCTTTGCCGCCGAGGTCGAATCATTGAGCACGGGATAGGCCCAGAAACCCCATAGCAGCCATACACTGGCCAAGGTCATGCCGAGACCGATCGCACTGCGGCGGATACGAAACAGTATCAACATCAAGCTCGCGATCGCACCGATGGCAACGAGAAAACTCCAGAGCGCTGCTCCGCCATTGTCGAGCCCGCGCTCGACAACCAATTCGTTGGCGGCAGGAATCCATCCGTACCAAGCACCGATTCCTGCAGCGAGGAAGACCGCCGCAAAAACGGCAGTCAAGGCGAACAACGAGCGCCGCAACCAGGGCCTGCCGAGCAGTTCGTCGACAAAGGGAGCAGCAAGCAAGGCGATCCACGGCAGGGCCGGCAAGATGTAGACATCACGCTTTCCACTGGGCAACGAGAAGAACACGATGACCAGGGCAACCCAGGTGAGTGGCAACAGGAAACGTGCATCGCGTGCCTTGAGGCGCTCGATCCAACGCGGAACGACTCCGACCAGGACAATACTCAGCGGCAACCACGCATAGGCGACAATCGTGGCGAAGTACCACCAGGGGTGAAGGTGATCCCACGACTCCGCATAACGCGCGGCAGTCTGGTGAAACAAGATGTCATTGAGATAGGCCTGATATTCCGGCGCACTGCTGGCACGCACGGTCAGCACCATCGGCACGAGCCACAAGGCGATCGCGGCGAGGAAGGCCAGCGCCCCGCCAGCCCAGCGCAGGAATCCGCCGCGGAATTCGGCGAGGTTTTCCCAGTGCCGCCAACGCGCGAGGGCGAAGGGCAGGATCATCAAGAGAGCAAGCACACCGACGCCTTTGGTGATCACGCCCAACCCGGCTGCAAAACAGCCGAGCCAATACGCGCGCCAGTTCGGGCCAAGCAAGAAATGTCGCAGCAATCCGTAGTTGGCCAGAGTGATAAAGAACGTCACCAGCGGATCGATCTGTGCGCGTTTGGACTGGTAGGCAAACTGGAACGTCGAGAGGACGAGAATCGCGGCCCACAACCCGATGCGATGGTTCCATTGTCGACGGCCAAAATCGTAGATCAGAAACAAGGTGCCGAGCGCGGCCAGCAACGAAGGCAACAGGAAGGCGATACGCCAGTTTCGGGTCAATTCGTAAGCGGCTGCCTGCATGGCCATGAACATCGGTGGCTTGTCCGAATACAGCTCAGTGCCGCGATGGGTGATCAGCCATTGACCGCTCTCGACCATGTGCTTGGCGGCCAGGGCGAAGCGCGGTTCGTCGGCCGGCCACGGATCGCGCAGGCCGATACCGGCACCGAGCACAACCAGGGCGATCAGCATGAACAACCAGAATTCGCGACGTTCGCGCGGAGTTTTTGCAGCAGTACCGCGATTCTCGAACATCAAGCAAGACTCTCACTCTGGAACATACGATGAAGTAAATCAGGATTGTCCGGCGCCTGTCGAAATTTGATCAACAGGCCGGGGCGCGAGAAGCACCGATGCGCTCTGGTTTAGCTGCCGGCCTTGCCATCGGCACCGAGTGGAAGGCGCAGGATAAACGATGCGCCACCACTATCACGCTGGCCGGCGCGCACGCTGCCACCGTGCTCCTCGGCGATCTTCTTGACCATGGCCAGACCCAGTCCGGTGCCGCGTGCCTTGCTCGATGTGTAGGGTTCGAACCAGCGCTCACCGAAGCCATCGGGCAAACCGGGGCCGTTGTCGCTGACGACGATATCGACCCAGGCATTGTCACCTTCGCGGACGATGTCGGTGCCAACCAGGATCTGTGGCTTACGCTGGTCGCCGATTGCTTCAAGTGCATTTTTGAGCAGGTTGTGCATGGCCTGACGCAGGCGCACCGCGTCGACCTTGACCATCGGTTCGCCGTCGACAAACTGCCGACTCAGGCTCAGACGCTGGTCGCTGCCATACAGATCAAGCACCTCGGCGATCAAGGCATGCAGGGCGACCGGCCGCGTCGTCAGCTGCGGCGGCCGCGCGTAGTCGCCAAAAGCGTTGACCATGGTTTTCAGCGCTTCGACCTGGCTGACGATCGTGCGCGTGGCACGATCGAGCAGTTCGCTGTCGTCGGCTGGAAGGCGGCCGAGGAAACGTCGGCGCAGACGTTCGGCAGCGAGCTGGATCGGTGTCAGCGGATTCTTCACCTCGTGGGCGAGACGCCGCGCGACCTCGCCCCAGGCGGCATCTCGCTGAGCACTGTTGAGCACGGTCATGTCATCGAACACGGCAACGAAGCCGCCATCGCCCGGCAAGGCCGCACCGCGCAACATCAACACGCGGCGACCGCTGGTTGATTCCACGACGATCTCCTCGCGCCATTCGCGCAGGCCTTCGCGCATGTGCCGCGCAAGCGGATCGGCGATGCTGGCCAGCTCAGGATGGTCGCGCTTGATCTCGGCGAGCGTGTTTCCGCCGTAGTTGCTGATCGAGACACCGAGAATCGCTTCGCCAGCCCGGTTGGCCACGCGCAGCACGCCGGCATGATCGAAGCCGAGCACGCCGGCCGACAAACGCTCGAGCACGGCACCGAGCCAGACCCGCTGGGTGTCGATTTCCTGCGCGCTACGCTGTGCGCGCATGCCGGCCAGTTCAAGCTCGCGACTCATCTGGTTGAACGAATTGACCAGCTGGCCAAGTTCATCGTTGCTGGCAACCGGCAGCGGCGCCTCGAAACGCCCGGCGCCAATAGCGCGGGTCGCATGGATCAGGCGCCCGACCGGCGCGAGTAGACGCCGTGACACGCCAAACGCGGCAAGCACGGCAAACAACACCGATAGCATCAGCACGAAGGTCAGGATCAGGCCGAACGTCAGCTTGAGCGAGCCGCGCAAATACTTCAGGCGCTGGAAGTCGAAACTCGCCTTCTCGATGCTCGCGATCAGCGGCTGCAGACGTTCGGGCAACGGGAACAATCCCTGCAGCAGACGTGGCTTGCCACCGCCGAAGGTCGACCCGATTGGCATGACGACGCGGATCAGGAGCAAGTCGCCGAGCGGCTCGGCCGCAGCAAAGCGATCCTCGCCGCTAACCCGCATCAGGATCATTGCATCGGGAAACGAGGGCTCGAGATAGCGCGGGTCGGAACTGGCCAGGGCGAGCACGCGCCGGTCGGCATCAAACACGCTGAGCTGGGTCGCGCCGAGCGGCTCGATCTCGCGGTCGAGACTTGCCTGCAGATTGCGATCAAACACACTGGTCAGTTCGTCGGCTAGTTCGGCGGTGCCTGATTCAGCCTTGCGCAGATGTTCATCGACAACGATGCGGCCGACTTCGAGAGCGTCATCGAGCGCATGTTCGAGGCTGACATCGAACCAGCTGTCGACCGTGGCATTGATAAAGCGCAGGGCAAACCCATAGACCACGATCACTGGCGGCACCGCGAGCAGGACCAGGGTCAGCAGCAGGCGCCGACTGAGACGCGCGCCGGGCGCCTCGCGACCGAGATCCCGGCGCAACGACCACAGCCGCCGACCGATCAGCAGGAACAAAACGAGCAGAGCGAGCACGGCCGCACCGAGCACCCAGCGATAGGCATCGACGAAGGCTCCACTGCCGCCCGCAGCCTGCTCGGCCAGCTTCAACGAGGCCATGAGCAGGGCGAGCACGGCGAGCGTCGGCAGCACGCGTCGCCCGATCAGGTTCAACCAGCCGCGACGGTCCACGCAAACTCCGGAGCAGAGAGACGCCAGGCCGGTTCAAGCATGGCCGGCAGGCGCAGGGCACCCGGCAATGCCGAATGATCGAGTTCGACATCAAGACGCAGACGCGTTCCGGCCGGAAGCCCGGCAAACTCCACCGGCAAGGGCAGACGCAGCGCCGCCAGCGCATCGGTCAGATAAGCCGAAGCCGGGAAGCTGCGCACGGAATCTGAACCGGTGTCACGTAGCTGATAACGACGGGTCAGTGGAAAATAACGCAGCTCGACCTGGCGCTGATCCTTCAGCGTTCCGCGGACCCCTTGTGCACGCAGGCGGATATCGAGCGTGACCGGAATGCCGTGCTCGAGCGCATCATTGATCGGCCCGTTGAAGCGGCAATCGAGATTGATTTCAAGACGCATACCGTCGGCAGCCGAGACGAGTTGGGCTTCGCGTACCTCAAGACTGCCTGGCGCCTGCTGGCGCAGCGCATCGCAGCCGCCGAGCAGGCCGGCCAGGATCAGGCTAACTGCGAGCTTTTTCCACAAGCGCATAATAAAAGCCGTCCATCCCCTTGTTGCCGGGCAAATTCTGTCGACCGCTGCCAGCGGTCCGTCCGTGGCGCTCGGCAACGGGTAGCGCGCGCGCATGGGCATGGGCGTCGAGCAAGGCGGCTACCACCGCTTCGTTCTCCGCGCGAAAAATCGAGCAGGTCGCATACAGCAGCTTGCCGCCCGGCGCGAGCATAGGCCACAGCGCCGCTCCGAGTCTCGTCTGGATTGCCGCCAGCGTGGCGATATCGGCGGCACGACGATGCAGCTTGATATCCGGTTGGCGGCGAATGATGCCACTGGCCGAGCACGGCGCATCGAGCAGGATGCGATCGAATGGTTTGCCATCCCACCAACTCGACGGACGCGAAGCATCGCCGAGCATCACGTTCGCACTCAAACCCAAGCGGTCGAGATTCTCACGAAGACGCGGCAGGCGTCCAGCATCCGCATCGAGTGCGGTCAACTCGACATCAGCGCGTTCGAGGATATGCGCACTCTTGCCGCCCGGGGCCGCGCAAGCATCGAGCACGCGCTGGCCATCGGCGACATCGAGCAGGTCGACCACTTGCTGGGCGGCACCGTCCTGCACTGAAAAACAACCTTCGGTGAATCCAGGCAGACGGCTGACATCAGTGCTTTCGGACAGGATCAAGCCGTCGGACAAGTGAATGGGTACTTCCGCGACAATCCCCGCCGTGGCAAGACGTTCAATCAAATCTTCACGCGAACTGCGGCGTCGGTTGACGCGCAGGGTCAACGGCGCCTCGCGATTGTTCGCGGCAAGAATCGCCTCGGCATCACGCGGCCATTCGCTGCTGATGCGCTCGATCATCCAGCGCGGGTGTGCATGGCGGCTGACGTCATCGCGATCGGCCTCGGCCAGCAACACGCCGCGTTCGCGCAGATAGCGCCGCAGCACGGCATTGACCAGGCCGGCATGACGCGGCTGGCCAAGCAGGCGCGCGGCATCGACGCAGGCGGCAACCACGGCGTATTCGGGCATGGCCATGATCTCGATCTGGGCCATGCCGATGACCAACAAAGCGTGGATTTCACGCGCCTTGGTCGGCAGCGCACGCTCGAGCAAGCGCGAAAGAACCGCATCGAAGCGCAGCCACCAGCGTGAAGCCGAGAACAGCGTTGCCGACAACAGGGCGCGATCACGCGGATCCGCACTGCGCGCCGCGCGTGCGTCGAAAGCCGAGCGCAGCGAAACGCCATCGAACACGACCCGGGCGAGGGTACGTGCCGCATCGGCTCGGACCGCGGCACCGGCATTATCGGACTGGCTGGTCACGTGTGTTGATCCAGCAAGCCTTCGGCCAGAGCCGGACGCGCATTCAACCAGTCACGCACCGGCATGCGGCGTCCACCATCACGCTGAACTTCGAGAATGCGCAGCACACCGTCCGCACAGGCAACATCAATGCCCTGCGCAGCAACTCCGATCACGCTGCCGGGAGGCTGCGCCGACGCTGAGGAGAGTGCCTGCGCCGACCAGATACGCACACGTTCGCCGGCCAGTTCGGTTTCGGCGACTGGCCATGGATTGAATGCGCGCACCTTGCGTTCAAGGTCGATTGCCGATGCGTTCCAGTCCAGGCGCGCTTCGGCCTTGTCGAGCTTGTGCGCATATTCGATGCCTGTTTCGGATTGCGTCAGCGGCTCGGGCAGATTGCCCGCAACCAGACGCGCCAAGCCCTCGCCAAGCACCTCGGCACCCAGCACCGAAAGCCGGTCATGCAGGCTTCCACCGGTTTCATCATCGCCAATTGACGTGCGTCGTTCGAGCAGAACCGGACCGGTATCGAGCCCCGCTTCCATCTGCATCAGGCCAACACCCGATTCCGCATCGCCAGCAAGAATTGCGCGCTGGATCGGTGCCGCGCCGCGCCAACGCGGTAGCAGCGAGGCATGCACATTCCAGCAACCGTGGCGGGGAATCGCGAGTACCGAGCGCGACAGGATCAGCCCGTAGGCGACAACAACCATCAGATCGGGTGCGAACGCAGCCAACTCCCGGCGCGCATCGACACTGCGCAAGGATTCGGGTTGTCTGACTTCGATGCCCGCTGCGAGGGCAGCTTGCTTGACCGGGCTTGGGCTCAGCTTGCGGCCACGCCCGGCCGGACGATCAGGCTGGCTATATACCGCCACGACTTCGCAATCCGGGCGAACGCAGGCATGCAGTGCCGGCACGGCGAATTCCGGCGTTCCCGCGAACACCAGGCGCAGACGTGTGGGCATCGATCAGACGCTTGCGCTGGCGGGTTCAGCGTGGCGGCGCTGCTTTTCGAGCTTCTTGCGCACCATGTCGCGCTTGAGCGGCGACAGGTAATCGACGAACAACTTGCCGATCAGATGATCCATCTCGTGCTGGATACAAACGGCAAGCAGGCCATCAGTCTCGATCTCGATTGGTTTGCCCGCGACATCCTGGGCGGCTATGCGGATTCGTTCGGATCGCTCGACGTCGGCAAAGATCCCGGGAACGGACAGACAGCCTTCCTGACAAGTTTCGGTACCTTCCTGTTCGAGGATGCGCGGGTTGACGATGACCATCGGTGTGTTCTTTTCCTCGGAAACATCGAGCACGAGCATCTGGATATGCCGATCGACCTGGGAGGCCGCCAGACCGATACCCGGCGCTTCATACATGGTTTCGAGCATGTCTTCGGCGAGCGTCTTCAGGGCCCGGTCGAACACGGTGACCGGCTGCGCCTTGGTACGCAGGCGCGGATCGGGAAATTCGAGGATATTGAGCAGGCTCATGATGCTGGATCCGGTTCTTTCGTGGCTTGCGGCCGTAATTGCTGTTAAATCTGGGGGCAATGAGGGCGTGATCAAGCCGTTCGGGTTGGCAAAAGTCTACGCGGTTCGGCCTTCGCAGGCGATTGTTGACGCTGGTTTTCAGGCCTGATTACGCTCGTTCCAGAGCATGCTGAAGGCTTAATTTGCCGAATCCGGGGCCCGAACACCACTCCGGCCCACTGATCCGGGTTTGCGACAAGGTTCAGGTTTCCGGCGAACAGCCGTTTGCTCTGTCGAAAGTTTGCTATACACTCGGAAAGCCGTAGGGGAATCAGGTAATTGGCAGTCATGCTTAAAAAACTACTTTCGATTTCAGCCGGACTTCTGTTCGCGGTTTCCGTGTTTGCCGCGCAGCAGTGGACCGAGAACGCACCACACCACTACATCGTCAAGAAGGGCGATACGTTGTGGAGCATTTCCGCAAAGTTCCTGATCAAGCCGTGGCACTGGCCTGAGATCTGGCAACTCAACAGCAAGGTGCGCAATCCACACCTCATCTATCCGGGTGATGAGCTGATCCTGTCCGATGGCAGCGTTAGCCACGGCGACGGATCGATCGGCCCGCATATCCGTGAGACCTCACTGGACACGGCGGTCAAGCCGATCCCGCTTTCGAACATCAAGCAGTTCCTCAAGAACTCGAAGGTGGTCGATGAGGATGTGATCCGCGACGCGCCGCACATCGTCGCTGTCGAGGAAAACCGTCTGCGCGCATCCGCCGGCCAGCTTGTCTATATCCGCGGCCTCAGCGCGAATGTCGGCGATCAGTTCGCGATCGTGCGCCCGATGGGCCGCTACTACGACATGCCGCCAAAGAAGGAAGGCGAAGTCCGCGAGACCTACCGTCAGCCGCGCGATGGTCGTGATGGCCGCAAGAACCTGCTCTGGCGCCATGGCCCGATGGAATGGAGCTTCAAGGGTCGCGTGCGATTCCTTGGCTATGAAGTTCTCGAATTCGGCACCGTACAGGTGACTCGCGTTGGTAATCCTAGTTCGGCTCTGGTCACCTACTCGGATTTCGAGGTGCGCGAAGGCGATTACATCCTGCCACTCGACCCGACACCCTACGACGACCAGTTCGTGCCGCACCCGCCCGCGCAGGCGCCTGACAACATGCGCGTCATCGCCTTTACCGACGCCTTGGCTGCAGTCGGCCCGCTGCAGGTCATCGCACTGTCGCGCGGTGCCGAAGATGGTGTCGACAACGGCACGACCTACTCGATCTATAAAGATGGTGAGGTGGTTCACGACGACACCGACTATCCGAAGGGCAAGTCACGATCATTCTTCCATCCGCATGACTCCAAGGTGCAGTTGCCGCCCGAGTTTGTCGGCCATGTCATGGTCTTCCGCACCTTCAAGCGGGTCAGTTACGGGCTCGTGATGGACAGCGTGCGCCCGGTCGAGATCGGCGATTTCATGCACGATCCCGACACGACTCCCTGAGTCTCAAGTTCCATGCAAGCCGAAACGGCGCGGTGAATGACACCGCGCCGTTTTTGTTCAAGAGTGTTGCCACTACACTGGACCCCACTGCGCCCCGTCCACGGAAGCCTCCAAGCCCGCACTATTCATGAATGACACACGCCCTCGCTTGTCTCTTGAATCCACACGGCATTTTGCTCATTCGCCGATAGGGTCCGCTATCGGCTCAATCACGAAAAGCCGTGTGAATCCAATGCCCTACGCGATCATCATGCGTATCCATGAATAGTTCGGGCTAGCCATGGAAGCCTGGCTGATCCTTTTACGTACACCGGGCCTCGGCCCCGCCACGCTGCGCAAGCTCGTCGCTGATCGTGGCAATGCACAGCACGCGCTGCAACACCTGCGCAGCGACAAGACCAGAACGAATCTTGGCGAGGAAACCCGCCGCTGGCTCGATGCACCCGATCACGCGCTGATCCAATCCGATCTGACTTGGCTGTCCGAGCCACAACACTATCTACTCGGCTGGGATGATCCCGACTATCCCGCACTATTGCGTGAGATCCCGGGCGCTCCCGCCGCGCTGTTCGTCGCTGGCGACCCAAACTTGTTATGGATGCCGCAGGTCGCCATCGTCGGCAGCCGTAGCGCCAGCGAGAATGGCATGGCCATCACGCGCCGTTTTGCGCGCGCCCTGGTCAATACCGGATTTGCGATCACCAGCGGCATGGCCGATGGCATCGACGCCGCAGCGCATCGCTCGGCCCTCGATGCCCAGGGTCGTACGCTTGCCGTTCTTGGCACCGGCCCCGATCTCGTTTATCCACGCAAGCATCGCGGACTCGCCGCCGATATTGCCGCCAGCGGCGCCCTGATCAGCGAATTTCCACCGGGCACGCCGGGCAAGGCCGAACATTTCCCGCGACGCAACCGCATCATCTCGGGCCTGGCCCTGGGCACCCTGGTGGTTGAAGCCAGCCTCAAGTCGGGGTCGCTGATCACGGCGCGCTACGCCACTGAACAGGGCCGCGAGGTTTTCGCCATCCCCGGCTCAATCAACAGTCCGCTGGCGCGTGGCTGCCATCAACTGATCCGCGATGGGGCGCGGCTGACCGAAACTGTTGATGAAATCATCGCTGAATTGTCGGGACTGGCTGCCGCCCTCGGTGATCGACTGCGTGCTCGCCTGCAAACCGGGCCGAATTCCGAGCCGGCGGTGTTGCCTGCGCCGGCAACTCGGCCTCAGCGCGATGCCGACTATCTGCGCCTGCTTGATGCGTTAGGCCATGAGGAGGCCGATCTCGACACCCTGGCCGAGCGCACTGGCCTCAATGCGGGCGCCCTGTCCTCAATGCTGTTGCTGCTCGAACTCGAAGGCGAGGTGGCTGGCGCGCGCGGCGGCCGATATACGCGCATGATCCGATCCTGAGCGGCGCGGACGGCCTGTCATTGTGGATTCGATTGGGTATAGTGCGCCGCGCCGGGC
>CAJDWV010000057.1_pt1 | contig 14174 bp, 10 predicted proteins | sample 7391731 | NCBI WGS metagenome assembly CAJDWV01 (sample SAMEA7055746, study PRJEB34461) | soil metagenome | biome: terrestrial ecosystem; feature: Peninsula; material: soil | place: Antarctica | collected 2016
CTGCGCCTTGATCTGCTTGATGCGCGACTGGATGTTGGCCGCTTCACCAGCGCCATCGATCAGCGTGGTGTTTTCCTTGGTGATGATGATCTTCTTGGCACGGCCAAGATCAGTGAGCGTCGCCTTCTCGAGCTGCAGGCCGACTTCCTCGGAAATCACCTGGCCACCAGTCAGGATAGCCATGTCCTCAAGCATCGCCTTGCGACGATCGCCGAAGCCCGGCGCCTTGACGGCGGCAACCTTGACGATGCCACGGATGGTGTTGACGACCAGCGTTGCGAGCGCTTCGCCTTCCACTTCCTCGGCGACGATCAACAGCGGCTTGCCCGACTTGGCGACGGCTTCGAGCACCGGCAGGAGATCACGCACGTTGGAGATCTTCTTGTCATGCAGCAGGATGTACGGATCTTCGAGCTCAACCTGCATGGACTGCTGGTTATTGATGAAGTACGGGCTGAGATAACCGCGGTCGAACTGCATGCCCTCGACGATGTCGAGTTCGTTGTCGAGACCGGAACCCTCCTCGACCGTGATGACGCCTTCCTTGCCAACCTTGTCCATCGCCTCGGCGATGAGCTTGCCGACCAGTTCATCACCATTCGCCGAGATCGTGCCTACCTGGGCGATCGACTTGGAATCGGCGGACGGCTTGCTGAGCTTCTTGAGCTCGTCGACTGCTGCGATCACGGCCTTGTCGATGCCGCGCTTGAGATCCATCGGATTCATGCCGGCGGCGACGGCCTTCAGGCCTTCGCGAATCATGGCGTGGGCGAGAACGGTGGCAGTCGTGGTGCCATCACCGGCGTCGTCGGAGGTCTTGGAAGCAACTTCCTTGACCATCTGCGCGCCCATGTTCTCGAACTTGTCGGCCAGCTCGACTTCCTTGGCGACAGACACGCCGTCCTTGGTGATGGTCGGCGAGCCGTAGCTCTTGTCGAGTACGACGTTGCGGCCCTTGGGACCGAGAGTGGCCTTTACGGCGTTGGCAAGGACGTTGACGCCCTTGAGCATGCGCGCACGGGCATCTTCAGAAAAACGGATTTCTTTGGCAGCCATTGGATGTAACTCCGGGAATAGAGAATGGGGAATAGGGAATGGTCAGAGCAATAGCGGGGGAATCGGGTGCTGGGTGGGAGTCGGTGCGCAAATGCGCTTCCACGATTCCCGATTTCCCATTCCCGATTCCCGGCTCTCTTACTCGATCACCGCCATCAGATCGTCTTCGCGCATGACCAGCAGCTCCTCGCCGTCGATCTTGACCTCGGTGCCGGAGTACTTGCCGAACAGCACGTTGTCGCCGGCCTTGACGGCGATCGGGCGAACCTTGCCGTCCTCGAGGATTTTGCCGGTGCCGGCAGCGATGACTTCACCGCGAATCGGCTTTTCGGCGGCGGAATCCGGAATCACGATGCCGCCAGCGGACATCTTTTCTTCTTCCATGCGCTTGACGATGACGCGATCGTGCAACGGGCGAAGCTTCATGTGGTATCCCTCAACTGATTGTTATGGAAAGACTTTACCCGGGCTGTTAGCAATCAACCCGGGTGAGTGCCAATTTTAGCCGGTGAGAAGCACAGGGGGAAGACCCCTAGCGGCCTGCCGGGAACATGATGCTGCACGGCGCACTTTCAAGGGGCGGCGCAAATGATCTACAGCAAGGCGTTCGCTTTCTCCGCCCACCGCATGGCGAAAAGGATGGTTCAGCGCCTGCAAACACGCCGGAACGGCAGGCTTCCTGTCGGCAGACGAAACCTATGAGCGCCCGGTGCTTGGGTTAGCGGACGCGGCGGAGAGATCCAGATACTTCGTGTCTTCTCAGTCGAGGACCGCACGCGGGGCGGTCGCACTTGCCCGCCAGGCCGGCAAGAGACACGCTGCACAGAGCGTACCGAGCAGCACGACAGCTACCGCCAACAGCGTCCACGGATCAAACGGTGCGACACCGAACAGCAGACTGCGCAGCGCGCGGGCACCAGCCAACCCGGCGATCAATCCAATCACCAGCCCAACCACGCCGATTCGCAGGCCGCGCGCGAGCACCAGGCGCGCAACACCACTTCGCGAGCAGCCAAGTGCCTGGCGCAGAGCAAATTCGTTTCTTCGCTGACCTACGGTGAAGGCCATGAGTGCGTAGATGCCGCCGATAGTCAGCGCCAATGCGACACCCGCGAAGACGCCAAACAGGACCAACGTGAACGTATTGCGGCCGAGCGAGGATGCCTGCACTGCGGACAGCGGCGCGATCGCGAACGGGATGTCCGGCGCGCTGCGCGTCATGATGCCGCGCACCTCCCGCCCCATCTGCGCGATCGGAAGCGTGCCGCGCACCACGATACTGAACTCGGAGGCTGCCTGCGGCCGCTGCGCCAGCGCGACATAGATCGTGCCGCGCGGCGGCGCATCGAGGGCATTCTCGTGAACGTCCCCGACAATGCCAACAACGGTCAGTGGCCGCAGATCGCCATCCATGTTGCCGAACTGCACGGCCTGGCCGATCGCCTTGTTCTCGCCCCACACGCTGCGCGCGAGCGATCGGCTGATCAGCGCCACCGGCAGCGAATCGGGCTGATCCGCGTCAGTAAACGCACGGCCCTTTTCGAGCGGGATGCCGGCGGCGACGAAATAATCTGGGCTTGCGACACGATATTCCGCGTATCCGAGCGCTTGCGGATTCTTCGCGAAGTCGCTCATTGAGGTCACGCTACTCGCAAAGAACGACCCGTTCGCGCCGTCATCGGTGAGCGGCAGCGCATTCGTGCCGCCGACCGTCGTCACTCCGGGCAAAACCGCAAACTGGCGCATCAGATCGGCATGACGATTGGCGACTCGCACGTTGCCCGCGTCATCGGATGGCGGCGGCAGTGAGACGCGTACGCTCAAGGCACCCTGTGGCTGAAAGCCCGCATCGACGTCGAGCAATGCGAGAAACGTGCGGCCAAGCAGGCCCGCGCCAACCAGCAGCATGGCCGCCACTGCGGTCTGCGCGATCAGCAGGCCGACCTGCAATCGCACCTGTGGGCGACCGAGCGTCATGCCACGGCCCCCCGATCGTAGTTCGCCGGTGTCGGCGCGCGCGATACTGTTGCGTGCAGCCAGCGTGCCGATGATGAGTGCCAGCAGCGCCGCGAAGCCAAGCATGAAATACACCGGTCCGCCGCCAACATGCACTTCGGCAGCACGCGGCAAGCTGTCTCCTGCCAAGCGCACCAGGGCTCCGAGAACGAAATGTGCGCCAATCAGTCCCAGCGCGACAGCCAGCGCCATCAACACGACACTTTCCATGACGATGTGGCGTGCAAGGCGGCCGGCGCGCGCACCCATCGCTGCGCGGACTGCGAACTCGCGACTGCGCGACCACGTCATTGCCATGAGCAGGTTGATCGTGTTGACCGAGGCAATAAGCAAGAGGAGCAGCGCGCCGGCGCCAAGCACCCACAGCGCCGGACGCACCGAGGCGACCAGCGTGTCGCGCAACGGCGTCACGGAAAACCCGACCGCATCGGTCGAATCGCCGAATTCGGTCTTAAGCCGCTCGGCGATAGCCTGTGCGGCAGTGCGCGCCTGCGGCAGTGCATCGGCAGACGCGAGGCGGGCGATCATGCGCCAGTTGTGTGCGGTGCGTGAATCGTTGCCGGTCTGCGTCTCGTCGGGCAACCACACGCGTGCTGCGGGCGGAAACGCGAATCCGGCCGGCATCACCCCGATCACGCGCAGGTGTTCGCCGAAAACGTCGACATACATGTCGCCGAGGTTCCTGTTTCCGCCAAAAAGGTTCAGCCAAAGCGAGTGGCCGATGACCGCGACACGGTCGCGCTCATCGGCTCCGAACGTGCGGCCAAGTGCCGGTGCGATGCCCAATACCCGAAAGAAATCGTGCGCGACATACGCGCCACCGCCGCGCGTCGCCGTCTGTGCTGTCGCGATGGAGGTGGCGCCGCCGGCGTACAGGCCCACGGTGCTGAAATCCCGCTGGACATCGATGAAATCCTCGGCGTTCGGGCGTGCGAACGCCATGTGGTTCCCCTTGACCCCGACCTCGTTCATCGCCACCAGTTGCGCGGGCTGCGGATACGGCAGGGCGCTCAGCAGCACGCCATTGACGACACCGAGGATCGCAGTCGCCATGCCGAGTCCACTGGCGAGGATGATTACCGCGAGCAGACTGGTGCCAGAACGATTGCGCAGCGCGCGCAGCGCAGAGAGGGAATCCTGATAAACACTGTCCAGCATGGCGACGGTCCGATGGAGATGATGCGGGTGAGGTTTGTGCGGCGGTGTGCCGCATCCGGGGCTGCAGACGCATCACGCATCATGCAACTTGCATACCAACCGCTGGCGCGCGCGTCTGGGCTCGTTCGGGGGTCTCGCCGTTCGATCGTGGACACCTGCGCACGCTAACGGACAGCGGGGTGTACCTACGGGACTCAATAGCGGCGAATCCGCAGATCGCATTCCGCATGCCGCGTCACCGCGGGGAACATCCTTGCCCCCACAAAACCCGCCGGTGGCATCGGTCTCGGGTAAAGTATGCGCATGTATCTTGAGCATTACGGCCTGCGCGAGGCGCCGTTTTCCATTACGCCGGACCCGCGCTACGTCTTCCTGTCCGAACGCCACCGCGATGCGCTGGCCCATCTGCTGTATGGGATCGGCAAGGGCGGTAGCGGCGGCTTCGTGCAGCTGACTGGCGAAGTCGGTACCGGCAAGACCACGTTGTCCCGCCTGCTGCTGGAGCAACTGCCGGAAAATACCCGCGTCGCGCTGGTGCTCAATCCGATGCTGTCGCCGGTGGAACTGGTCGAAACGGTATGCGAGGAACTCAAGCTCGACGTCGAGGGCAAGCGCGGCAGCCTCAAGGCGCTGACCGACACGCTGAATGCGTTCCTGCTGGATGCCTACGCGGAAGGTCTGCGCGTGGTGTTGATCGTCGACGAGGCGCAGGACCTCTCGCCCGAATCGCTGGAACAGGTGCGCCTGCTCACCAATCTTGAAACACCGACGCAGAAGCTGCTGCAGATCATCCTGCTCGGCCAGCCGGAGCTGCGCGAGCTGCTATCCCGGCCCGAGCTGCGCCAGCTCGGCCAGCGCGTGACTGCGCGCTACCACCTGATGCCACTCGATGCGGCAGAGACCGACGCGTACGTGCGCCACCGCATGGCGGTGGCCGGTTCCACGCGGCTGCCGTTCACGCGACTTGGACTGCGTGCGTTGTACCAGCGTTCCGGTGGCGTTCCGCGCCTAATCAACATCATTGCCGATCGCGCGCTGATGGCCGGCTTCGCGCGCGAGGAAAGCTCGATTGGCGAGCGACTGGTCAACCGCGCGGCAGACGAAACGCTGCCCGGACATGTACGCTATCGCCTGCGCCGATACGGCCCGTGGGTGCTCGGCGCGCTGGCGGCGATTGCAATCGCGCTGGGTGGCACATGGTGGCTGCACGGGCGCGTTGCGCCGCAAGAGCCTGTCGCAATCGACGATCCGGCACCGGCAGCGAGTAGCGAAGCGGAGGCGGAAAAGCTCGTGGCGCAGCAGATCGCGGACGCGCCGGACACGCAACTGGATGCATTCACGCGGATGCTCGCGCGCTGGCAGGTCGATCCGCAGAGCGTGTCGGTGAGCGAGGCAGCAAAGTGCCCGACCCACATCACAGCGGGCGTGGATTGCCTGCGCGGACGCGCTACCCTGGAACAACTCGCACGCTTTGATCGGCCGTTGATCCTGCTGCTGAATGATGACGAAGAAGGGTCAGCATACGCCGTGTTGCAGGGAGTCGGCGCGCACACCGTGCTCCTCGATATCGCCAATCAGCGCGGGGAACTCCCGCGCTCATCGCTGTCGAAGTTCTGGGACGGCGATTTCATCGCGATCTGGCGCCTACCCGAATCGATCCGCGGCACGATCAAGAAAGGCGATGCGGGCGCCGGTGTCGCTTGGGTCATGGAGCGTCTTGCGAAACTGGATGGCGTGACTGCCGAGTCCGGACCCGCGTTCTTCGATACCGTGCTTGAGGACCGCGTACGGCGTCTGCAACTGGCATATGGCATCCAGGCCGATGGCATCGTCGGCCCGGAAACCCTGTTCGCTCTGTCGGCGATGGATGACGCTGGCCCGCATCTGACACGGAATGTGAATTAAGAAGCCTCCGACCGGTTGAAACAGCCATCATGACTGCCTGCAGCGTCGGTAGCGGTTCCTCCACCACGAGATGACCATGTCGTTGATCCTCGAAGCACTAAAGAAATCTGAACATCAACGCCGCGTCGGCCAGGTACCCGATCTCGGCACGCCGATAGTGGTCACCCGCCGCCGCCGCAGTCTGCTGCCGATCGTCGCAGTGCTGATCGTGGTGGCCATCGCGATCGGGGCGTGGTGGCGATACTCATCGCCGGGGAGCCCCCCCCCATCCGCAACGACGCAAAGTTCGGAAACCGGATCCGCTGCTGGCGAATCCGCTGATTCTGCTTCGACGGGCTCTGAAACTGGACAGACAGCATCAGCCCAGCCCGCGAAGAGTGCGGAGGCGTTGCTCGGTCGGCCCCTCTCGGCTTACGAGAAGGAGCGCCTGAAGCTGACCGGCGCACTGCCGGCTTCAGCGCTGAACAAGAACAAACCCGTACCGCCAAGCACCATGGCGCCACCCTCGTCCGGGTTCGTCCCGCCACCCGCAGCACGGGCTGATGCGCCGCCGGCAACGCCTGCACCGTCCACGCCGCCACCCCCACCAGCCGACATGACCGCCGCCGCGCCTCTGGCCCCGACGCCGCAGCCCTCAACAACAGCGCCCGACGCAGCCACCACACTGGTAACGCCAGCCCCGGCGACACCAGCCCCGACAGCACCGCCGAAGACGGGATCAGCCCAGCTTTCCGCAGTTCCGTATCTGTGGGAACTGCCCTATGCGATCCGCAAGGACATGCCGCCTCTGCAGATCAGCATGCACGTTTACGCCGATCAGAAGGCCGATCGCTTTGTCGTGATCGATGACGAGTCCTATCACGAGGGCGACAGCGTGGCCGAAGGACTGACGGTCAAGGAAATTCGTCCCGACGGTGCGGTGCTGGACGCCAGCGGCAAGCTGTTCCTGCTGCCAGCCGGCGCGCGCTGACCCAGCTGCCATCACCGTGTTCGTCGTACTTCCGAGCCGGCGCAAGCGGCGCGCGCCGTGGGCGACGCTGCTGATTGTCGCGACCTGCGTGATCGTGTTCCTGTGGTTTGCGACCGCGCCGCCCGCCGTGCGCCTGCGCTTGCTGACGCAATGGGGCACGGTGCCGGCGACGCTGCTCGATTTTTCCGCCCCGTGGCCGCAGCAGTTGCGCGAGTTGCGTCTGGCGCGACTGGTGACCGCGGTGTTCATTCACGCCGACTGGCTGCATCTGGCCGGCAACATGCTGTTTCTGATCGTGTTCGGCGTGGCAGCCGAGCGCACACTCGGATTCCGCCGATTCCTGTTGATCTTCGTGCTTGGTGGCGCGCTCGCCAACCTGTTCGGCGCCTTCACGCTGGCTGGCACGCGCGCACCCATCGTCGGATCGAGCGGTGCTGTGTCGGCCGTCGTCGGCACCTATCTGGCGCTGTTCCCGCGAGCGCGCCTCGGGTTGGTGTTGCCGCTCGGCGTGTTTCTGGAGTTCGTGCGCGTTCCGGCGTCGCTGCTGATCGGATTCTGGGTCCTGCTGCAACTGCTGTTTACCTACATCGGTCCCGCGTTCGGTGCGGTCGCCTGGTGGACGCACATCGCGGGCTTCCTTATCGGCATCGTGTTTGCGCTGGTTTCCAAGCCGGCGCTGGCGAGACGCATGCGCGAGTAAAATCGTTGCGCGTGCCGCCGTCCCGCGATTGAAGCGGGAGAGATTGAAACACGAAACACACAGAGCACCCCAAGAACACCATGTGCAGTGTGTACAGGCGATTTCACTGTCTTCGCGCACTTCGTGCGCTTCGTGTCCAGACACTTTTTCGACGGCTGCCACGCAACTCTTAGCGTTTTGCCGCATCCTTGCCGTTCGCAGGTGGGGCATGGCGCAACGTGAGGCCCTTGAGGACGTTCAATGCTTCGCCGAGCGCGTAGTCACGCTCAGAGAGGTCGCTGATGCGCGTCGTTGCGCGGTCGGCGCCTTCGGATGCACCCTTGAGATGATTGCGCAGGTCACGTTCACTGACCATCGGCAGTGACTGCTGGTCGCGCGGGGTCACGGCGAGATCGGCGAGCACGATGTCCGGCGTGATGCCTTCGGCCTGAATCGAAATGCCGCCCGGCGTGTAATAGCGCGCGGTGGTCAGTTTGACTGCATGCTCCTCGTCCAACGGCAGAACCGTCTGCACCGAACCCTTGCCGAACGTGCGCCGGCCCATCAGCACGGCGCGGTGGTTGTCCTTGAGGGCTCCGGCAACGATTTCAGCTGCAGACGCCGTCCCATTGTCGACCAGTACCACCAGCGGCGCGCCATCGAGCATATCGCCCGGCGTCGAGCGGAAGCTGAGCTGGCTCTCCTCGAGCCGACCCCGCGTGGTCACGATGAGACCAGAATCGAGCACCGTATCGCTGACTTCGACGGCCGCGTTCAACAAGCCGCCGGGATTGCTGCGCAGATCGAGAACCGCGCCCTTGAGCGGGCTCTTGTTTTGCTCAACGAGGCGCCGGATGGCTTTGCGCAGATCATTGCCGGTGTCAACCTGGAACTGGCTGATGCGCAGATACGCATAGCCCGGTTCCAGCATGGTTCCACGCACGCTGGCGACGCGGATCACCTCGCGTGTCAGGGTGAGATCGATCGGTGTATTCGCGCCTTCATGCACGATGCGCAGGCGTATCGTCGTGCCGGCTTCGCCGCGCAGCTTGTCCACTGCATCGTCAAGGTCGTCGCCCTGCACCGCCTTGCCGTCGATCTCCACGATCGTGTCGCCCGCCTTGATACCGGCTCGCGCGGCCGGTGTGTCGTCGATGGGCGACACCACCCTGAGCCTTCCATCCACCTGCAGCACTTCGATGCCGAGGCCCGCGTAACTGCCGGATGTGTCTTCCTGCAGTTCGCTCATCTCCGCCTGGTCGAGATACGCGCTGTGCGGATCGAGTCCTCCCAGCATGCCGCGGATGGCGCCCTGCATGAGGCGCTTGTCATCGACCGGATCGACGTAGGCCTGCTTGATCAGGTTGAATACGGCCGTGAAAGCACGGATATCGTCCATATCCACGCTTGCCTCGGGGACGATCGATTTTTCGGCCGACTTGTCGGCCGCAGCCGGCTTCTCGACCTCGGCAGGCGCCTCGATAGGTGTCTGGTCCGCGGGCGCAGCGGGATCGGCGGCGATCGACAGCGACGGGATGGAAAGGAAGCAGGCCAGCAGGGCGACACTCGGAAAACGCATGACGGATACCTCGGGGAGTGCCGGGCAGTTTAGCTGCTCGCGCAAGGCGCGGTGAACCGCAGATGTTGCGCGCCTCCCCGCGCGCGGGGAGGGATTGGTCCGCTTCCGCGTGCGCAACATTCCGATTTCGAGCAGAGCGGCGCTCTTGTAGGGATCACGCCCGGGATGGCCAACGCACTCAACCAGCGGATCCGAGCCATTTGACCGGATTGACCGCTTCGCTGCGCTGGCGCAACTCGAAGTAGAGTCCGGCGCTTTTGAAATCGCCGCTGGCACCGCTGTTGGCGATTGTCTCGCCGGCATCGACCCAGTCGCCAACGTCCTTGAGCAGCGCCTCGTTGCAGCCATACAGGCTGAACCAGCCGTCGCCGTGATCGAGAATGAGCAGCAGTCCGTAACCGCGGAACCAGTCCGCGAACGCGACGCGCCCGCGGGCAATCGCGTGCACTGGTGTTCCGGTTTTTGCGGCGATCAGCCAGCCTGCACTGCTTCGGCCGGAGCGATCGACGTGGCCGAATTTTTCCAGCAGCTTGCCGCTCACCGGCCAGCGTAGATGTCCGCGGAGCGACGCGAACGCGACATCCTTGTCCAGTGTCCGTGGAATGTCCGCGAACACATCCCGCAGTTGCGTCAGCAGCTGTTGCAACGCCTGTTCGTCCTTGCCAAGCGCGGTGATGCGCTCGCGCTGTGCGACGAGTTGCGTATCGAGTTTTCCCACCAGCACGTTACGTTCGGTCCGCTCGACATCCAAGCGGGCGCGCTCCTGCTCGCGGCGTTCGCGGGTTTCTTCAAGCTCGGCGGTCTGCACGCCGATCGTGTCCTCGACCTGCGCGAGGTCCTTGAGGTCAGCCAGCAATCCATCGATTTGATCGACCCGCGCTCGCTGGAAGTAGCGATGGTAGGCGAGCACCCGAGCGATCGCGGCTACATCGTCCTGTTGCAGCAACAGTTTCAGCTCCTCATTGCGACCGAGCGCATACGCCGAGCGCAACAACGCCGCGAGCGCTGCGCGCTGCGAAACCAGCGTGTCCTTGAGTGCATCGCGCCGCTGTTCGAGCTTGCCAAGTTCGGCCTGCTGGCGGTCGCGTGTCGCACCCAGTTCGGCCAGTTCGCGCGACACGGCATTGATCGCCAGATCCTTTTCCTTGACGGCAGCAATCGCATCGCCGCGCTCGCCCTCGGTAGCCTGCAGGTCAACAGTCAGCGCCTTGATCTGCGCGCGCACCTGTTCGAGTTGCTGCTGGGCTTCGCGTTCGCGTCCCGCGTGCTCGGCATCGCCGCCCGGCGCAGCGGCAACGGGCACGAATGCGAGCGCAAGCAGGAGCGCCGCCACCCAGCGCATCAGGGCTTGAATTCAACCAGGTTGTGGCCCGTCATCTCGTCGGGCTGCGCAAGACCCATCAACGCCAACACGGTGGGCGCAAGATCGCGCAGCGCGCCACCGTCCCTTAGGCTTGCCCGGCGTCCGACATAAACCAGTGGAACCGGTCCGACAGTGTGTTGCGTGTGCGGCACGCCGTCCGCATGGCGCATGATCTCGAGGTTGCCGTGATCAGCGGTAATCAGGAGTTCGGTACCGCTCTCGGTAATCGCGGCGACAATCCGGCCGAGCGCAACATCGACCGCTTCAGCCGCCGCAATTGCGGCGGACATGATGCCGGTGTGTCCGACCATATCGGGATTGGCAAGATTGCAGGCGATGAAATCGAAGCGATGTGCACGGATCGCTTCCACCAGCCGGTCAGTGACTTCCGGGCAACTCATTTCCGGCTGCAGATCGTAGGTCGCGACTTTTGGACTTGGCACGAGAATGCGCTCCTCGCCGGCGAAGGGTTGTTCGCGCCCACCCGAGAGGAAGTAGGTGACATGCGCATACTTCTCCGTTTCGGCGATGCGCAACTGGGTCAGACCCAATCCGGCCAGGTACTCACCGAGTGTGTTCTTCATCGATTGCGGTGGCCAGGCGACTGCGGTGACCGGCAAATCGTCGGAGTAGCGGGTCAAGGTAACGATAGCGGAAAGTTTCGGCCACGTGCCGCGGTCAAAGCTGTCGAACTCCGGATCGACCAAGGTACCCACGATCTGGCGGACCCGATCGGCGCGGAAATTCATGCAGATCACGGCGTCATCGTCACGCATCGGCTGTGCGGCACCGATAATGGTCGGCTTGGCGAACTCGTCGGTTTCCCCGCGCGCATAGGAAGCTTCCAACGCTGCCATTGCAGTGTCCGCATGCAGTGGCGATTCACCGCGCACGATGGCGTTGTAAGCGAGCTCAACACGATCCCAGCGGTTGTCGCGATCCATCGCGTAATAGCGACCACTCAACGTGGCAATGCGCGCATTGCCTAGCGCGGTACAGCGCGCCTGGAGCGCTGCAATCGACGCACCTGCGCTCTGCGGCGGCGTGTCGCGTCCATCGAGGAACGCATGTATCGAGACGCTTGACACACCTTGGACGGCGGCGAGATCGAGCATCGCGAGGATCTGCTTTTCGCTACTGTGCACGCCGCCCGGAGACACCAGTCCCATGACATGTAACGTGGCATCGTGCGCACGAGCCGCAGTGCAAGCTTCGATCAATGCCGGATTACGCGCGAAACTGCCGTCGGCGAGCGCCGCGTCGATGCGGGTCAGATCCTGATACACGACGCGACCCGCGCCGATGTTCATGTGCCCGACCTCGGAGTTATCGGGCGAGCAGGCTGCGCCAGTTCGGCAGATCAGCCTGTGCGATCGCGTTGTACTCGGTTTCGGCGCTCTCGCCCCAGCCATCGAGAATCAGCAGAAGAACGGGTTTTTCGACCTTCACGGTTTGCCCTCGGCGGAATCCGGCCTGCATGGTAGCCCATCAGTTGGGTGACATTCGGCACCTTTCACCCGCGCGGCGAACGCGGCATGCTTGACCACATTGTCACAAGGAGTATGTCGTCATGGTGTTGCGAACTGTCATTTTCCGCGGCTTGCTGTGCTGCGGATCGTTGTTTGCATTGAGCGCATGCAACCTCGAGGGTATCAATGAGCCGATTCAGGTCAGTGCCAGTCAGACCGTAGGCGATCAGACCACAGTCAACGGCTCGATACGCGTCGACAAGGACGCGCGTGCTGGCGCGCTCACCACCGTCAACGGGTCGATTACGCTCGCCGACGGCAGTACCGCGAAATCGCTGACCACCGTCAACGGCGCGATCGAACTTGGTGCGAATGCGAAGACCAGTGGCGACGCCACTACCGTCAACGGCAGCATCAAGCTTGCACACGGCGCCGAGGTTGGCGGCAAGGTATCGAACGTGAACGGCGATCTCCAGCTTGACGCTGCACATGTCGGCGACGGCATCGAGACCGTCACCGGCAACATCACCGTGGGGGCCGACTCGCGCGTCGAAGGCGGCATTCATATCCATAAGTCCGGAGGCTTGTTCAATTTCGGCAGCGACAGCAAACCGCGTATCGTCATTGGTCCGCGCGCGGTGGTCGAAGGAGATCTCACGTTCGGGCGCGACGTTGTATTGCTGGTCAGCGACAGTGCGCGGATCGGCACAGTGACAGGTGCGTCGCCAATAAAGTTTTCCGGCGACCAGCCCCCTGCCGACTGAGCGATCTCACACGCGTCCGGATTCGCCGGATCGGGCATCCGCACCGACGCGCGTTGCACGAAATTCAAAGACTGGCATCATGGGGCTTTGCAATCCCGGTATGTCCATGATCCAACGAACTTCTCCATTGAATCCCGGCGCGATTTCGCGACGTCTCCTCATCGGTCCTGCAATCCTGACTCTTGCGCTGGTGATTTCAGGTTGCGGCAAGCATGAAGAACCCGCACCGACCGCGAAACCGGTGCAACCGGAGCCGAGTGCGGCGCAGTCCGGACCAGTGGTGCCGACGCAGGATGATGCCTATACCGGCGCGATCACCGCCGAAGATTTTGCCGCTCGCATAAGAAAACTGGCTTCCGACCAGTTCGAGGGCCGCAAGCCCGGCACGCTTGGCGAGCGCATGACGACCGCATGGCTGAAGGACCAGTTCGAGCGCATCGGACTTGAACCTGCCAATGACGGAAGCTGGTTCCAGAACGTGCCGATGGTCGAGACGACCCTGATCGATCCGGAAAAGACCAAACTTGACGTGGCCTACACGCAGGGCGAGAAGCCAGGTGAAGCGGCGCAGTTCGCGTATGGCGACGACATGATCATCGGCACCCTGGATGCAAGTCCTTCGGTTGCCATAAAGGATTCGGAAATCGTGTTCGCCGGCTATGGCGTGAACGCACCGGAATACAACTGGAATGATTACGCCGGCCTCGACGTCAAGGGCAAGACGGTGGTCGTGCTGGTCAACGATCCGGGTTGGGGGAATCAGGATCCGGATCTGTTCAAGGGCCGCACACTGACCTACTACGGACGCTGGACCTACAAGTACGAGGAAGCGGCACGCCAGGGCGCGGCCGCCTGCCTGATCGTGCACGACACGTCCGGTGCCGGCTATCCGTGGGACGTGGTGATCAATAGCTGGTCCGGCACGCAGCATGCGCTGCCGCCGCAGGATGACCCGGCACCGCATCTCAAGGCGGCCGGCTGGTTGAGTGGATCGGCTGCGCAACGCCTGTTTGCAGGTGCAGGCATGGACTTTGATGCCTTGAAGCGCAGCGCCGATACGCAGGGATTCAAAGCTGCCGCTCTACCGGCCAAGCTGTCTGTCGCGTTCGACAGCCGAATCGCGAGCGCAAGCTCCGACAATGTGATGGGCTACTTCAAGGGCAGCACGCGGCCGGACGAAGTGCTCATCTACACGGCGCACTGGGATCACTTCGG
>CAJDWV010000043.1_pt1 | contig 14134 bp, 14 predicted proteins | sample 7391731 | NCBI WGS metagenome assembly CAJDWV01 (sample SAMEA7055746, study PRJEB34461) | soil metagenome | biome: terrestrial ecosystem; feature: Peninsula; material: soil | place: Antarctica | collected 2016
ATTCCCCACACATAGCATTGTCCAGAACATGATGGGCGCCCGCCTGGCGTACCCGGACTAGGGGCGTTCGAGGATTGCCGTCACGCCCATGCCGCCGGCGGTGCAGATCGAGATCAGGCCGCGGCCCGAACCCCTGTCCTGAAGCATTTTCGCCAGCGTGGCGACGATCCGCGCACCGGTAGCTGCGAATGGATGACCGGTAGCGAGACTCGAGCCGTTGACGTTGAGCTTGTCCGCATCAATCGAACCGAGCGGCGCGTCACGTCCGAGCCGATTACTGCAGTAGTCGTCCGATTCCCAAGCACGCAAGGTGCACAGCACCTGCGCCGCGAACGCTTCATGGATTTCGTAGAAATCGAAATCCTGCAAGGTCAGTCCGGCCATGTCCAGCATGCGCGGTACCGCAATCGTCTCCAGCATGCGCGGTACCGCAATCGTCGGCGCCATCAGCAAGCCTTCACCGTGTACGAAATCCACGCCCGCGACCTGCGCGTGGGTGAGATACGCCTGGATGGAGTGGCCATTGGCCTTGGCCCATTCGTCGCTGGCGAGCAGTACCGCGGCGGCACCGTCGGACAACGCGCTGGAATTGCCGGCGGTCAGCGTGCCGAGTCCCGAGTGCTTGTCGAACGCGGGTTTCAGTGAAGCGAGCTTCTCGAGACTGGTATCCGGACGCAACACGTTATCGCGCGAAACGCCGCGGAACGGAATGATGAGGTCCTCGAAGAATCCGCGCTCGTAAGCTGCCGCAAGTTTCTGGTGGCTCTCCAGCGCCAGTAGATCCTGGTCCTCGCGCGCGATGTGCCACTCGCGCGCCATGAGCTCGCAATGGTCACCCATCGACTTGTCGGTGCGCGGCTCGGCGACGCCGGGAAAGGACGGTTTGAGTTCAGACAGGGAAAAGCCGCTGACCGCCGTCTTCAACTTGTCCGGCACGCTACGCGCCCGGTTGGTCGCCAGCAGCCGCTCGCGTAGTTCGCGCGAATACACAATCGGCACGTCACTGGTGGTGTCCGAACCACCCGCAAGCCCGACCTCGATCTGTCCGGTCTTGATCTTGTCGGCGATGATGATGGCGTTATCGAGCGAGGTACCGCAGGCGCGCGCTGTGGTGATACCAGGCGTGGTCGGCGCAAGTCCGGAGGAAAGTACTGCTTCGCGCGCGAGATTCCAGTCCGAGGACTGGCGGATCACCGCACCGAACGCAACCTCGCCGAGCTCAAGTCCGTGCAGACCAAAGCGTTCGACCAGCGCGCCCATGACCTTGACGGACATGCCGAAATTACCGACTTCCGCATAGGCCGTATTGTTGCGGCAGAACGGAATGCGAACGCCACCGATGATGCCTGCCCGACGGATCCCTTGTGTCATTGCGTTTGCTCCTTCTCAGGCAAGTGGTGCCGGCCCCCATTGACTCTCGTTGCTTCGCCACATCTCAAGAAACCATGCGCGGAACATCGGGACCTCGTCGCCGCGACTCGCATCCGACATCGTATCGAGAAATGCCTGCGCCGGCAGGCCCTCGGTCAGGACTTTCAGGATGCCATCGAACAGTTCGGTCCATAGTGGCGTGTAGGCTATGCGCGGCGCGAGTGCGGCGAGCCGTGCGCGTTCCGCGTCCACGTTCACGCTGCCCCCCCGCTTGAGCGCCACCGCCTGCACCCACGGCGAATCGCCGAGCAGCAGCAATGGGTCGAATCCTGCGTGTTCGAGAAACACACGAACTTCCTCGGGTGTAGAGAACTGATTGCGGGCGACGTCCTTGCGTTCCGCCGGATTGGCGTCACGATGCTGGGCAACTTCGATCGCGTAGCGGCGCCAGCCCACGGGACTGGCGAGATTCCAGGTATCGAAATACAAAAGTCCGCCGGGTTTCAAGACGCGCGCAAGTTCCTCCAGATAGATATAGAAATCTTCCTTGTCCATGTGGATGAACACGGCCACACAGTAGGCCTTGTCGAAGCTCGCATCTTCGAGCAGGGACAGTCTCGTGCGGGTCAATTCGGTGAAACCGATATTGGTGCAATCTGACAGACGTTCGCGTGCGACGTCGAGCATCCTGGCTGAAATATCTGCGCCCTCCCAGTGCGCAACTTGCGGCGCGAGGTCGTTGCCGATGCGGCCGACACCGCAACCCAGCTCAAGAACACGGTCATGCGGACCAAGTGCCAGCGCGGCCGCTACCTGGCGCGCGCTGTATGCGCCGGTCAGGCGTACCACATCCTCGTTACTGCTTCCGTCGACCGCGATGAGCGCGCTTTGCCGCGTACTTGCCTTGTTGTCCCAGAAGGACTTGTAATTGTTTGCTTGCATCAAGAACGACGTCATCATCGTGGGAAACGTTGAATATTACACGCTTCCACGTCGGCAGCCTTGCCGCGGCATCCGGCGAACAGGTAGAAGCCATGCGCGGCGTGCTCCAATCCTGGCGTGACAACGTGCGCCAGCCTGCCGGATTGCCCCTTCCCGGAATTCTCGCTGGCAGCCCGCGACATCCATGGCACCGGCTCGATCATCAATGTCGGCGAAGGCACGTTGTATGGTCACACGCCGCAGGCGTTGCCCATGGGCCACCCGGTGCCCGGTTTCATGGCGTACAAACTCAGCGACGATCATGCGCAGTTGAGACTGCTTGCCAACTACTCCGGTACCTTCGAGTCTCCGACCAAGGCATGCCGTACCGCGTGATTCGGCAATCTCGTTTTCCTGACCGCGCCCGAAGCGTGAGATCGCCAGATCAGCACGATCGGACGATCACAAACTCGTACACAGGGTCCTGTTGCGTCCGAGTATTCGCAAAATCGATTCGTAGGCAATCTGTTATTCGCAAACCAATCCGTTGATGTTGGCCACTCGCTGGTAATCGAGAATGCCTGTGCCGGAGGGAACGCCTTCCGGCAAGCCGTCGTTGGCCTGGTAGGCGACACTCATGTGATTGCAGGAAGGAAACGTGAAACTGACGGTGCCCCAAGCATGGCGTTCCCCATCGGACTCGTCGAACTGACCGGCGAAACCCAATCCCGTCGAGTAGAACGAGGCGATGCTGATGTGCGCAGGATCAGCGGCCGGCACGCAGGCGTCGCCATAGATCCAGAATGGTTTTCCGTCGGTGTCGTAGGTGAACCAATTGAACGACAGATCCAGAATCGCACCCGACTCTTCGCTGCCGATGTTCTCGCAGCCGGCGAGGTCATCGGTAGCGCGTTCAAAGACCTGCACGACAATTCCCTCGCCAGCCGAGCCGGGTGCGAACCAGTTGGAACTCATGTATCCACTGATCGGCAGGGGTTCGAACGCCGATGGATAATCATCCACGGTCGGTTCATAGGCGGGGACGTCCATGATGAAGTGGATCGGGGTCCCGGCCGCCGAATAAACGAACGAATCCATCATTATCAAAAACGGCAGGTTGAAATCAAACTGTCCCCGCTGCTCAAAGGGGAATTCATCGGATTCATCCGGCAGGTTTTCGAGTACGAAGGTCCTGTCCAGGTGTGTCCATTCCTCACTTCGGCCAGCGTGGATTGTGTTGGGCTCGCGTACGATCCGGATCAGATTTCGGCCAGTCAGGCTTTCGTACCCATAAAGGGAAGAAAGACCGGTCTGACTGATTCGCACGGCGGGCATCAGCAATCCCAAGGTGGCGGGCACGCCGGCATCGGGGACAATACGCATCAATGTTGCCGACTTGAATGTCGTGCCGGAGCGCGTACACGGCACCCGCCAGACCTCGAGGGTGGCTGGCGCGCCTTCTGTATCGTTCACTTCATTCTGGTGCGTGTAAAGCGTGATCTCTCGCGAGTAGACCGGCCCGGTTGGCGTGTCAGGCAAAGGGTAGGTCAGGCAACTAGGCGGATACGCGCGTCTTGCGTTGACAGCCGTCGGCAACGACTGCTTGGTTCCGACTTCGGATGCGGCTGCCGTCATATCGAATGACGCCGCCACAAGCAACAAACTCGCCAGAAATATCAGTACTCGCATCGCTGTTCTCCTGTCTCGTCGCACACTTCCTGGTGCAGGTGTTCATGGCGTGCGCGAACCTGATCAAATTCTGCGTGACGCCGGCATCTCGCAGGTAAATTTCAGCCTGCGCTCAGGTAGCATGGAAAGTCAACGCGCGATCGTGTGTGGTGCCCGTCACAGATATTGAACGTTGAACCAGCTGCTCAGCCGTCACGGCTTGGCGATGTTCCGCCAAATTCGCATTCGAGCAGGTCGTAAGGCGTTTCAACCATGCCCAGCGAGGCATATGTCGTCCTCGCGGCACTGTTGTGGGTTTCAACATACAGGCGCAAGCCGATCACGTCGGCTGTATCGCGTGCTCGGTGTTCGACCTCGTTGTACAGCGCGCGGAACGCGCCGGTGCGTCGCGCGTCGGTTGTCACGTAGACGCTCTGGATCCACCACCAGTCGCCGCCGCGCCAGTCGCTCCATTCACGGGTAATCATCAGGCATCCGAGTGCTTTGCCGTCACGTTCGGCGATCAGGTAGAAGCCGCGTGCGGGGTGCTCGAATACTGCGTTGACGCCGCGGGCGAGGATGTCGCGATCGAGCGTCTTGTCCTCGGTCTCGATCGCCATCGCTGCGTTGCTCTCGACGAGGAATTCAGTGTCGGCGCGGGTGGCATCGCGGATGGTAAGCGGCATGTCAGGCATCGTGGGTCTCAATCCTGCCTCCCGCCGCCGAATCAAACTTGCGGCAACGGCAAGTGCTAAAGCCCTCTCCCCAACAAAAATCGGTTGGGGGAGAGGGAGCTGGCGGCTCGCCGGATACATCCAGGGAGGGGGCGTATCCGGCCTTCATCAAATCGAGTAGTACATCTCGAACTCAAGTGGATGGGTCGCCGCGCGGAAGCGTGTCACTTCCTTCATCTTGACGTTGATGTAGGCGTCGATGAAATCATCGCTGAACACGTCGCCGGCGGTCAGGAACGCGCGATCCTTGTTTAGCGCTTCGAGTGCCATGTCCAGAGAATGCGCGACGGTCGGGATGTTCTTTTCTTCCTCGGGGGGCAGATCGTAGAGGTCCTTGTCCATCGGTGGACCCGGATCGATCTTGTTGAGGATGCCATCAAGGCCCGCCATCATCAGCGCGGTGAAGGTGAGATAGCCCGAGTTGACCGGATCGGGAAAACGCATCTCGATGCGGCGCGACTTCGCGCCATGCACGAACGGAATGCGGCAGCTCGCCGAGCGGTTGCGCGCCGAATACGCGAGCATGACCGGTGCCTCGAAATGCGGCACCAGGCGCTTGTAGCTGTTGGTTGATGCGTTCGCGAATGCGTTGATCGCGCGCGCGTGCTTGAACACGCCGCCGATGTAATACAGCGCCGTCTGGCTGAGTCCACCGTAGAGGTCGCCGGCGAAGATGTTTTCGCCGCCCTTGGCCAGCGATTGGTGAACATGCATGCCCGAACCGTTGTCGCCAACCACCGGTTTGGGCATGAACGTCGCGGTCTTGCCGTTGCGATGGGCGACGTTGTGGATGACGTACTTCATCATCATGAGTTCGTCGGCCTTCTTGACCAGCGTGTTGAAGCGCATGCCGATCTCGCATTGGCCGACGGCGACTTCGTGGTGATGCACCTCGCAGCTCTGGCCAAGCTGTTCGAGTACCAGACACATCTCGCTGCGCAGGTCCTGCATCACATCAATTGGTGATACCGGAAGATAACCGCCCTTGATACCCGGACGGTGGCCCGAATTGATGCCGTCCTCGCCACGCTCGTGGGAGGACCATGCCGCATCGGCGGAATCGATCTCGAACATGGTGTTGCCGGGATCGGTGCGGAAGCGCACCGAATCGAATACGAAGAATTCCGGCTCCGGGCCGAAGAACGCCGTGTCCGCAATGCCGGTCGACTTAAGGTAGGCCTCGGCACGGCGCGCGATCGAACGCGGATCGCGCATGTAGCCCTGCATGGTGCTGGGTTCCAGCACGTCGCAGGACATGATCAGGGTCGGATGCGCGGTGAACGGGTCAAGGACCGCGGTCGAGGGATCAGGCATCAGCACCATGTCCGATTCGTTGATGCCCTTCCAGCCGCTGATCGACGAGCCGTCGAACATCTTGCCTTCCTCGAGAAACGTCTCGTCGACCGAATGCGCGGGATAGCTGATGTGATGGTGCTTTCCAAGCATGTCGGTGAAACGCAGATCGACGAAATCGACGTTGTGGTCCTTGATCAGCTTTTGCACGTTTTCGGCAGACATCGGGGCTCTCGAAGGAAGGGATGGTGACGGCATGAAACGCGAATGCAACCGGCAAATGGTAACCGAACGCCATTTCGACAGCATGTGTCGCGCCGCCGAATGACCGTGTTGGCAACACGCCGGATAGCGCAAACGCTGCACGATGACGATGTTGCAGGGCGTGAATTCACCGTCGTCGGCAGCAGGCCGGCACATGGACCAGGACGGGAATCTCCGCCGAGTAATCTGGCTTCGTGTCGCAGCGGACCCTCACAACTGGTTGCCCGCCGCGCGTCGCGGCTTAGCACAAGCCACGATCTGGCCTATGCTTGCGCGTCGGCCGCCCGCGCGAGTACTGCGCAGCGGCCATTCGTTTCGCGGAACTCCATCCATGCACGATCTGTTCAACGCCGCGCTGCTCGGTATCATCGAGGGAATCACCGAGTTCCTACCGATTTCGAGTACCGGTCACTTGCTGGTCGCTGAGCGCTGGCTCGGCGCGCGTTCCGACACGTTCAATATCGTGATCCAGGCGGGCGCCATCCTTGCGATCGTGGCGATCTACCGCAAGCGCCTCGACCAACTCCTCCTCGGCTGGCGCTGGCCGGAGAACCGCGACTACGCGCTGAAGCTCGGCGTTGCATTCGGGATCACGGCGGTACTTGGATTCATCGTGACGCAGCTTGGCTTCACGCTACCCGAAAGTATCGAACCGGTCGCCTGGGCATTGCTGATCGGTGGCATCTGGATGCTGCTGGCGGAGTTCTTCGCCGAGCGCGGCGAAAAATCCAGTGCGATCACTTGGAAGGTCGCCGTGCTGGTGGGACTGGCACAGGTAGTCGCGGCGATCTTCCCGGGAACCTCACGTTCGGCCGCGACCATCTTCATCGCTATGCTGGCCGGCACGCGCGATCGCACGGCAGCGACGGAATTTGCTTTCCTGGTCGGCATACCGACGATGTTCGCAGCCAGCGGCTATCAACTCCTCAAGCAGATTCACTACGGCGAGGTGGCAGAAGACTGGCTCGGGCTCGGCGTCGCTTTTGTCGCTTCGACCGTGACGGCGTTCGTCGTCGTCAAGTGGTTGCTTGGCTACATTCGCAACCACCGGTTCACCGCATTCGCCCTGTACCGCATCGTGTTAGGCGTGGCATTACTGCTGTTCGTCGCCTGATTTGTGTCGGTTGAGCTTCGTACTCCAGGCCACGCGTCTGCATGTTGCTGCTGATCGACAACTACGACAGCTTCGCGTGGAATCTCGTGCAATACCTTGGCGAACTTGGCGAAGACGTCACGGTGTTGCGCAACGACGTCGCGTCGGTCGATGAGATCGCGGCACTTGCGCCATCGCGGATCGTGATTTCGCCGGGGCCGGGCACACCCGAGCAGGCGGGCATTTCCCTGGCGCTCATTGCGCGTTTCGCAGGACACGTTCCGATCCTTGGTGTGTGTCTTGGCCATCAGGTAATCGCCCAGGCATTCGGCGGCCGCGTTGTGCGGGCGCACACGATGATGCACGGCAAGACCTCATTGATCTCGCATGATTCACGCGGCGTATTTGCAGGCGTTCCCGATACCTTCGAGGCGACGCGCTACCACTCGCTCATCGTCGAACCTGCAAGCGTGCCGGCGTGCCTCGAAATCACTGCCTGGTCGCTCGACGCGGACGGGAAACCCGACGAGATCATGGGGCTGCGCCATCGTGACTTCGCGGTCGAAGGCGTCCAGTTCCACCCCGAAGCAATCCTCACCCGCCACGGACATGACCTGCTGCGCAACTTCCTCGAAACTGGGCCGAGCAATTAACAGACGCGCGATGTGCGTGCGGGCGATAAGCGAAACGCCGATAACCTGCGTGAGGGCAGTCAATCCGCCAAGGTGCGCGGCCCGAGCACGACGATGTTCTTGCCGGATACCGAAATCACGCCCTGTTCCTCGAGCTGCTTGAGCACGCGCCCGACCATTTCGCGCGAGCAACCGACAATGCGGCTGATTTCCTGGCGTGAAATCCGGATCTGCGTACCATCCGGATGGGTCATCGCGTCCGGCTCATTGGTCAGGTCGATCAACGTCTTGGCCACGCGGCTGGTAACGTCCATGAACGCGAGACGGCTGACCTGTCGACTCGTGTTCAGCAAACGATTGGTGAGCTGCGAGCCGATCGCGAACATGATCTTGGGACATTCCTCGCGTAGCGGACCTTCGAACAGGTGGAACATCCGCTCGTAACTGATTTCGGCGAGCTCGCACGGCGTGCGTGTGCGCACCATGACTTCGCGGCGTGGCGTTTCGACGAACAACCCCATTTCGCCGATGAACTCGCCGCGGTTGAGGTAGGCGAGGATCAGCTCACGGCCCTCCTCGTCTTCGGATGAAACGGTCAGCGAGCCGTCGATTACGTAATAGAGGATGTTGGCCGAATCACCCGGGCGGATGATGGCTGTCTTGCCCGGATAGCGGCGCCGATGGCACATTGCGAGGAACTGTTCCATCGCGTTGCGATCGGGCGTCAGCATCGCCGGCGGCTGCACCTTGCTCACCTTCAATTGCGGACTGTAGCGAAAATCGGTGATTGTCGCGGGCGTTTGCACAGGTTGATTCTCCGACCGTGGCATATTCCGCGTCCCCTTACACGGATCGCGGGCAGTGGATTGCGTCGCGAGGCAGTGCTGGCATGATAGGCCAAATCCCGGCCCTTGGGGGAACGTCGCCCAGTGGCGACAGACCGCTTGTTTCCTCGCGGGTCCGCATGCGCGATAATCCGCGCCCCTTTCGCCATCTGCAGATGCGAGGTCCGTCGACGTGGTAAAACCGATCCCGCGCCTGAAGTTGCAAGGCTTCAACAACCTCACCAAGGCGCTGAGCTTCAATATCTACGATCTGTGTTACGCAGTGTCGGAAGGTCAGCGCACGCGTTATATCGAGTACATCGATGAAGCTTACGACGCGGATCGCCTGACCAAGATCCTGTCGGATGTGGCCGACATCATCGGCGCGAACATCCTCAACATCGCACGCCAGGATTATGATCCGCAGGGCGCATCCGTGACGATGCTGATTTCCGAGCATCCGGTCGTCGACAAGCTCGGGCGCGACATGATCTCCGATGCAGTCGTCGCGCACATGGACAAGAGCCACATCACCGTCCATACCTATCCGGAGACGCATCCGCACAACGGTATCGCGACGTTTCGTGCCGACATCGATGTTGCCACCTGCGGCGTGATTTCGCCGCTGCGCGCTCTCAACTTCCTGATCGACAGTTTCGAGTCGGATATCGTGACGATGGACTATCGCGTGCGCGGGTTCACGCGCGACGTGAAAGGCAAGAAACACTTCATCGACCACAAGATCAACTCGATCCAGGATTATCTGGCCAAGCACATCTGCCAGAGATACCAGATGTTCGATGTCAACGTGTACCAGGAAAACATCTTCCACACGAAGATGCACATCAAGGACTTCGACCTAGATACTTACCTGTTCGAGGCAAATGCGGATGACTTGTCGCAGAAGGAACGCCTGCGCATATCGCAGCTCATGAAGCGCGAGATCGAGGAACTGTTCCACGGCCGTAATCTGTAGTCAGCACTGAGCCGGGTCTGGCAGATGCCAGCGGGCTGTCTCAGGCGGCTGCGGCGAGTTCCGAAGTCGTGCCGTCTGCGAGCGCGTCGAAGTAATCACGGGTGAGGCTTAGCTGCTCGTTTGCACTGTCGGTGCGATTGACGACTGCGCGAAACGCGACATTTTCCGGGCGATCCTTCGCGTACCAGCCAAGATGCTTGCGCGCGATGCGCACGCCCTGCAGTTCGCCGTAGAACGCATACAGGTCCGCCAGATGGCCGCACAGGATGTCGCGTACCTCGGTTGGCCCCGGTGTCGGAAGCTGCGTGCCCGCCGCCAGATAATGCACAATTTCCCGAAATATCCACGGCCGCCCCTGCGCGGCACGACCGATCATCACCGCATCGGCGCCGGTGCGCTCGAGGACCGTGCGCGCCTTTTCCGGTGAGTCGATGTCGCCGTTGGCGAACACCGGGATTGACACCGCGCGCTTGATCGCCGCAATCGTGTCGTACTCGGCTTCGCCCTGATACAGGTCGGTGCGCGTGCGGCCATGCACCGCGAGCGCGGCGATGCCGCAATCTTCGGCGATGCGCGCGATCGCGACCCCATTGCGATTTTCGCGATTCCAGCCAGTGCGGATCTTGAGCGTGACCGGCACCTCGACCGCCGCGACCACCGTTTCAAGGATGCGCGCGACCAGCGGCTCGTCCTGCAATAGCGCGCTGCCCGAATACACGTTGCATACCTTCTTCGCCGGACATCCCATGTTGATGTCGATGATCTGCGCGCCGTGCGCGACGTTGTAGCGGGCTGCCTCGGCCAGCATGGCCGGATCGTGACCGGCGATCTGCACGCTGACCGGATCGGGCTCGCCGGCATGGTCCATGCGCATCAGGGATTTGCGCGTCGTCCACAGGCGCGGATCCGAAGCCGTCATCTCGGATGCGGCAAGCCCCGCGCCGAGCCGCTTGCACAGTTGCCGGAACGGCTTGTCGGTCACGCCCGCCATCGGAGCGAGCGCGACAGGCGGGTCGATCAGGTGGCTACCGATGCGCATACGGTCAATTATCCCGGTTGCGGGCGGGGCATGGAAGCCGACGCGCATTGATGCATCACGCACATCGCATTCCATCCAGGCAAAGCACGCCGTTCCAACTGTTTCGTATCCGCCATGGAAACGTCTCGCCGCGTGCATCAACGAACGTCAACACCCGCGTGTTCATCCGTATCGTTTATTGTTCACACATGGATCTGCTGGACCCGCTGGTCAATCTGTTTTCCGGTCATGGCTACGGCGCCGTGCTGATCATGCTGCTGGTCTGCGGCATGGGCGTGCCGATTCCCGAAGACGTCACGCTCGTCGCCGGTGGCATCATCGCTGGCCTGGGTTATGCCAATCCGCATGCGATGTGCGTCGTGGGTGTGATCGGTGTGCTCGCCGGCGATTCGATGATGTTCCTCGCCGGCCGCCACTTCGGTCCTCGCCTGCTGTCGACGCGCTGGGTTGGCTGGGTACTCTCACCACCCCGCTACGCGCGTGTTCGCCGCCTGTTCGTGCGTCATGGCGATCGGCTCATGTTCGGGGCGCGCTTCCTTCCCGGTTTGCGGTCGGCGATCTTCCTGAGTGCCGGCATGTCGCAGCGGGTGCCGTTCTGGCGATTCCTGTTGTTCGATGGTGCGGCAGCACTGATCAGTGTGCCGATCTGGGTCTATCTTGGCTACTTCGGTGCCGCCAACCATGACGAACTGCTGCACTGGATTTCGCGCGGCAAATATGGAGCCGTCGCTGCTGCCCTTGCATTCGTGGTCGTGGCGATCGTTTACGTGTGGCGTCGATCACGCCGCCGCGATCGCTTGCGGCGTGCGCGCCGCATGCGCTCCGAAAACCGATCCTGACGCGGATTCAGGGACGCCTCATAGCGCGGTGATTCATACGCCAAAGCGCGAGTTAACCTCATCGAGTGTCGGCATGATCGGTGCCGTTCCGACGCTTTCCGTGGACAGTGCTGCGGCACGATTGGCATGACGCACGGCGTCCGCGAACGGGCGCTCGGCAAATCGCAGCATGGTCGCAACCAGCGCGCCGTTGAACGCGTCGCCGGCGCCGGTGGAATCAATCGCCTTCACGTGCTCGGCTGCAATGCGATAGAACGCAGCGTCGTCCCCGCGAAGATCATCTCCCGCATGTGCCACGAAACAGCCATGCGCACCGAGCGTGATCACGACTGTATCCACGCCGATTTTCCGCGCCAGCGCATGCAGTTCCGCGTCACTTTGCAAGGCAAGATCCGCGGCACGCACCGCGATGCCGGCACAGCGTTGCAGCAACAGCGCGAATTCGGTTTCATTCGGAGTTATGACATCACACTGCGCCAGCAGCGCAACATCGAAGCGCTCATGCAGCGGCGCGGGATTGAGCACCCGAATCAAGCCACGGCGCGTCGCGCATTCCAGCGCAGCCTGTGTCGCCTCGATGTTGTTCTCGAGCTGTAACAGCAGGATGCTCGCATTCGCAAACGCGTCATCCTGCGCCTTCACGAATACCGGATCCAGGTGCGCATTGGCGCCCGGGTTGAACACGATCTGGTTGCGGCCTACGGCGTCGACGATGATGCTGGAGGCGGCGGTCGCAACATCCTCATGTGCCTGCCAGCGGCATTCGAGACGCTCATCGCGCGCAAATTGCTGTGCGATTGCGCCGAGATGATCATTGCCGAGCGAACCGACAAACAGCGTCGCGACGCCCTGCCGCGCACACGCGACCGCCTGATTGAAACCTTTGCCACCCGGACCGGTATTGAAACGACTCGCGAGCCGCGTCTCGCCGATTTCCGGAAAGCGCTCGGTAAACCACGCATGGTCCTGGACGTAGCTGCCTACGACGAGAACCTGCGGGCCGGGAGCCGGGAGCCGGGAGGCGGAAGCCGGAAAGCGATTACTCATGGTGTTGGGACATCGTTGTACGAAATATGCATTATGGCTCCATCAGCATTCGTGACAGAACACTGTGAAGTGCCCAAGAAATCTGCAATTGCGCTAGAGCGCGCCGCTATGCGGAGCCTTACCTGGGCTGGATCACGAAGTTGCCGACTTCCAGCACCTCGCCACTTTCGCTTTCACGCAGTTGCACCTTGATCGAACGCGCCGTGGTGATGTGCGCTGCTGGTACACGGGCCGTCACCAACCCCTTCCTGACCGTCGTCGTCAGTGGCGTGCCATCGAAAACGATGCGTGTGTTGGCAGGCGCGCAGGCGGTCTTGATCCAGATCCCTTCCGCACCATCCGGCTGCGGATTGGCGGGCTCACCGGCAACGATTTCACGGGGGCCCCAGTCGCTTATCGGACAGAAGTACGACGATCGCGTGCCATCGGCACGCAGGATTCGCTCGGCACGCGGCGTGACGATGAAATCACCGAAATGCTGGCGTACGTGCGCCATCTCGTCGACAAGAAAGACTGGATAAGTGCCCGCTTTCGACAGCACCTGATCCTGTAGCGTCCCATAGAGGCCGGTTGTAATGACATTTTCCGACACGACAGTCGGCACCCGACTGCCCTCGATCTCGAAGCGGACCCAGTCCGGTGCGCGTCTGGCCTTGATCCACAGGCCCGAATGGCCGTCACGCTGAACGTTGAACGGGGCCCCTTGTTCGGCTTCGCGTGGCCCCCAGTCCTCCACCTCGACGATCGTGCCGTCGGTGTAGGAGATTGGTTCGGGTTCGGCATCCTTGCCCAGCACCAACAGACGCAACGCCGCGACTTGGCACTCGGTTTCACTGACGATCCAGCGGTCCGCATCACACAAGCGGCGGTCGCGAAAATCGCTGCGGATCGCCTCGCTCAGCACCTGCGCAAATGGTCCCGCAGCTATGGCGAGGTTCGCGCCTAGTCCAAGCCGTTCGATGAGATGGTTCTCGACAGCAGCGGCATCGACCGACCGGTTGGCAGACTGCGACAGCCACGCTTGTCCAATCGTGTCAGTGCACTCGAGTCCGGCAAGGGTCGACCATGCGCCATCGCCTAGCCGCAGGTGAAGGCGCTTGCGCTCACGTTCGAGCGATGGACGCAGCCAGTCTGCACGTTCCACCAGAATGCGGCCACCAGCCAGTAGCGCGACACTGCCAGTGGCAATCAGGAACGTGCGCCTCTGCATCACGCGGACTCCCTGGCCTGTGCGGTTGGTTGCTCCGCAATGTGTGCGGCAAGTCGTGCCGCCAGGGCAACGATGGTCAGGGTCGGATTCGAAAAGCCGAATGCCGGAAACACCGACGAGCTTGCGACATGCAGGTTTTCGATGCCATGCACGCGACAATTGCTGTCGACTACACCGTTTTCGGTGTCGCGGCTCATGCGTGTAGCGCCAAGGTGATGCCAGC
>CAJDWV010000108.1_pt1 | contig 14132 bp, 17 predicted proteins | sample 7391731 | NCBI WGS metagenome assembly CAJDWV01 (sample SAMEA7055746, study PRJEB34461) | soil metagenome | biome: terrestrial ecosystem; feature: Peninsula; material: soil | place: Antarctica | collected 2016
GTTCGCTCCGGCAGGAATGAAGCTGGCCTATGTAGCCTGGCTGTGGCTGATTTGCGACGTGGACAGGACCTTGTCCCTCCCTGGCGTTGCCGGCAAGGTGGGGATCGAGGTTGGGAGTGCGGATCGACGCGGGCGAGCCATCCGTGATTCGCCAGCGTTGCTGCCTTGAACCGCCCCCGATCCCCGGGAAAGCACAGCCGCGTGAAAACCACGCGGCTGCGCGGCAACACGATTCGATCAATCAAATCCATTCGCGAAGATGCGGTCCCCATCGAGTTCATAGGCGCCGATATCGGCGGCAACGCCGACTACGCGCGCATACGGTGCTTCACGCTGGTCGAAATCGAGGGCCAGCACGTTGTTGCCCGCATCAATCGCGACGCTGCCGGCGGGGAGCGCCTGCGTTTGCGTCGAACCGCCGTTGTTGGCGAGCGGCAGCAGCATCGGATCGATGCCGATGATCGTATCGGGCGGAAGCGGTGGCGCGGCCGGGTCCGGATCCGGATGCAGGACGAGGCTGTGGCTGACGACGCCAAGATTCGCGTCGCCACGGAACAGGAACAGATCCATGCTGGAATCCGGATTGGCGATCAACGTGCTTTGCGCGTTGAACAGGCCCTGGGCTTGGCCGACAAACACGGCCGACTCGTTGTCCGTCCCTGGGTGCAGGCCAGCGCTGATGTTGCCGGCGATCGTCGTGTTGTAAAGGTGCAGATTGCATCCCGCTCCGATCCCCGCGCCAATCGGCGCCGAATTGCCGGAGATCGTCGAATTGGTCACCATGACCGGTGTGTCGTAATCTGAACCACAGTACAGGCCGCCGGCTTCGTCATAGACGCCGTCGCGCAACACGACTGTGTTGCCGCTGATTTCTGTGTTGTCGATGGTGACCGACAGCGTCGATGGAACCAACAGCACTCCGCCGCCCAGGGCGCCCATATCCGGCTGGTCGAGCGGTGCGTCGTTGATGGTGTTGCCAGTGAAGACACAGTCGCGGATGTCCACGGCCGGGCCATAAGTCAGGAGTGCTCCACCCTGACCTTCCTCGGTTCCGTTCATGTCAATATGATTGCCACTGAACGTCGTGTTGCGGAGCTCGATGCTGCCGGCGGCGGTGGCTGGGGTGTAGAAGTCAGCGCTGATCGCGGCGATTGCGCCGCCGCTGAACGTCGTGCTGTTGCCGCTGACTACGCTGTCACGAACGACCAACGTGCCGCCGAGCTCGACATAGATCGCGCCCCCTGAAGCTATATCCGGTGCCTCCGCGCGGTTGTCGAGCAACGCGACGCGATCAACCGTCAATGCCACTGGCAGTTCGTCCCGTGGCTGCAGCGACTGCATCCTGCGGATCGCCATCAGACCGGCGGAGCGGGTCGCGCGCGTTCGTCCATCGATCGCCCGCGCATTTGCTGCGTCCACGTGCGCTTGGGCCAGCATCGCGCTGAACTGCCCGGGGAGTGGCGGCGGTGACATCGGCCCGACACGGATCGCGCCGCCGGCCTGGTCGTACAGGTTGGTGGCATCGCCCAACGCGAGCCCGTCGCGCAAGGTCAGGTCGCTGATCGCGAGACTGCCGGCCTGCACGTCGAAGATGCGCGAGTTGTGGTTGCCGCTGATCGTCAGTTCATCACGACCCAGACCCTGGATGCTGACGTCCGGACCGGTGAATTCGATATCGCCGGAGGTCAGCGTGATCGTGCTTCCACTCGGCAGAAACAGCGCAATCAGATGCGGGCCGGCGCTGGCGTTGGCATCGATCGCGGCCTGACGCAAGGTGCCCGGACCGCTGTCGGCCGCGCTGGTGACAACGAAGCTCGTCGCTTGCGCGGAGGTCGCCATGCCGAGCGCGAGCAGGATCGATCCTGCCAGGACTGCGACGTTGCATTTGAAGGGGACGGTGGATGGGAACTTCTGGATTCTGGAACGGATCTTGCGATGTGTCCGCATGATGATCTCCCGGCACGCAGGACCGGTCTCCTGCGCGCGACATGTGCGCAGGCTGGCCCATACGTGTTATCTCCGGAAAGCGCGGGCGTGGTTACAGGCGCCGTGTCTGGACACGCGAAACTGAAGCAGCGTTTTGTCCGGCTGTGGGTGAATTTGGGTGGGGCCACGCAGGGAGGATCGACCCTGCACCCACCTGTTTGGCCCACTGCGTCAGTGCGTGGCAGCCGCGGCTACAGGCGTTGTTTGAGGCTCGTTTACTAGCTGCGCCGCTATTTTCCTCCGCTGTTCCGCCACGTAGGCTACGGACTTCGCCCGCAATGACTGGAAGCGCGCATCCGACGGTAAGTCCGAGCGAGAATGCGTGCTCGAGGGTTTCGTATGCGGCGTCGGTTTCGCCACCAAGGCGTTGCGCCGCAGCCATGCGCAACCATAAGCGCGAATATTCATTGTTGCTGTCGATGGCAGCCTGCAAGCCTTGCCGAGCTACCTGCAGCAGCCCGGGAACCTTGTCGTTTCGATTCAACTGCGCGAGCAGAATTGCTTCTTGCAGTGCCGGGTTGTTGCTATTGGGCGCATCGCCCTGTTTCGAATAAGCACGCTTTGTGGCTTCCGTCGTCGCCAGCGCTCCCGCGAAATCACCCTGTTTCGCCGCGCACGTTCGAAGCAGTGCGGACGCGGTGAAATATCCGTCATTTGTCTCCGGGTCGATCGTGCTGGCCAGCTGGCGACAACGCGCGGCATCGCGGCGGTACAAGGCAATCTCGGCTTCGCGCAGATTGTCCTGTGCCGGGTTGGGTTCCAGTGCCATCGCAGTCCGCATGGCGCGTTCGCCGGCTGCTGTTTCACCGACCGTGAGCAAGAGCTGCGCGATGCTCGCTTTACCCCATTTGTCTTCCGGTACAAAACGTTCGTCGTCGCGCCAAGTGCGGTAGCTGTCGTCGAAACGACCCGTCTCGTAATAGAGCAGGGCCAATTCGGCATCCACCCACATGCTTCCCAGTTCGCGCGACCGCTCATACGCCGTCTCGGCGCGGGTGAACCAGCCCTTGCGGTAATACGCCAGACCCAAGCGACCCTGTGCCATGCCCAGGCTCGGATCCATGCGCTGAGCACGCGCCGCTTCGTCGATGGCCGAATCCAGCCAGAATGATTCGCCGCCATGATGCAAGTATGCGAACGCGAGCCATGCATGGGAAAGCGCCGAATCCGGCGCTTTCGTAATCACGTCCTTGAGCGCCGCAATTGCCTTCGTGGCGGTTCCTGTGCTCGGTGTGCGCAACCAGCCTATCGCGCGCAATAGCGAGGCCAGTGCACGGCGCGGCAAACGAGCCTCGGCCGTGGCTTGCTGGCGTCGTTGCTGCAGAGCGTCAGCCAGTCTTTGCGCCGCGCCGCTCACGTCGGCAAGGTTGAACGTGGCCTCGTAAAGACGTTCCTCGCGCAAATCGTCGTACGCCGTGACCACAAAACCCGCGTTCCCCGGCAGCGCCGTGACCTCGACAAAGAGAAGCGCGCCGAGTACGGCATCCGCGTCGTTATCGCTGACCGGGACTTTCGTGGACGTCAGCGTCGCGAGCGTCGGCTCGAATGGCAACAGACGCAGCGGCGGCGACAGCCGCAGATGCGTGGCCAGTTGCCGCGCCGCTTGACGTTCGGCCGGCGACGCCTTTTGCACGGCGGACGGCAATACTGCCACAGTGCGTGTTGCTATCGCGGGATCGGGCGTCGGGATCGGCTCGCGCAGCGCGTACCAGGAGCCGGTCGCCGCCAACACGGCGACGAGTAGCACAGCGACGACCCAGCCTGCGCGGCGACGACGTGAAGGCAGCGCGAGTTTCCTGCCAAGCAGACGTGTCCAAAGCGTGGGTTGGTTGCGGGCCAACCAGGTATCCAGAGCGCTGGCCAATGCCCCGGCCGATGGATAACGATCCTCTGGCCGCTTCTCCAGGCAGCGCAGGCAGATCGCTTCCAGCGCTGCCGGAATCGCGGCATCGAGCTGGCGTGGCGGCCGCGGTCGGCGCGTGGCGATCTGCTGAAGGATTTGCACCGCCGTCAGTTCGGACAAGGGTGGCACGCCGCTCAGCAATTCGTACAGGATCGCGCCGAGACCGTAAATGTCGACTGCGGCGGTCAACTCCACGCCCGGTTTCGTGAGCACCTCGGGCGCCACGTAGCGCGGCGTACCGATCAGGGCATCGATGCCGGTCAGCGTGCTGTCGACGCTGAGGCGGCGAGCCAGGCCAAAATCGGTGACCAGCGCATGATCGTCACGGTCGAACACGATGTTGGATGGCTTGAGGTCCCGGTGCAGCACACCGCGGCGGTGCGCGTGGTCGACCGCGCGGGCGACCTCGGCAAGCAGCCGCGCAATATCCTCATGACGCCCGTGCAATGCCTTGGTGCGTTCGGCGAGGTTGCCACCCTCGGCGAGCTTCATGCTGAACCAGGGTACGTCTGCGTGCGTGCCGACCTCGTACACCGGCAAGATGCCGGGATGGTCGAGGCTGGCCATCAGTTCCGCTTCACGGTGGAAGCGGTCGAGCGCCTCGCGGCTTTCCAGCCGCCCCGAAAGCAGCATTTTCAGCGCGACTTCGCGTTTCAGCTCCGGTTGCCAGGCGCGATACACGATGCCGGCGCCGCCGCGTGCAATCTCACCGAGCAACGGGTAGCCGCCGACCCTGCGCGGCGTCTGCGTGTCCGAGGCGTCCGCGTCGGCGAATGCGTCCACGTCGAGAGTGTCATCGAGGTCCAGCGCTGCATCGAGCAGACAGCGCGGGCACAAACGGCCGGTTTGTGCGGTATTTCGGGCACTGCCGCAACGCGGACATCGAGCGGCAGGCGCACGCGTATCTGCATTCATGAGGTCGGCATCTCGGCAGACAGCACACTACGCAGGTGCGCCAGTTCGGCATCCACCTCATCTGCCGTGGCAACGGTATAGGCCACTTCGCGGCGCAATACGTCACGAAAGCGTTGCCGCAGCCGGTGCACCGTGGTCTTGAGCGCACCGACGTTGCGATCCAGGGACTGGGCGAGTTGCTCGTACGATGGCGTGCTGGTACCCGGATCGAGGAAAGGTCGCAACGCTTCGAACAGGTCAAGGTCGCCGTCGCGCGCGTATTGATCGCGTAACGTGTTGAGTGCGTTGTCGATCAGCGCGCGTGCCCATTGGCGGTCGAACTGCAGGTCCAGCGACAGCGTTTCGTCATCGTCGGCAGCGAGCCATGATTCCATCATTGCTGCATCGAGGGGAATAAAGCGTTGGTCGCCGCCACGTTTTGCCACCCGCTCATGTTCATGGTCACTGGCAAGGAAGCGGCGCAGCGCGCCGAGCATGAAACCGCGGAAGCGGCCGCGTTCACGATCGGCGTGGGCAACGGTGCTGCGTTCGATCAGGTGCAGGAAAAACCCCTGGGCCAGATCCTCCGCTTCGTCAGGTGCGTGGCCCTGACGGCGCACGCTCGCATAGATCGGCATCCAGTAACGCCGGCAGAGTTCCGCAAACGCATCGCTGGCGCTGCTTCCGCGTGCCGCAACCACCAGCCCCCAACTGGTTTCGGGGAAGCGTGTGCTGGCCGCTTGATCGTAGCCTTGGGTCACGATGGCATTTCCGCTGCGCATTCCATGCGGGAGCACGCGGGTCCGGTGGCTATTGCCTGTCCAGATTTGGGCACCCCGGGCCCGGCCCTGAAGACAACTCAGGGTCTTGTGAAGTGTACCTAGGGATCGCGCGCGGGTCGATGCGGGAAGTCCGGCTGCAGGGCCAGCACTTGGCGCGCCACCTTTTCGGCGGTATCGAGCTGTCGTTGCGCAAGCAGCACGCTCGCGAGGCTTTGATAGAAATCGACGCGCAGCGGGTCGGTGGCGATCGCCGCGCGGTAAAGATCAGCGGCTTCCTGCAGTTGACCGACCCACGCGAGCTGACTGGCCAGCGAGCCCAGATGACGCCGTTGTTCGGCGCCAGCGCATCAGCGAACTAGTTCATTGAATCAGGTTCATTGAGTCAGGGTCATGTGCCCGCCCATACGCGCAGTGCGCAATGCCTGGCTGCGTGCGAAAAATCCAGATCGGTGGTGAGCAGCAGCAAATCGTGGCGAATGCACAACTGCGCCAGCAACGCATCGATGGTCCCCAATTGCACGCCTTTTCTGCGGCACAGATTGCGCAGCTCGGCAGCGTCGATGTGATCCTGTCGATCCGGACTCGCGAACGGCAGGGCCGCAAACCGCTCGATCAGGCCGGCGCGCGCCTTCGGTCCGGCGAATCCTTGCAACAATTCCTGCAGGATCAGCCCGGTGCTGAGGACGGCATCGCCATGTTCAAGTGCCTGTCGCAAGGCAGCTACTTCGGGCTCGTCTTGCTTTGCGTCGCGTCGAAACGCCAACGACCACACCGAAGTATCCACCAGCAGCGTCATCGCCGCTGACGTTCGGTCTTGTAATCGAAGCGCGTATCCCATTCGAGGCTGCCCATGAGATCGAGCAGGCGCGATTGTGTCCGCCGGGCGATGAACTCCTCAAGCGCCCGTGTCACCGCGGCCTTTTTGGTGCGCTCGCCGCTTACGCTCAGTGCGTGTTCGAGCAGATCGGGGTCGATGGAAAGGTTCGTTGCCATGTGTCACCTCTTACACATGATGCTACACAGATCGGCGGAGCCACACAACAAACGCAGCAACTACCGCCACGCCTTGCGCCAATGCCCACGCACTCGCAGCGCACAACGCACCGGCGCGCAGCACATTGCGGTGGTTGAGTTCGGCGACGAAACTGCGTTTCATGCGCGGCACCCTGCTGCATCGTCGCTGGATATCGTTTGACATATATCCATATCATCGATATGGTTTCCCATATGAAGACGACACTCAATATTGACGACACGGTGATGGCGCGCCTGCGCAAGGAAGCCGCACGACAGCAGCGCACCATGTCCGACCTGGTCGAATCCGCGCTGCGTCTGCTGTTTCAATCCGGCAAGCCCGGCTCGGCGTCGCAATTGCCCGCACTGCCTGCGCTGCACAGCGGTGGCCATCGTGTCGATGTGGCCGACCGCGATGCGTTGTTGCAGGCGATGGACGACGACTGAGTGTTCGTGGTCGACACCAATGTGCTGATCTACGCCGCCGATCAGGATTCGCCGTTCCACGAGCGCTGTCGCGAACAACTCGAACGCTGGCGACGGCAAAAGACGCCGTGGTATCTGACTTGGGGCATCTGCTACGAATTTCTGCGCGTGACCACGCACCCCAAGGTCTTCCGCAAACCATGGTCGGTTACCGACGCGTGGCAATTTCTCGACGCAGTGCTGGCATCGTCGGCGCTTGCGGTGTTGTGTGCGGGTGAACGTCACACCGAGCTGTTGCGCGAAACCGTCACCGAACTGCCGCACCTGCACGGCAACATTCTGCACGACGCGCATACCGCGGTATTGATGCGTGAACACGGCATCGGCCGCATCGTCACGCGTGACACCGATTTTCATCGCTTCCCCTTCGTCAGCGTGGTGGATCCGGTCACGGACTGAAGCTTGCCTGCCGCAGGTGCGGGCAGCACTTCGTCCGGCAGCGGCAGGCCGGTCTGCTTGCACAAGGCGGCGAAGCGCGGGTCGTGCTGGCAGGCCAGCACGAAGGGGGCGCTGAGCAGGGTGTTGGTCAAATTCGGGTCGCGCTGCGTTCAGGCGCGCTGCAGCCAGTCGAACGTCTCATCCGGTTGCTTGCGCTGCGCGTACAGGTCGGCGACGCCATAAGGCTGCTCCTTGCCGTACTTGGCAATGCAATCGCGCAAGGCCGCATCGGCCTGGTGATGATCAAGGCCGATCTGTTGCGCCATCGCCCGTATCAACGGTCCGTTCACTGGATCGGTTCCTTTCTGGGCATCATGCACCGCGGCGGCGGCCTGACTGATCTGTTCCTGGTGCATTGCAGCGTTTGAATTCGGCGAACCGGCCCATGTATTGATCCCCATAAAGCCTGGTGCGGGCTTTCATCATCGCGTAAATCGAAAACGGTACACCTTGTGCCGTGCGAAATCAGTGACGCCGGTCGATCAGTCTCGTCCAATTCGGGAGTTCTCTCGATCCACGTGCCCGGCCAGGACATGCCCCCACATCAGCTTCCAGACCAGCAACAGGACGATGGTGAAGCCGACCACAACGAGAAGCCTGCCCAGCCGCTGCTGGTCGTCCAGCAGGTAGTTGCTGCACAGGCGTACTGGTGAGATCAGGTACAGCCAGCCGAGGCGAAACACGGTCGCAGTCAGTTCGAGTAGCACCACGCCGCGCACCACGAATCCCGCACACGGCCAACTCAGCGCCACCGGTGCACCGATCAGCAGCGGTATGCTGAGGAACTTTGCCAGCGTGATCCACGGATTGTCGAGCGCGGCATCTAGCGCCAGCGGCAGCATCCATACCATGCCGGTGAGCGAGGCGAGAAGCAGCCCGCTGATCCCATTGTGATTCCAATTCACGAGGCGGCGGTCAAGCCAGCCCGGCGCGCCCTGTGCCAAACACCAACCGGCCAACGCGAGCAGAGGCATCTGCGCCAGCATCTGCAAGCTCATCGTCGACTCCAGCGCGTGCCGCACGGGAGGAACGGCGAGCGCCGCCCACAGGACCGCGCCGGCAACGCGGAGGCGACGGGACGCGTCCGTCATAAAGGTAATCGCTGCATGATGTAGCGAGCCGCGCCTTGCGGATCATCCCAGTCCAGGATAGCGACCAATCTGCCCGCAGGATCGACGACCGCGATCGCGGCGTTGTGCACGAACCCGCCCATGCCATCCGGCACCGCGACAACACCGAACACGCGCATCAGCGCGGCCAGATCCGCGTGATCAAGCGGGCGCGCCGCGACCCAGCCGGCGCCGTGGTCACCATGACGATGCTGGTAATCGGCCAATGCGGCGGGATCGTCGTGTGCTGGATCGAAGCTGACGCTCAGCAGCATGAGCTTGTCGGCTGCGATCGGTTCGGCCAATTGACGCTGCAAGCGCGCGAACTCGCCACCCTGCACCGAACAGAACGTCATGCAGCGGGTATAGATGAAATCGACCAGCAACCAGCGCCCACGCATCTCGCCGAAACTGGTGCGCGCGTCGTTGGCAGTCTGCAACGGCAACGGTGGAACCTCGCGCGGGTGTTCACGGACGTCGATGCGGCGGGCGGTCTCGGTGGTGTAGGCGCGAAATCCGTCGGTGGCGGCCGCCAATACCCCGATGCCCGCCGTCAGCAGGACCAGACTAATCAGTAGCGTGCGCAACACCGCCATCAGGACCCTCGCGCGCGGGCGCCTTGAGCAAGCCGACCGTGATGCGGACCGCGAAGTAGAGCATGCCCGATACTACCAGCAGCGCGCCGATCGAACCGATCTTGTCGGTAAAGGTCCATTCCGGCAGGTGCGTTGCCATCCGCCGCGCGACGCTCAAGTGTCCGGCATCGAGGAACGCGAACACGAAGATCAATCCGCCGACGAAGAAGACCGGGAAGCCCAGCTTGTCACCGCCGGTGTTCGGCGGCGCATTCGCACGACGACCTATCACGTGGAACATCAGGGCCAGCGCCATTGGCAGCACGCCGAGCAAAATATAGAAGTGGAAGTGCCCGGGTACCCACTGGGTATTGTGCATCACCAGGTTGAGACGGATGGTGCCATCAAGTATGGCCGGCACGATCCCGGCTGCCCAGCCGAACAACGACAGAATCATCAGGCGCGACGGCAGTGTCCAGCGCATGCCGGAGCGATAGATGTTGGTCAGCGCACCGTACATCGTGACCAGGAACACGGGGAAGCCAGCACCATAGGAGACGATCTGGCCCATGATTGCCAGCCAGCGCGGCTGCGCATAGTCCATCAACAGATGGTGCGGGAACACGATGATCACGAACAGTGTGCTGACCGCCCACGACCACAGGAACGCCCGGGAAATCGGATATGGCTTGCCCGAATAGCGCGGCAGCAGTTCGTACACGGCGATCACGCCCATGTAGATCGTGGCATTGATGTACATGTGCCCGAACCAGTAGATCAGGTTCTTGGCCACCAACGCGTTCAGGGTCATCTCGGGGTAGTAGATATTGACCAGGCCCATCACCAGCACCACCGCACCGGCCAGGATACCGAGCGTGTTGGCGATGATCACCATCGTGCTGGCGACCACGGTCTTGGGATGATCCGGATCGATGGTGCCCAGCCATTGCAGGCCCAGCGCGCGCCCGAGGTTGCCGTGCACCTTGATGATGCCGGCCGCCGCGTCCAGGTAGAACACCAACATGCCCACACCGATCAGCAGATAGCCCACCATGAACAGGGCCGCAGCGTTCGGGGTCCATATCTTGCCGTACACGGGAAGCGGATACAGGAACGTCCACAGCGCACCGTAATTGTCGACAAAGATCGCGTAGATGATGGCCAGCGCGCCGAGCATGAACAGCACGTAGTTGGTGATCAACGCCCACAAGTGCAGCGTGACGTACTTGCGCAGGAAGTACCACATCACGGCCGTGGTGGCGAGCCCGGTGGTCCCGACCATGCCGGCGCCGTGCATCGACAGGATGCGGTAAAACAGATCGGGCGAGGTCGACAGCCAGGTCGCCTGCGTCATGCGCATGGTCAGGCCGAGAAGCATCATCAGCACGAACAACAACATCGAGGTGATCAGGTACAGATTGAATATGGTCCGGTTGGCACCTTCCAGACGTTCGCTTTCGGGATACATCGTCAGAGCAGCCATTGTCAGTCTCCCGTCGCCGCGACCACCGTGAGCTCGGCAGTCATGGGTGCGTGACCAAGACCGCAGTATTCAAGGCACATCACCCGGTAGGTACCGGGTTGGCTGAATGTATGCACGATCTTGTTGGTGAAACCCGGCATCGCCTGGGTCTGCGTTTCTATGCGGCCGTTCGGCGCATACAGCGCAAAGCCGTGGTTCACGTCCTTGCTGGTGACCCGGAATTCCACCGGACTGCCGGCCTCGACTGTGGCCGGACTGATGTTCCACGACCATTGCTGACCCTCCACGTCCACAACCTGCTGGATATCCAGCGGTGAGTTCTGCGGCGGAATCGGAAAGTGGCGCAGGGTGGCATACGTGACGCCCACGGAGGTGATCAGCAGCGCACCGAACAACCACGTCCGCAACACGTTGGAGGTGTGCGCGGCCTTGCGCGTGGCAGCATCGTCAGCAGGCTTGCCGGCCTGACTGATCACGTAAACAAACCCCAAGGCGACCAAGCCTATACCGGCCAATGCGATGGCCCAGATGACGTTCTGAAGGATCATACGTTCCCCATCCCAGTCAAGTCGCGGTTACTATGTGGCGGAAGATTCAACCTGTCAAACCTTGCCAAATATCCGGGCTGAAAAGAGGGTTGAAAGCGGATCAGAGTCGAATGGCGCTGACTTAAGGCATCATCTGACAAATTCCGTCATTCGGGTCAGAGTTACTTTCCCCTTTGCGGCAGAATGCCATTCGCCGACCAGATACGGCCAGCTCATGCAAATCACGTTGCGACGCTTGAGCTCGGAGATCAGGTTCATCGCTTTGTCGCTGGCCGAATCAGATGCACGACCACCGGCAGATGCAGTGACGACCACGCTCGATCGGCCGTGAGCGCAGGAATCTGCCGGGACATCGCCAAGGCGAGGCAGGCGCGATCCCCAAGCGACAACCCGTGCACCTGCGTGAGCGGTGTCAATGCCGCGGCAATTTCGGCGTCACTGGCGAGAAACGGCACGATGCTGATGGGCGAGTCCGCGATGCGCGCGCACAATTCGCGCGGATCCTTGCCGTCGCGCGCGAACCGCGAGGCAACTTCGCTCAGGTTGACGGTCGATATGCAGGACGCGTCCAGATGTTCGGCAACCTGTTCGTGACCCTTTTCGGCAAACAGGAACGTCAGCAACGCGGAGGCGTCGAGTGCAATCATCTGCGTGTTCGCGTCGCGCTGGACGATTTGGATCGGACACTACGCTCCGCACGTACTTCTTTGCGACGCGCCGCCAGCAGGTCGTCCACCACCGAGGATGGCTTGTCATCCGCATAGAGGTCGTCCACCCACTTCTGCAGGCTGACGGGCGTTTCGGTTTTTGCGCGTTCCAGACTGGCTTCGGAAAGAATGGCGCGCGCCTGGGCCTCCATGCTCATGCCTGCTGCCGCAGCACGTATGCGCAGGCGGTCACGAACCTTGTCGGGCAGATTTCTGATGGTCAGAACGGCCATGATGAATTCCTCCAAGGTATTGACATCATAATGATAGCATTGAATGCGCCAATTCTGGTCCAGACTATATTTGCGAATCCGCAGACCACGTTGAAAATGCAGCAGTTCGCTGACGCAGCCGGTCCGGATTGCACTGGATGCGTCCAGCTTGCGCGCCGTTGAGGCGCTTGAGCTCGGTGAAGAAGGAGGGTTTGGCGCTCATGGCAACCCGGATTAGTCCGTGTTCCCCGTGGTAGCGGCGTCCGGCATCGGCTCGGCCGGCACCGGCAAACCGGCGCGCTTGCACAGCGCGGCGAAGCGCGGGTCGCGCTGGTAGGGAAGGAAGAACGGATCGTAGAGCAAGCCCATGAACCCGCCAGAGTCTTGTGTCCGAGCGCGCTCCAGCCACTCGTACATCGCATCGGGCTGCTTGCGCAGCGCATACAGCTGGGCAACATTGTAGGAATCCTGCTTGCTGTAGCCAGCGATGAAACTCTGCACGGCCGCATCAGCGTTTTTCTGGCCGGGCACAATCTGCAGGCTGGCTGCCAATGCCCATGCCTTGTGATTAGGCTTGAGCCGATTTGCGATGCGCTGCGCGGCAGCGGCGTCGCCCCGAAGGATCTCGATCTTGGCCAGCTTGTAATCCATCCCGCCGAAATCGGGCTGCAAGGCCTGCGCTTTGCCAAGGGCCTGTTCGGCGGCATCGAGCTTGCCTTGGCCCAACAGGATGGCGCTCAGAGAAGAATAGAAATCCGCGCGCAGCGGATCGGTCGCGATGGCCTTGCGCATCAGCTTCGCGGCCGGTTCCAGTTGCCCGGCATTCCGCAATCCGCCGGACAGGAATGCCATGGTGGTGCCATCGTTCGGAGCCAGCGCGTACGCCCGCCGATATTCGTTCAAGGCTCCCATCTGATCATAGTCAACCGCGCCCAGCAGATAGCCCCGGTTCTTGTGGGTGTCCGACGCATTCGGGGCCAGCTCTTGCTGCCGGTCGGCAGCCACGCGGGCTTGCACAAGCGCCTGTTGGGCCGCCTCGCCCTCGACGGCCCCGACAACTTTTACCAGATTGACCAAACTATTCGACAGCGCACCCCAGGCATAGGCGTAGTCGGGATCGAGCTTGATCGCCTGCTGGAGCAGTGCGATACCCTCCTGGATGCCCGCCTTCGTACCCTGTCGCGACGATGCGCGCCCCTGCAGCATGAGCCGGTAGGCTTCAACATTACCGCTGGGTGGCCTGTCGTCCACGCCCAACTTCTGCCCGAGCAGCTTGACCTGCAGCGCCCCGGCCACGGCCACGGCGATCCGGGTCTGGATCGCAAACACGTCTTTCAGTTGGTCGTCGTAGGTGTGCGACCACACGCTGCTGCCATCGGCGGCGCGAATCATGCCGATGGTGACGCGGATGCGCTCGCCCTGCTGGCGCACCGACCCATGGATCAGATGTGCGACGCCCAGCGCGGCACCGATCTGTGCCGGGCTGTCCTTTGAATCGCGGAACGTGAAGCTGGAGTACTTGCCGATCACCTTCAGCCCGTCGATCTAGGTGAGGTCGGAGATCAATTCCTCGGACAGGCCGTCAGAGAAGTACTGCTGGTTGAGATCGCTGCTGTCGTTGCTGAGCGGCAACACCGCGACGGACTTGTCCGGCAGCTTGGCCAGTGTCGCGGTGAGCGCCTTGGCGTCAACCGTGTCCGCCGTGCTGGTGGCATCGCGCCGAAGCACGAACTGGTTGGTGACCAGCAACACCACGGCCACGACAAGAATGCCGATGATCAGGAAATCCAGTTTGCGCCCGGTGGAATGCGCGATCGAATCATCTGCAGAAATCTCGCTCTCGCGCTTCAGGCCACTCGGTGTGAATTCATAGAACCACGCAAATGCCAGCCAGAACGGAAAGCCGATGATGCAGGCGATCACAAACCAGCGCACCGTCCAATCCGGCGCGCCGAAAGATGGCCCGAGCTGCGCGATGCCCTGCGCCAGCGCCCA
>CAJDWV010000102.1_pt1 | contig 14029 bp, 14 predicted proteins | sample 7391731 | NCBI WGS metagenome assembly CAJDWV01 (sample SAMEA7055746, study PRJEB34461) | soil metagenome | biome: terrestrial ecosystem; feature: Peninsula; material: soil | place: Antarctica | collected 2016
CTGCCCACTGGATCAGCTCCGCATGCAGCGCATCGGCGTCGGTCGCGCTGCGCAGTTTCGCGACTTCGGTGTCATTGGAAAGGAGTTCGGCGAGTACGGATAGCAGCTTGAGGTGTTCGTCGGTGAAATGGGCGGGCACGATGAGTGCGGCCACCAGATCCACCGGCTGGCCATCCTCGGCACCAAAATCAAGCGGCGGATCCAGACGCACGAATGCCGCACGAACATTTTCGACATCGCGGCTTCGGCCATGCGGAATCGCCACGCCATGCCCGAGAGCGGTGGTACCGAGCCGCTCTCGGGCCTCAAGCGCAGCCAGCGCATGCGACGCGTCGTCGGGACCGGCGAGCAGGGCGGCCAATTGCCGCATGAGGTCATGCTTGTCGGTCGCCGCAAGGTTCGCGCGGACGCACTCGGAAGACAGCAGATCGAAAAAACGCATCCTGACGGTTCGTTGATGGCCAGAGTGTAACGGGATGCCTGAAAATCCGTCTTTGGACTCCTTCGGCTCGCGCGGCTGCGGCACAGCCGCGCCGCCTGGTGTGCGAATCCTTCATTGCAGTGATGGACTCGCGCGCGATCCATCCTGGATCGCCCCTGACAGACGGATTTCCAGCCGCCCTCAGTCGTAGCGTGCCGAGCGTACCGTATCGGCATGGTGAGCGGTAACTTTTCCCTTATGCTTGCGCACCTGGGTTTCGAGTTTGTCGGCCAAAAGGTCGATCGCGGCATACATGTCACTAGCCGACGCCTCCGCGTACAAGGCCTTGCCGGACATCATCACGGTTGCGTCCACCTTGTGCTTCAGCTTGCCGCCGACCTGGTCGGGGCTGTTCGGAACGACGAGCGCAATGCCCACCGGTGTGACTTGGACTCCTTGTTTCGAAGTGCGTTCCCGCCTCATCCGAGCCGGCAACGTTCGTTGGAGGAAGGAATGTTCATGCCTTCCCGGTATTTCGCGATTGTCCGTCGGGCGACGTTGATGCCGCGCTGGTTCAGTTCCGTGGCGATGGCCTGATCGGACATCGGCCGCCGCGGCAGTTCCTCGTCGATGAGTTTGCGGATCATCGCCTGGATCGCCGTTGCCGAGGCGCTGCCGCCGTCCGTCGTGGTGACACCGCTGGAGAAGAAATATTTGAATTCGAGGGTACCTCGCGGCGTGTAAAGATACTTGCGGGTGGTAACGCGGCTGATCGTGGATTCGTGCATGCCGATCTCGTCGGCGATTTCCTTGAGCACCAGCGGTCGCATCCCCTCGGGGCCGAAATCGAGAAAACCCTGCTGTGCCCGCACGATCGCACTGGCGACCTTGAGCAGCGTATCGGCACGCGCTTTCAGCGACTTTATCAACCAGCGCGCCTCCTGCAACTGGCCGCGCAGGTAATTGGCATCCTCGCCACCGGTCTTTGCAATCAGGCCGGCATAGTGCTCATTGATGCCGAGGCGCGGCTGGCATCCGGGCGCCAGACTGACCTCCCATTGACCGCCGCGCCGGATCACATACGCATCCGGCGCGATGTATTCGGGCGGGCTGCCAACATGGTTGGCACCGGGATTTGGTACCAGCGTGCGGATCAGCGTAATCGCGGCATCGAGCGCGTCGTGTTCCACGCCGAGCGTCTGGCACAGCCGGGCGCGATCATGGCGCGCCAGGTCCTCCAGATACCCGTTCACGATCCGTTTCGCGAGCGCAAGCCCATCTGTATCGTCGCTCAACGCATCCAGTTGCACGATCAGACACTCGGCCAGCGTGCGGCTAGCGACGCCCAGCGGGTCGAAATGCTGGATGCGGTGACGCACCGCCTCGACCTCCTCGACCCCGATTCTCAACACCTCGGCGAGACTCGAAGCAATCGTTTCGCTCGATTCGGTCAGATAACCGTCATCGTTGATTGCATCGATCAATGCCATGGCGATCGCTTGATCGCTGGCCGACATCGGCGTGAGGTTCAACTGCCAGTGCAGGTAGTCGCGTAAATCCTCGCTTTGCGCATCCTCGCGGTCCGGCCGATCGTCCTCGCTGTAGTTGGTTGCACTCGTTCGAGGTTCGCCGCCAAGGTCCAGCGGCCGGTCGTTGCCTGGATCGGACTGCAACGTCTCCGGTTCTTCGGCGGAGTCGGCATCGCGTTGCTCCGCCCGATCGCCGCTCGTGCGATCTTCGGGCTCTTCCTCCTCTTCCATTTCCAGCAGGGGATTGGATTCGAGCGCCTCCACCAGTTCCATTTCCAGTTCCGCGCGCGAAAGCTGCAACAGGCGTATGGCCTGCTGGAGCTGCGGCGTCAGTGCGAGTTGCTGGTTGAGACGGAGCTGGAGGGCGGGTTTCATTGCCGCGATTCGGGCCTCTTTGTGCGGGCCTTCATCCTAGCGCCAATCGGCCGACGCGGGCAGGCTTGACGAATCGCGCCCGACGCGCAACGCTGTCGCGATCGGTTGCAAGCCGCCGTCGGCTGGCACGAAACCTGCGCTACATGCGAAACTCGTGGCCCAGATATACCTCACGCACCTGGTCGTTGGTCAGGACTTCGGCCGGCGGACCCTGCGCGAGAATCTCGCCCTCGTTAAGGATGTAGGCGCGCTCACAGATACCGAGCGTCTCGCGCACGTTGTGGTCGGTGATCAGGATACCGATGCCGCGCGATTTCAGTTGCAGCACGATGCGCTGGATCTCGACCACCGAGATCGGATCGATACCGGCAAACGGTTCGTCGAGCAGCAGGAAGCGCGGCCGCGCGGCCAGCGCACGCGTGATTTCCACCCGGCGGCGCTCGCCACCGGACAAGCTGAAGCCCTTGGTGTCGGCGATGTGAGCGATCTGCAGTTCGTCGAGCAGGCTTTCCAACTCCGCGTTGCGGCCATCCTCATCGAGATCGCGGCGCAGCTCGAGGATTGCCAGCACGTTCTCGCGCACGGTGAGACGCCGGAATACCGACGGCTCCTGCGGCAAGTAGCCGACGCCGCGTCGCGCGCGCAGATGCATTGGGAGCGAAGTGATGTCCTCGCCGTCCAGGCGTACACTGCCCGCGTCGGCGGGAATCAAGCCGACGATCATGTAGAAGCACGTGGTCTTGCCGGCGCCGTTGGGGCCCAGCAGGCCGACGATTTCGCCCTGATCGAGGCTGAACTCGAAATTGCGTACTACCGGCCGTCCGCGATAGCTCTTTTGCAGGCCGCTTGCTGTCAGCATCAGTGCGGCTGGCGTGTCGGATGGCGCGGATTTGGCGTCGTCGGAACCCGACGCGGCCGGCTTGGCCGGATGCTTGCGCGGCAGGATCTGCATGTGCACGCGGCCACTTGAGCCGGCGCCGCTCTCCATCGTGCCGGTGACCGTGTTGTAGGTCATGTGCTCGGCGCTGAATTTGCCGCGGTTTTCCTGGTCGACGATGACATTGCCACTGAGATCGACGCTGTTGTTGGCGAGTTCGTAGACGATCTTGCGTGCGCTCGCACGCATCATGTCGCCGTTGTCCTGGCGCTGCTCCAGATGCGCGGGATTGCCCGTCAACACGACGCGACTGATCTGGCCACCAATGTCCTGGTCCTGCGCATCCTTGGTGCCGCCGCCTGCCTGCTCGATTGTGGCATCGGCGCTGGTAACCTTCAGCGTGCCCTGGCTTATTTCGACGTTGCCCTTGAGGTAAGTGGCGTTCTGGCCGTTGCCCGACTTGCTTTCCTTCATGCTCGAATAATCGGAATGGATGTTCATTTCCTTGTCGCGATCGCTGGTCAGCGCGTGGACCGATGAGCATGCCAGCACCGATGCGAGCACAAGCCATGACAGCGATTCGCGCAGAATTGCGGGGTGGCGCTTGTCGCGCATCTGGTCAGCGGGTCGAGCGAGGGGTTTGCAGGGTGCCGTGGACATCGGAGAGCAGCTCCAGTTGCTTGCCGTCGAGGTCGGCGCGCATGCCGACGCCCCTCAGTATAGAGCCCGGCTGGATGATGCGGGTCGCAGCCGCTGTCTCCATGCGTTTTTCCTTTGGCCATGCAGTGAGATCGGAGGTCCGGATCGAGACCGGCTTCGTGTCGGGTCCGGAAACGCGGTGCATTTCGACCTCTCCCTGCAGCTTCATGACGCTGCCGTTCTTGCTGATCCATGCAGTCTCAGAGGTGCCGTCCCACGGCAGCCCGTTGCCGTCGACCATGACGTAGTCGGGCTTCGTGACGAACACCGATCCGTCGTGATCGCGGCGTGCGAGAAACGGACCCTTGACCGTGAATGCGAGCTCGCCCGAGGAATCGAGCGCGTTGAGAGTGAAATCGCTCAGCGTGTAGTCCGAACGCGGCGGGCCCGCAAACGCATCGTGATCCGGCCGCGGCTTCAGCCACCAGTAGAGCGCCTGGCTCGAAATCGCGAGTAAGTAGCGCCTGTCCATCAGCCAGTGAAGTGGGCTAGTTCGGAGCCAGCGCGATCCTGCGCGGTGAGAATCAGGTCGCAGACTTCGCGAACGGCACCGCTGCCGCCTGGCAGGCTGGTGTGCCAGTGCGCACGCTCGCGCACCGTTGCATGTGCATCGGCTACCGCGATGGCGAGGCCCACGCACATCATCGGGCCGAGATCCGGCAAATCATCGCCGGTGTAAGCGACCTCGTCGGCTGCCAGTTCGAGCGCTTGCAGCAATCCGTTGAAACACGCGAGCTTGTCATCCTGACCCTGATGAACGTGCGCGATGCCGAGTTCGGCGGTGCGTTCGGTGACCATCGGACTATGGCGCGCCGTTATTATGGCGACCTCAATGCCATTGGCGAGCAGGCGTTTGAGCCCCAAGCCGTCTTTGACGTTGAAGCTCTTGAGTTCGCGGCCATCGTCCGAGTACCACAAGCGTCCGTCGGTCAGCACGCCATCGACATCAAACACTGCGAGCTTCACGCGCCTTGCGCGATCCATGATCTCCGCCGGAATATCAATCAATGTCATGGTTCAGTGGCTTGCCCGTCTTGTACTTAAACTACGATTTTCCGGCTTCCGAATCCCGAATCCCGAATCCCGAATCCCGGCTCTAAACCACCCGCGCCCGCAGCAGATCATGAATATTGAGTGCGCCGACCACGACGCCCTCGTTATCGACGACCACGAGTGCATTGATCTTGTGTGTTTCCATGTGGCGCGCGGCTTCGATCGCGAGCCGGTCGGCGGCAATCGTCTTGGGCATTGCTGTCATCAAATGGCCCACTTGCGTAGTGCGCAGATCCACGTCGTTATCGTCCACGGCACGACGCAAGTCACCGTCCGTGAAGACGCCCAGCAGATGGCGCTGGTCATCGATGATTGCGGTCATGCCGAGGCCCTTTTGGGTCATTTCCATCAGTGCCTCGGTCAGCGACGCGTCGGGTCCGACCGCGGGTACCGTGTCGCCCGCGTGCATGATGTCGCTGATATGCAGCAGAAGTTGCCGCCCCAGGCTGCCGGCCGGATGTGAGCGCGCAAAGTCCTCGGCGGTAAAACCGCGCGCCTTGAGCAGCGCGATGGCGAGCGCATCGCCCATCACCAGCGCTGCGGTGGTGCTTGCCGTGGGTGCAAGCCCGAGCGGGCACGCCTCGGCGGGAACGCTCACATCCAGATGGGGGCACGCCGAGCCGCTTGATCGCGGGCAGAATCGTCATGAGTTCGTCCGATTCGCCCGAATAACTCAGCGCCAGTACGACGTCGCTGGCGGTTATCGAGCCCATATCGCCATGGCTGGCCTCGCCCGGATGCACGAAAAACGCCGGTGTGCCGGTGGATGCGAGCGTTGCGGCGATCTTGCGCGCGATGTGACCGGATTTGCCCATCCCGGACACGACCACGCGCCCAGCACAGCGGTACAGAAGATTGCACGCGCGAACGAAATCGCCGTCGATGCGGGTTTTCAGCACGCTGATTGCGCAGGATTCGGTGTCGATGACCGAACGCGCGGTGTCGCACAGCGCGTCACGATCGAACGGAAGCTGTTCGGAAAGGAGCACAGTGGCAGTCTTGGGCAGAGGTTGAGCTTGCGCGTTCATCGGCACCTCGCCAGGACTATTCGTGAATACGCGCGATGATCGCGCAGAATATCGGATTCACACGGATTTTCGCGATTGAGTGCATAGTGGGAACTATGGGCAAGTGAGGGAAAATCCGTGTGGGTTCTAGGGACAAGCGAGGGCGGGTATGATTCATGAATAGTCCGGGCCAAGGGTTGGCAGGAGACTGGACGAGTGCTCGACGGCTCCGCTCCAGGGGCGTGAATTGACAACGATTTCGGTGCGTGCCGATTTTGGTTACCATTCGCGTCTCCCTATTGTATCCGCAAGCCGCCGGTTTCGTCCGCGCAGCCCGCGCGCGGATCGTCGCAGCACCGGATTACCACTCATGGATACCAGGACCATTGAATCGGCCATTCTGAGCGCCATGCCTTCGGCAACCGTCGAAGTGCGAGGCGAAGACGGCGTTCACTTCGAAGCGCTGGTCGTCAGCGAAGATTTTGTCGGCCTGCGACCGTTGGCCCGTCATCGTCTCATCAACGAGGCGCTGGGGGACTTGATGGGTGGCGCGATCCACGCACTGTCGCTGCGCACACTGACCCCGGAAGAAGCATGGCAAAAATCGTAATCAGTGGCGGCCAGCCGTTGCAGGGCGATGTGCGCATTTCCGGCGCAAAGAATGCCGTATTGCCGATTCTTGCCGCGAGCCTGCTCGCCGACGGACCGGTCAGCATCGGCAACGTCCCGCACCTTCACGATGTCACGACGACGATGGAACTGCTCGGCCAGATGGGCGTGCAGCTCGTGCTTGACGAACGCATGATGATTCACGTCGACCCGCGTACCGCCGACAACTATTTCGCGCCGTATGACCTGGTCAAGACGATGCGTGCGTCGATCCTGGTGCTGGGTCCGCTGGTTGCTCGTTTCGGCGAGGCGGTCGTATCGCTGCCGGGTGGTTGTGCGATCGGCTCGCGCCCGGTCAACCTGCACATTGAGGGCCTGCGCACGCTCGGTGCCGAAGTGAGCGTCGAGAACGGCTACATCCGGGCGCGTGCAAAGCGCCTCAAGGGCGCGCGCATCTATCTCGACATGGTGACGGTGACCGGCACCGAAAACCTCATGATGGCAGCGACGCTCGCCAGCGGCACCACGATCATCGAGAACGCTGCGCAGGAGCCGGAAGTCATCGATCTTGCCAACTGCCTGAACGCGATGGGGGCAAGAATCGAGGGTGCCGGCACCAGTACGCTGGTCATCGAAGGCGTGGAGCGGCTGGATGGCGCGACCTATCAGGTGCTGCCCGATCGCATCGAAACCGGCACATTCCTGGTCGCTGCCGCAATCACCGGCGGCAAGGTCACCACCCGGCATGCGAGACCCCGGACGTTGGAAGCGGTGCTCTCCAAACTCGAAGACGCCGGCGCGCATATCGACACGGGCGAGGACTGGATTACACTGGACATGCGCGGTCGGCGCCCCAAGGCCGTCAACGTCACCACCGCGCCGTACCCCGCATTTCCGACCGACATGCAGGCGCAGTTCTCCGCGCTCAACTGCATCGCCGAAGGCGTGGGTGTGATTACCGAGACGGTGTTCGAGAACCGTTTCATGCATGCGCATGAACTGCAACGCCTCGGCGCTGACATCCGCCTCGAAGGCAATGCCGCGATCATCAAGGGCGTCCCCAAGATTACCGGCGCGCCACTCATGGCGACGGACCTGCGCGCCTCGGCATCGCTGGTGCTGGCTGGTCTTGTCGCCGGCGGCGAAACCGTAGTCGACCGTATCTACCATATCGATCGTGGCTACGAGAACATCGAGGAGAAACTCGGCGGCCTCGGCGCGCACATCCGGCGTTTGCCGGCTTGAGTGTCAGAGGACAAAGGACAGAGGAGCTTTCTGACTACTGATTACCGTGAAACATTTCCGACTTCCGTCCGCGTATTGCGCCAGATCACTACTCCAACTCCAAGTGGTACACCACGGTCGCCGGATCATGGTAATCCTGCCGACGCTCGAATCCGAGGTGTGACGCCAAACGACGGCTGCCTTCGAAATGCGCCGGAGCGTACGCGACCATGTTTCGAATGCCGCGCGCTCTTGCCGCTTCAATCAGAAGGCGCATCAGCGATGAACCGACGCCGCGCTTTTGCCATTCATCACTCACCGTGACCGAGCAATCGCAACTGTCGCCCTTCGCATTGGTGTGGAAGTGTGCAGCACCGATCTGATGATCGCGGCCTTCCTTCGGAACCAGAGCGATGAAACCCATGGCCCTGGCTGGATCAAGATCCGTCAGTTCGCGTGCCACATCGGGATCGGGATCGCGAACCAGACCGAGAAAACGCAATCTGCGGAACTTGGGTGACAGGCCCTTGAGAAACTCGAGTTCCAGTTCATCGTCCTCTTTGGCGATCGGCCGCACCCATACATCCGTGCCGTCATACAGCCTGATGTTCCAACGGTTGCCCGGCGGCACATTCGTGTGCGACATCACACCCTCCACAAAACTCTCGTTCAGCAATCCTACCATCGCGGGCGCACCGCATCGCTGAATACTGACGGCCCGATGCTTGGGTTGGCTTGATGGGATCCGGTAGCGCAAAAGTGGACCTTGAGAGGCAGGCAGCGATCCTGCCAGCCGCGCGACACCGGCACAATTCAGGAGGCGTTGAGTCCCGCGGTCAAAACGCGTCCGGTGTTGCACTTGAGATAGGGCGAGGCATGCAGCCAACTCAGATCCGGATAGTAGGAGAACACGTATTGACCGTTCTTGAGTGAGTCGATCAGCGGGCGCGCGATTGCGTTGCGCACTGCCGGACAGCCGAAACTGCGGCCGATCCGGCCTTGCCGGCTGGCGAAGACCGAATCGACATAGGCCGCGCCGTGGATTACCAGCGCGCGTGCCAGGGCGTGATCGTTGGTACCCGCTTCGAGACCTTCCATGCGCAGCGAGTAGCCGTTGCGGCCGGCGTAGGTGCCCAGCGTCCGGAACAGCCCCAGGCTGGATTGATGGCTCTCCGGCGTATTCGAAAAGTTCATTGCCAGATTCTGGCCGGTGTTGCGACCGTGCGCCACGAGTTCCTGGTAGAGAAGCTTGCGCGTGGTCAGATCGAACACCCACAGTCTGGGCTCGGTTGAGGGCTTTGAATAGTCGATCACCGCCAGCCGATCGGACCGAGGCTCGCCTTGCGCGGCCGCGCACTCGGTGGCGGCCAGCGCCAGCCCGATTACCTTGGGGTCTGCGGTCGGCGCGAGTTCGGTTAGCACGGTTTGTAGTGACGGCTCCGCGGCATGGGCAACGGCGAAGCAACTGGCGAGCGCTAGCAGAAGGGGGAGGACGTGGCGCAGGAATCGGATCATGGGAATCTCGGCGTGTGTCGAGGCTGGCTTGGGTGGATCGTACCCAGTCACCCGTTAAGAATCTGTCAGCTGCGCCGGGCTCAGCGAATGTTTGCGGCAACGGGCGGGTGTGTTATGACTTGTGGGACTCTTTTTTGCCGGACTGTATTGTGACGCCCCCATTTTTTCGGATCCTTCACGGAATCGCATTCCTGACCCTGCTGCTCGCAACCGCGGTACATGCGCAGCAGCCCGCGATCGAAAAACCCGCGCTTGAAAGGCCGCTGGGCCCAGTGGCCGAGCAGATTCGTGAGCAGGTCGAACATTGGCGTAGTGCGCATGCCGACGGCGATGTCGCCAGAACGCCCGGCATCGCCGTGGCGGATTTCTACGAACAGACCCGGTTTTCGCCGGCATGGACGAATCCGGAAAACGTCGACCAGTTGCTGGCTGCGCTGCGCAGCGTGGCGGATGACGGCCTCGATCCGGAAGACTACGCGTTGGGCGAACTGCAGCGTCGTCGCGCCGTGCTGGACGATCCACAAGCCACGTCGCATCAGCGTGCTCAGTTCGATTTGCTGGCCACCGATGCCTGTCTGACTGCGTTGCTGCACCTGTATCGCGGCAAGGTTGACCCGGCCACGCTGGATACGCACTGGAACTTCGAGTTGCCGCGGCTCGATCATGCTCAGGGCCTGCAGCGGGTGCATGACGCGTTGGTACAGGACACGCTTGCCGACCTGTTTGCGCGCGCCCGGCCGCAGAATCCACTGTACGGCCAACTGCGCACGGCGCTGGCGGAATTGCGCGAGGTGGCCACGCAGGGTGGCTGGCCGCTTCTCGCGGAAGGTCCCACGCTGAAACCGGGCAGCCATGATCCACGCGTGCCGGTGCTGCGCCAACGTCTGCACGAGGCTGGCTATCTTGCAGGCGAGGATGAGGATGACCTCTTTGATCCGGTACTGGAGACGGCGCTGAAAGAGTTCCAGCGCGACCACTACCTGGTCGTGGACGGTTATCTGGGCAAGGCCACCGTGGCTGTGATGAACGTTCCGGTCACCATGCGGATCGAGCAATTGCGGGCAAACCTGGAACGCGCGCGCTGGTTGTTGCATCAATTGCAGGGCGAGTTCGTGGTGGTCGACATCGCCGGCTACCAGATCAGCTACCACAAGGACGGCAAGCCGGTCTGGCACTCGCGCGTTCAGGTGGGTAAGCCCTATCGTCGCACCCCGGTGTTCAAGTCGGAGATCACCTACCTCACGTTCAACCCGACCTGGACGGTACCGCCGACCATCCTGAAGAACGATACCCTGCCCAAGATACGCAGAAACCCCGGCTACCTCGCCGCCAGCCGCATTCGCGTCTTGGACACCCAAGGCCACGAACTTTCGCCGGCCAGCGTGAACTGGGCCAACCCGCGCGGCATCGTGCTGCGCCAGGATCCCGGTCCGGGCAATTCGCTGGGCCGGTTGGTAATTCGCTTTCCCAACGACTATCTCGTCTACCTGCACGACACCCCCCACCAGCATCTGTTCGAAAGCGAACAGCGCACTTTCAGTTCCGGCTGCATCCGGGTGGAGAGCCCGCGCGAACTTGCCGAGTTGCTGCTGGATGATCCCGTGCACTGGAATCGGGCGGAAATCGACCGCGCGATCGACACCATGAAGACGCAGACTGTGATGCTGCGTGAACCGGTACCTGTGCTGCTGGCGTACTGGACGGTGGACCTCCGCGAGGACGGACGCGTCGGCTTCCGCCCCGATATCTACCAACGCGATCCGCCGCTGATCGCTGCATTGGCGCGCCCGCGCACGTTGCCCTGAATGGGGGGGAAGCTGCGAAACGGGGAGAGCTGCCGCAGGTGCACCTATGAGGTATGCTGATTCGAGACACTGCCAAAATCCCTTCCCAAGCTGTGTTGGAAAGGCGCACTCCCGGTCTGAAACGACGATCAATCAGCAAGCTCGCCGGCGCGCCACGAAGGGTATGTTCTTCATGGACCGCGCCTGGTAGCGAATTCCGCTCGGGCGCTTGACGCAAGCAAGGAGTGCGACATGTCGCTCAAATGGTATGCAAGGCCACGTCTCGTGGCGCTGAAACCTGACACCTCCGTCCTCGAGGCGGCGCGCGCGATCGAGCAGAACAACATCGGCGCCGTAGTTGTGCAGGACAAAGGAAGCGTCGTGGGTATCCTGACAGACCGCGATCTCGCGATCCGGGTATTGGGTCGCGGGCTCGATCCCCACACGACGACAGTCGGCGAGGTGATGACCGCAGGCGTCGTGTCGCTGGCACTGAGCGATACCCAGTCGAGCGCGATTCGCCTCATGCAGAAGCGGAGCATTCGGCGCATTCCTCTCGTGGAAGGAGGGCGGTTTGTCGGCATCGTGACCCTCGATGACCTGCTCCTTGATGAGGCTGCGCCGATCGATCGCCTGGCAGAGATTGTTGCGGCCCAGATCGGCGAGGGAGGTCCGGAGACCACCAAGTCGCCTGCGAGGAGGCGGAGTGCAGCCCGCGCTGAAACGACCTACAGACGCGTTCTCAACCAGGTGCGTGCCGACACTGGGCTCGATGACCAGGAACAGGCGGAGACCGCACTCGAGATCGTTCTCGATGCGCTTGTGCGACGACTCACCCACGAAGAGGCTGAAGACCTCATCGCGCAGCTTCCTTCGCTTTTGCAGCCCGCGCTTTACGGGCTCCCGCTTGGCCCTGACCGGCACATCACGCGGGAGACGATCGAGCAGGATCTGGTGGAGCAGCTCGGGGTGGAAACATCGCGTGCCGCAGAGCTGCTTGCGGCGATTGGAACGATGATCGCCGAGATCGTCAGTCCCGGCCAGATGCAGGACGTGCAGGGCCAGCTTCCGGTGTCGTTGCGCGAAGTCTTTTCGGGCGGGTCCTCACCGGCTGCTTCGTGAGCGCGATTTCTTCAGCCGAACCAACCAGCCAATCCTGATTCCGGAGCAGCAGCGATCTCTCGAATGCCTTCCTTTTGCGATGTATTCCCGGAGCATCTTGAGAAATCCCGGGCTGCCGAAAGAATCGCTTTCTCAACTCGATTACGAAACGCCAAGGCAAGGATCTGAACATGACTACATTGACGAGCAGTGAGCGCGATCAACTCGCAAAAATGATGGACAAGCGCAAGCCAGTGATGCGTGAAGAAATCCGCGCCGGGCTCGCGCGCATGCGCGTGGAGGGGTATGAGGAGCTGTTGTCCGGCACCTCGGATGCGGGCGATGAATCGCTGGCCTCGGTGTTGACCGACATCACCAACGCCGAAGTGGTGCGCGACGCAGCCGAGCTGCAGGATATCCTCGCCGCCGAAGCGCGTCTCGCGGCCGGTACCTATGCCGTGTGCGTCGACTGTGACGCCGCGGTTCCCTACGCACGTCTGGCTGCCTATCCGACGGCGAAGCGGTGCCTTCATTGCCAGGAGATCCACGAAGCGAAACGCGCGTCTACCAGGCGTTCCTGATCGGGATCGTTGTCGGGAACGCGATGTCCGGCAAACGCGGCAGGTTGAGTTTCTGACTCGCTTTTACGGTGTTCTCGTACTGAGCTGTTGTTGCCCATGAATCACGGTTGGCGTAAGACGAAAGCGACCTGGCCTGATTTACGCCAACTGCCATTGCCAGGCAAGGAGATAAGCAGGATGGAAAAGTCCAGTGCCGGAAGTGCCTCGGCAGCCACAATACCTTCTTACATTCGCTCGGTCGGTGATGTTCTGAAGCCTGCCGATCGGGAGTACCTCAGAAGCAAGCTCGATCAAAAGCTTGGCAAGTTTGCGCCGGCAGTACATCGCACGAGTGTGCGCGTGGAGGACGTCAACGGGCCTCGCGGCGGGGTCGACAAGCGCTGCCGGATCAAGGTTGTGCTGGTCGGGCTGCCCACTGTCGTCGTCGAGGATCATCATCAGTCGGTGAAGGGCGCCATGGACGCAGCCCTTGCCCGAATGGAACGCACTGTGCGCAAGGCCACCGACCGCCGTCGCACGAGACCGCTCAAGGTTTGACGAGGATTCAAGGCGGTGTGCGTGGAATGATTTTCAGCCAAGGCCTGAATCCTCCGCATGATCGGGCAACGCGATCCCGCATGTCGCAACCTGACGCAATAGCTGATGTTGTGAGGGTCGCGCGAAACATGTCCGCGGCTCTTCCGTAACCTCGCAAGTGCTCGCTTTGCCCTCCTGAATAGCGAGTCGCAGGATGCGGCGATCACGGAAACCCAGCGGGGTGCCGCATCACGTCAATTTCGTTTTATGGAATTCCCGGGAACAGGTGATGGCAACCGACAATGATCCTTCCCTGAAGGAAATGGCAGACGAAGTGAATGCCGTCATCCGCGCGGAGAGAAAACGTGGCCGCTTCCATATCGTGGGCTGGCTCGCGCTGGGCGTGGTTGTGATCGGCGGATTGTCGTGGTGGCTCTGGCCAACGCAAACAAAGACCCAGTGGCAAACCTACTCGTTGGACCGGGCCGACATGGAGCTTACGGCGACAGCAACGGGGAATCTCCAGCCCAAGAGTGAAGTCTCCGTTGGCGCTGAAGTCTCCGGGCTGGTTGACGAAGTGCTGGTTTCGGAAAACGACGAAGTTCAAAAAGGGCAGGTTCTCGCAAGATTCAATACCGAGGAACTCGAGGTAGCCTTGCAGCAGGCAACGGCGGGCTTGGCATTGGCCAAGGCATCGCGCGCCGAAGCGGCCGCCACCCTGGAAGAAGCCACGGTGGA
>CAJDWV010000063.1_pt1 | contig 13756 bp, 12 predicted proteins | sample 7391731 | NCBI WGS metagenome assembly CAJDWV01 (sample SAMEA7055746, study PRJEB34461) | soil metagenome | biome: terrestrial ecosystem; feature: Peninsula; material: soil | place: Antarctica | collected 2016
TTCGAGCAAGCGCAACTGGGTGTCATCGAGCCCGCCCGTCACTTCCTTGCGGTAGCGCGCGATGAACGGCACGGTCGCGCCGCCGTCGATCAGCTCGATTGCCGCGCGTACCTGTTCAGGGCGTGCGGCGACTTCTTCTGCGATTCTGCTTTCGATGCTCGACATTCTTTCTCGGTATTCCTGATTGCAGCGATGGAAGCACGACCAACCGCCAACGGCGGCTCGTCGCAATGGTGGGGGACGGTGTCAGGCGACGCGCGGGTGTCGCTTGAGATGCACGAGGAGCAACGAGATCGCGGCCGGAGTCACGCCGCTGATGCGCTGGGCCTGGCCAATCGTGGTCGGCATCGAGGTCTTGAGCTTGTTTAGAACTTCTGCTGACAAGCCGCGCACAGCGTCATAGTCGAAGCTTTGCGGAATCCCGGTATCCTCGTGGCGGCGACTGCGTTCGATCTCGTCGCGCTGGCGATCGAGATAGCCTGCGTACTTGATGGATATTTCGACCTGTTCAGCAACCAGCGCATCGCTGACCGCCGGCCCGATCGCGGCGATCGAAGTCAGCTTGGCATAGTCGAGCTCGGGTCGACGCAGCAGATCGAGCACGCTGGCATCGCGCGTGACGGCCACGCCAAGCTCGCTGTCGATCGCAGAACCTAGCGCGTTGGCCGGGGTCACCCACAGTGCGCGCAGGCGTGCTTTCTCGTTGTCGATCGCCTCACGTTTGCGCAGCACCCGCTCATGGCGCGCAACAGAAACGCAACCCAGCGCATGTCCAATCTCGCTCAGGCGCAGATCGGCATTGTCTTCGCGCAGGTGCAGCCGGTATTCGGCACGCGAAGTGAACATGCGGTACGGCTCGATCGTGCCATTCGTGGTCAGGTCGTCAATCAACACACCGATATAGGCTTCGTCACGCCGCGGCGTCCACGGGCTGAGGCCGCGCACGGCTCGTGAGGCGTTCAGCCCGGCGATCAATCCTTGCGCGGCCGCCTCCTCGTAACCGGTCGTGCCGTTGATCTGGCCGGCGAAGTAGAGCCCGTCGACGGCCTTGGTTTCAAGCGAGGGCTTGAGTCCACGCGGATCGAAATAGTCGTACTCGATCGCATAACCAGGCCGCGTAATGTGAGCGTTCTCGAATCCGCGTATCGAACGCACAAGTTCAAGCTGCACATCGAACGGCAGCGATGTCGAGATACCGTTCGGATAAATCTCGTAGGTATCGAGACCTTCAGGCTCAATGAAGATCTGATGCGAGGACTTGTCGGCGAAGCGCACAACCTTGTCCTCGATCGACGGACAATAGCGCGGGCCAACGCCTTCGATCTGACCACTGTAGAGCGGCGAACGATCGAGTCCGCCGCGGATGATCTCATGTGTACGCTCGCTGGTATGCGTGATCCAGCAACTCACCTGGGGCGGATGCTCTTCGCGTGATCCCAAGTACGAGAACAACGGCGCTGGATTGTCGCCCGGCTGTTCTTCGAGTCCCGTGAAATCAATCGTACGACCATCGATGCGCGGCGGCGTACCGGTCTTCAGGCGATCAACCGCGATTGGCAACTCGCGCATGCGCTCGGCCAGACGCTGCGATGGTGCATCGCCCGCGCGGCCGCCGGCATGGTTGGTCATGCCGATATGAATCTTGCCGGCCAGAAAGGTGCCCACCGTGAGGATGATCGCGGGTGCGCGGAAGCGCAGACCCGTCTGAGTCACGATACCCGTCACCCGACCACCCTCGATCAGCAGGTCATCGACACCCTGCTGGAACAAGAACAGGTTCGACTGCGATTCCACAATCGATCGGATTGCCGCCTTGTAGCGCACGCGATCGGCCTGGCAGCGAGTCGCACGCACGGCCGGTCCCTTTGACGCATTCAACATGCGCCACTGGATGCCGGCGCGGTCAGCCGCATGTGCCATCGCGCCGCCAAGCGCATCAATCTCGCGCACGAGGTGTCCCTTGCCAATACCACCGATGGCCGGATTGCAGCTCATCTGGCCGATCGTTTCGATGCTGTGGGTCAGCAGCAAGGTGCGTGCGCCGCTGCGCGCAGCCGCGAGCGCCGCCTCGGTTCCGGCATGGCCGCCACCGACAACGATCACTTCAAAGTTCTGGAACTGGCTGGACGACATGGGCATAAAGCGTTCGATTCAGAGGTGGGATTTTAGCCCGGATATTCCGTGTTGGCGCGCGCCGCTTTCGAACAACTCAACAAGGCGCAGGCTCAGACGACAGCGAAATCGAACAGGAGGTTGGCACGGAATCTGCTGTAACTAACTCGCACTCCCACCGGCACTAGGCGTATGCGAGCACGCCGAAGGTCAGAATTCAGGGGCTGGCCCCGTGCCGGTGGGAGCTTGCACCTGCGCAAGCAGGAAACTGTTCCGTTGATTGCAGGATCCAGCATCCAAAAGGCTGGCACCCGGCGGTCATAGGAACAGGGGGGATCCAAGAGGACCATATGCCGGGTGCCAGTTTGACTGGTCACGGCCCGATCCAACGATGCCGGGCGGTTAGAGAACCTTATCGGTAACAGCGATTGACAGACTGTGACCTGAATCGCGGAAATTCGCCACGCCTCGTTGGCGTTCGTCATCGCGGGTCATTTTACGACACGAAACGTCATCCTTGTCGCAGAAAAAAACGGAATTTGCTCATATTCCGAGATTTAGCTGGCTTGGCACGCCCCTTGCTACATCTAAAACATCCACCCCATGCCCAAGGAGTCCACCACCATGCTCACCTCCGCCACCATGAGTCTCAATCCGCTGTTCCTCCGCCACGAGCTGATGATCGAACTCGGACGCCTTGAGATGGCCATGCAGGATATGCGCGGCACTGATGCCGTCGAACAACCCCCCGTACAATTGCAGCAGCTGGAAAGTCGTCGCGCTCGTATCAATGAAGCGCTGAGCCGTCTGCCAGCCTGAAACACCATCGCCTGGCGGCATGCCGGGAGGGTCGAAAGAACCGCGCAGTGCGCGGTTTTTTTTCGCCCGGATTATTGTCTGCGCTGAGCTGGACGCGGGATCGGCGCGGAGCGTGTCGGTGTCGGCGTGCCCGCAGACCGGCTCGGTACAGGCCGGGACCGCGTCATCGGTGCCTGGCGGATCGGTGCGGTCGATTGCGGGTTGACTGTTCGACGAGCCGAAGAAGGTCGTGCCGCCGGCGCATCAATACCCCGCCTCGACCCGGTGGACGGACGCCGATACTCGGGATTATCGCGAAACCACTTTGCCGAATCCGGAGAGTGCACCGTGTCGCGACGGATCAAACCACTGCGCACCGCGCGATCACGTTCAACACGTGCGTCGCGCAAGTTGCCGGCATCGTAGTGAGGATACGAGGGAGTCGACCAGATCGGCTGGTAACCATAGCCCCACCATGAATACGGATAGCCATAACCGTATCCGTAACCAGCACCGTATCCGTAAGCACCGTATCCGTAACCAGCACCATAGCCACGGGATCCATAGTAATAACCGGAAGAGTCGATCACGACGTCGGCCCTGCCAGCGCCATAGTAGTAATCGCCACTGCCGTCGTAGCTGTAGTAGTTGCTGCGGTTTGTCGCGCAACCGGCCAGCAGCACCACGGAAAGTAAAACCAATGCGTGTCGTTTCATGATTCCTCCTGAAGCCTGCGCGCATGCATACCTCCCCAACATGCTCCCGGAAGCGAGTGGATTCAAGTTTTCATGGTCACAGCGAGCCTGAATGACCGAGGCTGCGTGCGAGGATGTCGGCAACATCGGTGGAAATCGGTGAGGCGCCCTGAATTCGCTGCATTTCCACGCGCATCTGCTCGCGCAATCGGGGCGGATAGCGCCGCCAGGTAGCGAAGGCCGTGGTCAAACGTGCGGCCACCTGGGGCGTAATCCGGTCGAGTCGGCAGACCGCATCCGCAACAAACCGGTAACCAGCACCATCCTCGCGATGAAAAGCGGTTGGATTGTGCAAGGCAAAGCCCAGCAGAACGGCAAAGACCTTGTTTGGATTGTCCCATTGAAACAATGCGTGTCGGGTCAGTGTCCGCACCCGTTCAAGGGAATCCGCACCAGGAATCGTCACCTGTACCGAGAACCAGCGATCCATCACTGTGCTCGCAGCCGAATATTGCGCAGCGAAAAGGTCGAGAACCTGCTTCGCGTCGGCATCCTCTCCATGCACCAGGCAAGTCAGTGCAGCCAGCTTGTCGCTGAGGCAGGTGGCATCACGAAAGTGCTGGTGTGCCAGCGCGTGATGCTGCGGGTTGGCACGGCACAGCAATGAAAGGCAGCGGTTGCGCAGGCGTCTTTGCGCTTGTGCGAGCGGATCCACTCCTGCTACGGATGCCGCGACGAGATGCTCGTATCGTGCCAGCAATTCCGGCTCGAGCGCACGCGCGATGGCCTGCTCGACTCGCTTGCGTGCGTGATGGACGGCGACCGGATCAATTTCGTCGAGTGACTCGCCAAGGGTGACTTCATCCGCAACGGTCAGCATCTCGGCCAGCGTCGCCGGATCCAGATCGTCCTCATCGAATGCTCCGCGCAAACCCGCCATCCAGGCATCCAAGACACCATCGCCAGTCACGTCGCCCTGCAGCGCCGCCATGAACAACTGCCGGACGAGGCCATCGGCAGCCTGCCAGCGGTTGAAACCATCATCCTCATGGGTGGCGAGCGTGACCAGGGACGGCCAATCACCGGGTTTGACGATGCGTACGGGTGCCGAATAGCCGCGCAACAGAGAGACGATCGGCGCCTGATCGAGGTTGCGAAAGGTCAGGCTCATGCTCGGGCGATCGAGCAATACAACCGCTTCACTGACGCCGCCATCAACCCCTTTACGATCGATTACCAGGCGATTTCCTGCGCGGTCGAAAAGGGCCAGGGCCAGCGGAATCGGCATGGCTTGGTTGGGGATAGATGCCGTCGTCGACACAACAACGCTCTGCGACAATTTGAGCTCGAAGCTCCGCGCATCCGCGTCGTACACCCCGTCGACTTCAAGCAGCGGCGTTCCGGCCTGCGTGTACCACGCAAGCCAGGGTGAAAGATCGCGATCGTTGGCATCGCCAAGCGCAGCAAGAAAATCTTCGACCGTCACCGCTTCACCATCGTGGCGCTCGAAATACAGATCCATGCCACGACGAAAGCCGTCCGCTTCAAGCAGGGTCGCCAGCATGCGCACGATCTCGGCACCTTTCTCGTACACGGTTGCCGTGTAGAAATTGTTGATTTCACGGTACTGCGAAGGCCGCACCGGATGCGCCAATGGCCCCGAATCTTCGGTGAACTGGTTGCGCCAGAGGACGCGCACATCCTCGATGCGACGTAACGTACGCGAGGTCTGATCGGAGACAAACTCCTGCTCGCGATAGACGGTCAGACCTTCCTTGAGACACAACTGGAACCAGTCCCGACAGGTCACTCGATTGCCGGTCCAGTTATGAAAATATTCATGACCGATAACGGCCAGCACATGCCGATAGTCGTCATCGGTCGCGTGCAAGGGATCAGCCAGCAGGTATTTCGAGTTGAAGATGTTGAGGCCTGTGTTCTCCATGGCGCCCATCGTGAAATCATCGGTGGCGACCACATGGAAGACATCGAGCTGGTAGTTGCGACCGAAACGCTGCTCGTCCCAGACCATCGCCGCCTTGATGCAATCCAGGGCATATCGGCAGCGCTCGATCACCGGTGCCGGTGCCCAGACCTTCAAGTTCACGAGCCGACCTTCGGCGGTTACGTGGCTGTCTTCGATGACGGCGAGCCGGCCGGCGACAATCGCGAACAAATAGCTGGGTTTCGGTTGCGGGTCGACAAAACGCGCCCAGTGACGACCACCCTCCAGATCGCCGATTCCGTCCGGATTGCCGCCCGCGAGAAGAACCGGAAATCGCGAACGATCGGCACGCAAGGTCACCGTGTAATGTGCCAGCACATCGGGCCGGTCGATCGACCAGGTGATATGGCGGAAGCCTTCGGCCTCACACTGGCTGAGCAGGAAACCGTGTTCGCGGCCGCCGCTCAAATAGAGGCCCTGCATCGCGCTGTTGGCGACCGGCCGAATCCGCGAGCGCGTCTCGACGACGGCCTCACCACGCACGCCATCGACGATCAGCACCGATCCTTCAATCCGATACTCCTCGCTGGCAAGAACACGGCCATCGATACGGATTTCAAGCAGCTCGATATTCTCACCGTCGAGACGCAGTTCAACATCCTCCTGCGCCGGATCCTGGATCAGGACCAAACGTGCGCTGACCAGGCTCTCCTCAACATCGAGGTCAAAGTCGATGTCGACCGTCTGCATGCGCCATGCGGGCGGCTGGTAGTCGTCGAGGCGAATGATCGGTTTGCTCATGGATGGGCGGCGGCTCGCAATGGGTGTTCAGAGGTTTGTCATCAGAGTATGCGCATCCTGGCCCGGGAAGCACTACACCGGACTGAGAGCTTGTGAAAAAATCACCTACCTACTGCGAGCGCCGCCAAACGTCCGTGCCGGCGACGCTCTCGCTACGGCAGTCGAATTTTTCACAAGCTCTGAGGCCTGCGCTGTATTGTTCACAGTCTCACCGAATGCGATCCAGCCATGACCACGAACGTGCAACCCGATGCCGTCGACTTTACCGACATCAAGGCCGCCGCCAGCCGCATCGCCGACCACTCGCAGGTGACGCCGGTGCTGCAATCGCGCTCGATCAATGCCCTGGTCGGGGCCGAACTGCTGTTCAAATGCGAGAACCTGCAGCGCGTCGGCGCGTTCAAGTTCCGCGGTGCCTGCAACGCGGTCTGGTCCTTGTCCGATGCGCTAGCCGCGCGTGGCGTGGTCACGCATTCCTCGGGCAATCACGGCGCCGCGCTTGCGCTGGCAGCACACACTCGCAGTATTCCAGCCCATGTGATCGTACCCAAAGGGGCGGTGCGATCGAAAGTCGAGGCGATCGAAATGTATGGTGCCACCCTGCACCGCTGCGCCGCGAACATCAGCGCGCGCGAGCAAGCTTGTGAGCGGGTGCGCCAGCAAACCGGCGCGAACCTCGTGCATCCCTACGCTGATACGCGCGTGATTGCCGGACAAGGCACGGCGGCAATGGAGTTGATCGCCCAGACCGAGCCACTCGATGTGCTCATCGCGCCGGTTGGTGGCGGTGGATTGATCAGCGGTAGCGCGATTGCGGTGGCCGCACTTGCGCCCCGATGCAAGGTGATCGCGGCCGAGCCAACGGGTGCCGCCGATACTTTCGAGTCGCTGCAACGCGGCGAACGCATCAGCGCTTTTGAGCCCGATACGATCTGCGATGGACTGCGCACCCTGGTCGGTGAGATCAATTTCAGCATCCTCCATGCGCATGGCATTGAGGTGCTGACCGTCGATGACGATGAGACAATCGCGGCGATGCGCCTGATCTGGCAGCGCATGAAGATCATTGTCGAACCCTCTGCGGCGATTGTCCTGGCGACCGTGATCAAGCATCGTCATCGCTTTGCCGGCAAGCGCATTGGCCTGATCCTGACTGGCGGCAATGTCGATCTGGATGCCTTGCCATGGCAGGCGCAGCGTCCATCAATTCCTCACGCAGTCTGAGCATGACCGACACGATATCGAAACCCGTCAAGGCTGCCGCAACTCGGGTCAAATCCAAGCTGGCAAACGACGGCAAACGGCGTTGTACCTGGGCGACCGGCAAGTCGGTCGATTTGCTCTATCGCCGCTATCACGACGAGGAATGGGGCATGCCGGTGCACGAGGATCGGCGCCTGTTCGAATTCATCGTGCTCGAAGGCGCTCAGGCCGGTTTGAGCTGGCGCACCGTGCTCGGCAAGCGCGAAGCCTATCGCCGCGCGTTCCACGAATTCGATATTGCAAAGGTCGCCGCGATGTCCGATGCCGACCTTGAAAAGCTGCTGCTCGATCCCACCCTGATCCGCAATCGGCTGAAGATCTTCTCGGCGCGCAACAATGCCCGTGCGGCGCTCAAGCTCATCGCGGAGTCAGGCAGCCTGGATGCCTGGCTGTGGTCGTATGTCGATGGCCAGCCACTGCTCAACCACTGGTCGTCACATCAGGAGGTGCCGGCAACCAGCGGCACTTCAGATGCCTTGGGCAAAGCGCTGCACAAACGCGGATTTCGCTTTGTCGGCTCGACGATCATGTACGCCTTCATGCAGGCTACCGGCATGATCAACGATCATCTCACCACGTGCTTTTGCCATCCACGCAACCAGAAGGAAAGCCCGCGCGCATGATCGTCACCGATCCACAGGCATTCCTCGATGCGGTCAAGCCGCTCGCGTTGAAACCTGAATTGCCGGCAGTCGCCAGCGCGGCCTTTCTGGTCAGTCCAAACGATTTCAGTCTGGCCCGCGAATCGGCCAGCGACAACCATTACATGGATCTCACCCGTCAGCCTGACCCGCTGCGCGCACTGACCGAGCATGCGGAACTGGCGCGTCGTCTCAGCGAGGATGTCCCGGTGGTCACGTTTCCAGGCGATCCCGAGGCCATGGACGGCGTATTTCCGAATAATGTTTTTGCGACCGTTCCAGGGCGCCTGATCATCGGCCGCATGCGCCATCCGGTGCGCCAGCGCGAAGCGAAGCGGAAGGACATTCGTCATTGGCTTGGCTCGATGCAGGGTCGCCAGATCATTGATCTGTCTGCACGCGATCTGGTTGCCGAGCTGACCGGCGCCCTGGTTATCGATCACGCCCGCAGGGTTGGCTATTTCGGCCTTTCCGAGCGTTGCGACATGGCCGGCGTACGCGCCATGCATGAAGCCTTCGGCCTGCGCCTGAGCTTCTGTTTCGAGCTTGCCGCCGGCGAATACCACACCAATGTCGTGCTGGCTGTCCTCGCTGGCCGCGCGGCGATCATCGCCGAGTCGGGATTTCGCGACCGCGCCGCCGCAAATGCCATCGCGACGGTGTATGGCAAGCAGGTCGTCTTGATCAGCGAAGAGCAAAAACAGGCATTTGCAGGCAATGCAATCAGCCTCTCGACAAACCGCGTATGGATGAGCACGCGAGCCGCCAACAGCCTTTTGCCGGCTCAGGTCCGATCGCTGGAAAGCGCCGGCTTCTCGATCGGACATGTGGAACTCGGTGAAATCGAGAAGGCCGGCGGCAGCCTCCGTTGCTGCGTCGGCGAAGTATTTTGAAGCGGCAGAGTCGACTTCCTGCTGTCGTTGGGGGCAATCCCGTTTATCAAGTTCAGCGGGAATTCAATGCGCACCATCAAGACTGCACTGATCGCGCTGACCCGGCGATCGCCAACGAGACCCTGACCACCGAAATGATTGCAAATCCAGGACGAAATCGAATGTCCGCGCTGGCGACGGTGTTTGCGGTCATGTTGGTCTCCTCCGTTGCGACGGCACAGGAGCTCACGGCACAGGAGGCGGTCGAACAGGTGCAGCGCGAGACCAACGCCAAGGTTCTCAGGGTGCAGACCTTGCGCATCGGCAAACGCAAGATCTACCGGATCAAGATTCTAACCCCGGACGGTCAGGTGCGCGTTCTGGAAATCAAGGCAGATCAATAACAGGAGATTGCAATGCGTGTACTACTGGTGGAAGACGAAGCTCCGCTGCGCGAGACGTTGGCAGCCCGCCTCAAGCGCGACGGATTTGCGGTCGACGCAGCCGGCGATGGTGAGGAAGGCCTGTTCCTTGGACGCGAGGTTCCGTTCGATGTCGCAATCATCGATTTGGGTCTGCCCAAGCTGTCCGGTATGGATCTGGTCAAGCAGTTGCGTGAGGATGGCCAGACCTACCCGATCCTGATCCTGACCGCACGCTCATCGTGGCAGGACAAGGTGCAGGCCCTCAAATACGGCGCCGACGACTATCTGGTCAAACCATTCCACGTCGAGGAGCTGTTGGCCCGGATCAATGCCCTCGTGCGTCGTGCCAGCGGCTGGTCGCGCCCGTTGCTGGAATGCGGCCCGATCGCTCTGGATACGACGGCGCAAACAGTCAGTGCCAATGGCAGCACGGTCGATCTGACCAGCTATGAATACAAAGTGCTCGAGTACCTGATGATGCACGCCGGCGAACTGGTCTCGAAGGCAGATCTCACCGAGCATATCTACCAGCAGGATTTTGATCGCGATTCAAACGTGCTGGAGGTCTTTATCGGCCGCCTGCGCCGCAAGCTCGATCCAGAGAATACGATCAAGCCCATCGAAACGGTACGCGGCCGTGGCTATCGTTTTGCCCTGGAACGCACCGACAACACTGCCGACGAGACTGAAGCCGCGCCCGCCGTCTGAGCGCGGCCGGCTCGATGGCTAGCCCGCTATCCCTGCAGACTCGATCATTGGCCGCGGCGGGCATCGCCCTAGCGGCCTTTCTCGGCTTGGCTTTTTTCGCCCTCGACCAGGCGTTCTTCGACGCCGCCTTGAGTTCACAGCGCGAGCGTTTGCAAGGTTATCTGCATGCCTATCTATCCGGCGCGGATATCAACCGCGCGGGTAGTCTGATTCCACCCGAGGTCGGCCCGGATCCGCGTTTCGACCGTCCGGACTCGGGCCTCTACGCGATCATCGTCGGCGACCACTTGCGCAACGCGAAGGATCGCCAGTGGCGCTCACCGTCAGCACTGGGCCTTGAACTGCCTTTCGGTACCGAGCTTGAACAGGGTGCCAGTGAATTCTATGGCCCGGTGCATACCGAACATGGCAATTTGTTCGTGCTTTCCCAGGGTATCGTCTGGAGCGTGGCCAACCGCCCGCAACTCAAGCTGACCGTCAACATCGCCGAAGACGCGACTGCTCTGCAGAACCAGGTCAGGGTATTCCAGCGTACCTTGCTGGCTTGGCTCGTTGGTCTTGGCGTAGTACTGATCCTGCTCGTGCTCGCAGTGCTGCGCTGGAGCATGGCCCCGTTACGCAAGGTCGCTGCCGATCTGGCTGGCGTCGAACGTGGCATGAGCGAGCATCTGGGTGACCGCTACCCAGCCGAGCTTTCGGGCCTCGCCGCCAATCTCAACATTTTTATCGATTCCGAACGCGATCGGCTCGAGCGCTATCGCAACACCTTGGCCGATCTAGCCCACAGCCTGAAGACCCCGCTGGCGGTGATGCGCACCCAGCTCGAAGCAGAAACCGACGAGAAGCAATTGCGCTGGACCGTGCTCGAACAGGTCGGGCGCATGGACGAGATCGTCGCCTATCAGTTGTCACGTGCGGCCACTTCGGGGCGGCAGACCTTCGCCGCACCGCTGCCGCTGGAGCCGTTCGCCGAGGAGATCGTGCGCAGCCTGGAAAAGGTCTACGCTGCCAAGCACGTCCTCTGCGAGTTCGAGATCGATCCGGACACCCGCTTTCGCGGCGATCAGGGCGACCTGATGGAGCTGCTCGGCAATGTGCTGGAGAACGCATTCAAGTGGGCCACGCATACCGTCCTGTTCTCGGCGCATCCAGTCGATGTCACCGACAACCGCTTCGGCGGCGTGGATCTGATCATCGAGGATGATGGCCCCGGTATTCCCGAGGATCAGGTCGAGCGCATGCTCCAACGTGGCGTGCGCGGCGACGAGCGCGTGTTGGGCCACGGCATCGGCTTGTCGATCGTGCAGGATATCGTCAAGGCCTACAACGGCAGCCTCAAGGTTTCACGTTCCGAAACACTGGGTGGAGCGCGATTCGATGTGCGCCTGCTTGGAAGCTGAGATGCACACAGACAGGTGTCGCCTGACCGATGGGTTTTTATTGAGACAGGTGGCATTCAGAAGGCTCGCCAGCCGCACCGCGCGAATGGTCAAGGCAACCAGCCTTCACTTCGCCACGCAGCACGGCTGGCAAACCATCTGAATGCCATGACGGTTGCGCCACTTGATCAGTGTTGCCTTAACTCGAGGCCAGTGCCTCGACTTCGGCTTTCAGCCGTGCCGTGATCTGCTCGCGGCTGTAGTTGCTGAGCACATAGTTGCGTGCCTTTTCACCTTGCTCGTGCCTCTCCTCGGCACTCATCGTGCTGATGCTGGCAATCGTGGCGATGAATTCGGACGGGTTGCGGTAGACCCGTCCGCTGCCACTAATTTCGACATGATCTACAAGCACCTCGCACTGGCCGTTGACGATCACCGGCGTGCCCTGCGCCATCGCTTCGAGCAGGACGATGCTGAGACTCTCGTAGGGCGAAGGCTGCACAAAAGCCAGCGCACCGGCCATCAATTCAAACTTGCGTTGCTCCTCGACAAAACCGAGATAGCGCACATCCGGACGATCGCCAACTCCGAGCACGTCATTGCCAGTCAGAACCAGTTGCAAGTCCGATTTCGGATTGGCCGCCTTGAATGCCGCAAAACCTTCGAGCAATTGCGCGCAACCTTTGCTGACATCGATGCGACCGCAGTAGAGCAGGTAGGGCTTGGCCTCCTGTGCCGGCGTGACCCGTTCGGTGGCTACGGTCATGGCCACGACATTGCCGCTATCGAGTTTCCAGATCCGCGCGCCGAGGCGGCGTTCAGCCTGTGCGTTCCACAGGATGCGCGGCGCTGAGCGCGCCATTCGTGCAAAAGTCTTCAGGTAGGCTGGCGGTTCGTCATGCACGGCCGGTATCAGCGCCCAGCGCCGATGCGGCATCGCGCGGATGCCATCGAGTATCGGCGGATAGAGATAGGGCAAGAAGAAAACCGCTGCGTATTCTTCACCATGCGCGGCGAGATAGTCGCTGAGTTCCGGGCAATTCGGTCCCTGTGCGCGAATGAACTCCTCTTCGAGTGCCTCGGGCCAACAGTAGCGGGCATCCGGCGGATTCGCCGACGAGTGGGCAAACGCATCGAGCATGATGCGGTGCAGAGAGTGGAAATACGGCGTGCGTCCGCGCGCGACATGGAAACGCCGGATCGTGATGCCCTCGCGTTGCTCCACGCCGGCCTTGAGGTCGTTATCCCAGCGCATGTAATCAAACGCCGTGGAAGTCAGCACGTCGACGGCATATTCCGTCGAAAGCAATTGCGCATACTGCCAGGCCAGCGCCTCAGCACCGCCAACAAGTCGCTCATGACAACGCGGAACGACAATCGCGATCCGCACACTCACAACACCGGTTCCAGATAACCGACGAACTGCTTGCGCAGGACATCGTTCGAGAACGTCTGCTGGTAACGCCGGCGTCCACACTCGAGCAGATCACCGCGCAACTCATGGTCGGAAAAAAGTCGCGCCGCACTGGCCGCATAAAGCCAGGGATCCTTCTCCTCCCAGGCGATTCCGGCATCGCCGAGAGTTTCCGGAACCGCGCTCGATGCATGCGCGACAATCGGCGTGCCGAGCGCCATCGATTCGATCAATGGCACGCAGAACCCCTCATGCTCGCTCATCAGCATGAAGACATGGCTGCTCAGATAGGCGGCCTTGAGCTGAGCTTCGCTGGCCCCATTGATCCACAACACGCGATCGACCAGACCGAGTTCGTCAATGCGTTGCGTGATGGAATCGGTATAGGTATGCAAACGTGGATCGATCTTGCCGATCAGGATCAGTCGCGCCGGATCCGAATAGGCGCGCACGTAGGCGGAAAAGGCCTCAACCAGATTCAAATGACCCTTGTTCGGCGCGATCCGCCCGACCATGAGGAAATTGCGCGCACCGTCAGTCAGCGCATCGATCATCCCCGTGTCGGCTTCCGCCTGCACAATTTCCTCGACACGATGGAACGGGGCAAGCACATCACCTCGCCCAAGCGGCACACCCGCTTCCGTAAGTTCGCTTAAGTTGTAGGCTGAGGCGCCCAGATAGAGCTCGCAGCCGAGCGTTGCCA
>CAJDWV010000077.1_pt1 | contig 13334 bp, 9 predicted proteins | sample 7391731 | NCBI WGS metagenome assembly CAJDWV01 (sample SAMEA7055746, study PRJEB34461) | soil metagenome | biome: terrestrial ecosystem; feature: Peninsula; material: soil | place: Antarctica | collected 2016
ATTTCGTTACCTCCATAGCTGCTCCGGTTGCTTCCGGCTGGAGCGGTTGCCGGGTGGGATTTGCACCCACTGGAAAAGCGCCGCCTTTTCACGGCGCACACCCGAAGCAGACGCTCGGACGGAGCGAAGTGCGTGCCCGGCAAGTAGCGAAGTACGGCATTGGCCCCGTCACCTGAGTAGTGAGTTAAACCGATTGTCGACGGACGAACGCGACGTTGGTTGCGCAGTCCTCGACCTGCCTACCTCCTGGTTGATCAACTACGCCCCTAGCGGAGACCTCGCTTGCTCCTCACCCGTGGTGGGATTCAGAACGGGCGAGGTGTCTCGTCCATCCGCAGCCAGCCACTCGCTGGCTATAAAAAGTCCAAGCTGTGTGTCGTAGGAACCCATCATGGCGTGACGACCTGACGGACCGCACGACCGGCCGCCAGCTCGTCGAGTAGGGCATTGACGCACTCCAGCTTGCTCACCGACGTCAGTAGCCGCTCGACGGGCAACTGGCCTGCTCGCCAAAGCCGGATGTAGCGCGGGATGTCGCGGGCCGGAATCGACGAGCCCATGTAGCTGCCGATCAGGGTCTTGCCGCCGGCCACCAGCGAGACCGCCGGAATGGAGAACATGTCCGCCGGATTGGGCAGGCCGACGGTCACGATCCGTGCGCCGCGGCGACCTGCCGCATAGGCGCGCTCAAGCACGGCTGCCTTGCCGACGGTTTCGATGACTACATCTGCGCCACCCGCAAGTTCCTCCGACAGAACCGTATCCACTTCGGCCGGGTCGATCGCGGCATTGGCGCCCAGCTCAATGGAAAGTGCGCGTTTTTCCGGGGATGGATCAATGGCGATGATTGGATTTGCCCCGGAGGCCACGGCTCCCAGCAAGGCCGACAATCCGACACCGCCCAAGCCGAAGATCACAACGCTTTCCCCCGGCCTGACCACCGCGCTGTTCATTACCGCGCCAACGCCGGTGAGGACTGCGCAGCCGAACAGGGCCGCGATCTCCGGCGGAATATCCTGATCGATCTTGACCGCAGAGCGTCGATCCACCACGACGTGCGATGAAAATGCGGAAACCCCGAGATGATGCAGGACCGGCCCTTCCTCGCTACGCAGACGAGTCCCTCCGCGCAGCAGCTCGCCGGCGCCGTTGGCGGCGGCTCCCGCCTCGCACAGGTAACCTTCACCGGCCGCGCACCGTTTGCATTCGCCGCAGGCCGGCAAGAACACCAGCACTACGCGATCACCGATGGCGAACGACGTATCGGCCGGATCGCCCAGCGCTTCGACGATTCCGGTTGCCTCATGCCCCAGCGCCATCGGCAGTGGACGGGGCCGATCGCCATTGACCACCGAAAGATCGCTGTGGCAGATGCCAGCCGCATCGATCCGGATGAGGAGTTCGCCAGGCAGGGGTGGCGCAAGCTCCAGTGCAACCAGTTCCAGCGGACGCGAGATGGCGAATGGGGCCTGATTACCCTCGTGGCGAAGCACGGCAGAAATGATCGCGGTCATGGCATGTACCTGGCAGTCGTATGGTGCGGCATTACACTTCCCAATCCTTCGCCACGCGTCTGGATGCGAAGAAGTACAGCAGCGCGGCCATCACGTAAAATACCGACCCTGCCAGCAGCGCATAGCGCAGGGATTGCTGTCCGTAGCTGCGGTTCAGCGTGTCAGAAATGAAGCCCAGCACCGCCGAGCCCAGACCCAGCCCGATCAGGTTGTTGATGAAAAGGAACAGCGCCGACGAGGTGCTGCGAAGCGACGCCGGTACCACGTGTTGGACGGCGGTCAGCACGGTGCCGAATCCCATGCTACCCAGCGTGCTGGGCACTAGCAGCAGGGCTAGCGATACCCCTGGCGAGGTCGCCATCACCGCCATTGCGAAAAACGGTACGCACAATGCCAGCGCCACCATAGGGATCGCGAGATAGGTGGACGGCCGACGCGGCCCAAAACGATCGCCCAACCACGCGCCCAGCCAGATGCCGCCGACACCGCCGACCAGGACCACCGCCGCATACAGCAGGGTGACTTGCGACAGCGGCATTCCGAACGAGCGAACGTAGAACGATGGAATCCAGAACGCGACGCCGTAGCTGGCGGTTGAGCCCATCGCCGAGCCGAACGAGATCAGCCAGAATGCCGGTTTGCGGGTTATGGTGCGGACGGCTTCGGCCACTTTCGGCGGCGCAGAGATCGCGGCGTGTTCGGTGCCGCCGCGGACCGGATCGCGAACGAACCATTTGAACACCGGCGCGATCAGAATCCCGGCAACGCCGATACTGATGAAGGCGACGCGCCAGTCGAACAGTTCCGCCATCATGCCGCCGAAGGCCAGGCCCGCCGCGCCGCCAATCGGGATGCCGAAGGAATAGACGCCCAACGCCCGCGCCCGCTGGTGGGGAGGGAAGTAGTCGGCGATCATCGAATACGAGGGCGCGACGCCGCCCGCTTCGCCGACGCCAACGCCCACCCGAGCCATGAACAGGACGGCGAAACTTGAGGCCATGCCGCAGAGCGCGGTGAATCCGCTCCAGATGCACAGCGCGATGGTGATAATCCAGGAGCGGCTGCGACGGTCCGCAATCCAGCCGATCGGGATGCCGGCTGTCGCGTACAGCAAGGCGAAGGCGGTGCCGCCGAGCAGCCCTAGCTGGCCGTCGGTCAGACCGAGGTCAGCCTTGATCGGTGCCGCCATCACCCCCAGCAGCATTCGGTCGGCGAAATTGAAAATATAGACCACCAGCAGAAATCCGAGCACCAGGAAGCGGTAGTTCGCCCCTCTCATGCCGGTCGCGGTCGCGGTCCCGGTCGCAGTCTGGTTCCCAGCCCCGGTCTGGTCGCTACGGTATGCTGTCATTCGCAGTCTCCACGCAGGTGAACGCCACGCACGCTGCCCTGATTGATCATACGAAGTTCCTCCTACTACGCTTGATTCATCAAATGATGAACAAGGTAAGGTGAGCCGATCCGGGTCACGTTGTCAAGGAGTCGCCTCAATGGTTCAAGCATCACCATTTGGCATGAATTGCCAATACATCGGAGCGGAATTGTGAGTGACAACGAGGAACCAATGAGTTTGCAGCGCAAGGTCGCCACCAAGGACGGCGTTCGCAAAGGCGTCCGCTCACGTCAGCACAAGCCGGCTACCTCGAGGTCGAATGCGAAAAAAGCCCAGCAGAGCCTCGAAACTCGCGACCGGCTCCTTGACGCGGCTGAAGAACTTTTTGCCAATTTCGGCCTGTACGGTGTGACCGTACGCAACGTTTCGGAACACGTGGGTGTCGACAGCGCGCTGATCCCCTACTACTTCGGTACTAAACGCGGCATGTTCGACGCGGTGTTCGCGCGCAGAGCAGATACGATCAATGCCGCACGGATGGCGGCGATGGATGCGTATGAAGCAACGGTCGGCAACGACGTTACAGTGGAAGGTGCGATCGTGGCCTTTCTTTCGCCGATCCTCGAAAACGACCGGCATGAAGATGCCGGATGGCGCAATTTCTCCGCGCTCGTCGCGCTTGCGAACAACAGCAAGGAATGGGGCGGAGAAATGATGAGCCGCTACTCAGTTCTGATGATGTGGACGCTTTTTCGGAGCGATTGGTCGATTACACGGTTGCCGGGTTTCGAGCAGTATGTGAGAGATCTCCGGGACGCAATCGCCGGAAAAAATGAGCCGACGTCACTCGAGCCTCTGGACGCGATGGGAGCAGTTCCGCCAATAGCCGATTGAGTGTTAGCGGACTCGATGAGTTCCTCGTCATGAAGCGCTGTGCAAGGCGTCTGATCATTGGAAAGTGGCGGACTCCTGTGGTTAGCCGAGCTCGGTCGTGAATACTCACTTCTCTAGACGCATCGTCACCGATCACGCGACCATACGGCGGTCTGACCGACTCCGCCTCGCTCCTTCACGCAACGACACAGATGTCGTGAGCGGTCACAGTGGGCGCACGCTTGCCGTTGAAGTTGCACCTGCAGGCCCGACCAATGTGCGCACGATAGTGACAGCGATGACGACGCGTGTTTATGGATCTCCGCGGCTGCGGGGATGCGAGTGTCAAGTCGCTGCGGATGCGGGCGAAAGTGGGGTGCCTTGCCTGGCGCAGCACTCCAACAGGGGCGAAAGCACGAAGTCAGGCCCGAGAGACGCTTTGTACTGCCGGAGGCCATCCACGAGAGTGCCCAAGCCCTGCCGCTGCGCCCAGAACATCGGCCCGCCGGTATGGCGCGGCCAGCCGTAGCCGTGGATCCAGACCACGTCAATATCAGAGCTGCGCTCGGCGATCCCTTCTTCAAGGATCCGCGCGCCCTCGTTAATCATCGTATACAGCCCCCGCGCGACAATTTCCCCGTCGGATATCTCACGCGGCACGACGCCAGCCATCGCCCGGAAGTCCTCGACGATCTGCGCGACTACGGGCGATTCGAAACCGTGTCCCGCCTCGTCGTAATCGTAGAACCCGGCATTCTTCTTGCGGCCCCAACGGCCTTGTGCACACAGCGCATCGGCAATGCTGCCGATACGGTCGGGATCGCGATGCCAGCCAATGTCCACGCCGGCAAGATCTGCCATCTGGAACGGCCCCATCGGCATACCAAAATTCGTAAACACGCGGTCGATCTGCGCCGGCGTCGCGCCTTCCAGTAGCAGGGCCATTGCGTTTTCCTGACGCGGATGCAGCATGCGGTTGCCGATGAAGCCGAAGCCCACCCGGGCGACGACCGCCACCTTGCCGATCTTTCGGGCAACCTCCATCGCGGTGGCCAGCACAGCCGGTGCGGTCTGTGCGCCGCGCACGACTTCCAGCAACTTCATCACGTTGGCCGGCGAGAAGAAATGCAGGCCGAGGACACTCTGCGGGCGGGTGGTCGCCGCGGCAATCTCGTCGATGGACAGATAGGACGTGTTGGATGCCAGCAGCGTGCCAGGCTTTGCGACCTTATCCAGTCGCGCGAAGATGTCCTGCTTGACCGCTATGTCCTCATAGGCAGCTTCGATCACAAGGTCACACGTGCCCAGCGCATCAAAGTCCAGCGTCGGTGTCAGCAGTCCCAATGCGCGCTCGACGTGCGCCGCGGAGAGGCGACCTCGGGCGACGCTCTGTTCATAGTTGCGTCGGATCGTATCCAGGCCACGTTGCAGTGCATCCTGGCTCGTCTCCACGATGACGACGGGAATACCGGCAGAAAGGAAATTCATTGCGATGCCACCCCCCATGGTACCGGCGCCGATCACGCCAACCGCGGCGATCGGCAGTGCACGGGTGCCCGGAGGCAGGTCATCGATCCTCGCGGCGGCCCGCTCGGCGAAGAATGCGTGGCGCAACGCTTTCGACTGCTCGCCGCCCGCGAGATGAGAGAACAGTACGCCTTCACGCGCCAGACCTTCCCGAAACGGCAGCTCGGTCGCCGCGCGCACGGCCTCCACGCAGGCCAGCGGTGCATCCAGGTGCTGGAGCTTGCGCGGCAGGTTAGCGACGAAGGCATCGAAGACGGCCGGGTCGGCTTCGATGCTGCGCTCGCCCGTGCGCCTTGGCCCGTCCACCGCACGCGCGAAGTCGATCGCCTCCGAGAGCAGGCGGTCCGCGTCGACCAGCTTGTCGACGAGACCAAGTTCCATCGCTTTGGCTGCAGGGATCGCCGCGCCGGTCACGATCATGTCCAGCGACGCTTCCACGCCGACCAGACGCGGCAGCCGTTGCGTGCCGCCGGCACCCGGCAGCAGGCCCAATGTCACTTCGGGCAGACCAAATTTCGCCTGCGGCACCGCCAATCGATAGTGGCAGGCCAGTGCGATTTCCACGCCACCGCCAAGGGCCAGGCCGTGGACCGCAACCACGACCGGCTTGCTGCTGGCCTCGATGGCATCGACCACTTCGGGAAGCGCCGGCGCCATGTCGGGATCATCGAACTCGGTGATGTCCGCGCCGGCGGAGAAGGCCCTGCCAGCGCTGGCGAGCACGATGGCCTTCACCGCGTCGTCCGCCTGCGCGTCGGCGAGCGTCCGGAGCAGCTTGATGCGCAGGTCGCGGCTCATCACGTTGAGCGGCGGATTATCCATCCGGATTTCAAGTACGTCGTCGTGCAGTGTCGTGGTGATCATATTGGCTCTCTACTTTGGCAGCGATACGGTCTGGGTTCCGGTCCAGGCGGCGCGCAGTTCGCGCTTGAGCACCTTTCCGATCACGTTGCGGGGCAGGACGTCGACGATCCGCAGGTCGGCGAGGCGCTGGGACTTGCCGACCCGTGAATTCACGAGGTCCAACAGGGCGGGCGCGTCCAGACCATCGCCGACGACAAACGCGACCGGCGTTTCGCCCCACTGCGCCGATGGCACGCCGACCACCGCGGCATCGACCACCCCGGGATGGGTGCGCAGCACGTCTTCCAGGTCGGACGGATAAATGTTGAAGCCGCCGGAAATGATCACATCCTTCTTGCGGTCCATCAGGACGAGGAAGCCGTCTGCGTCGAAGCGGCCGATGTCGCCGGTGCGCACAAACCGCTGGCCGGCGGGCGAGGTCCAAATCACTTCCTCGGTGGCGTCGGGACGGTTGTGGTAACCGGACATGAACGTGCCCGATCGGGCGACGATCTCGCCAACGTCGCCTGCTGGCAGCTCGATGCCGTCCTCGTCGATGATCCGCATGTCGCTGTCGACCGATGGCTGGCCCACGGTGTGCAGTTTGTCTGGATGCCGATGCGCGAGGAGCATGCACAGCCCGCCGCCCTCGGTCATTCCGTAGTACTCGGTCAGGTTACCGGGCCAACGCACGAGCACTTCACGCTTGAGATCGGGCGAAAACGGGGCGGATGTGCAGAACTTCTCCTCGAAGGAAGACAGATCGAACGCATCGAAGCGTTCGCTCGCCATCAGCCGCTGGTATTGGATCGGCACCAGCATCGCGTGGGTGACGCGGTGCTGGTGCGCAAGTGACAGGAAGCCCTCGACGCTGAACTTGCGCATCAGGACCGCGGTCCCGCCCAGCGCCAACGTCGGCAGCAGGCTGATCAACGTGGTGTTGGAGTACAGCGGCGTAGATAGCAGAGTGACGCAGCCCGCGCGGTAGCCGCAGGCTTCGCCGAGGCACACATGAGTGTCGCGCATGGCATGCGACTGCACGATGCCCTTGGGCGTGCCGGTGGTGCCGGAGGAATAGATGATGTTGAACGGATGCGACGGATCGAGGTCGGCCCAGTCGAAGCGCGCGTCCGCATCCGGCGGTCCGTCGAACGAGGCAAACCGTGCAAGATCACGCACAGTTGTTGGCACGGCCGTTCCATCCAGCAGCTCGTGGGCATGCGCGTCGACCAGCACCAGCCGTGCATCACAATCCTTGATCATGCGCGCGAGGCTCTCGGCGGTCGTCGACTGCGGCAGCGGTACCACCACCACGCCCATGCCGACAGCGGCCAGATAGGCCACCACGTAAGGCACGGAATTCAAGGCGCAGATCGCCACCGCATCGCCGCAGCGGATGCCCGCCGCCGTCAATCGCCCGGCCGCGTGCGCCATCGCTGCGACGAGCTGCCGATAGCTCAGCTCCCCATCCTCATCCCGGACCGCCACGCGGTCTGGTGCCATCGCTGCAACCGCCCTGATGCGCGAGGGAACCGACAGGAAAGGTATTTCAGTCAATGCTTTCTCCCTTGGGATGCGCGACGGAGCAAGCCTCGCCCCGTTCTGTGCCGGTCGCCTGATTGCCCCGCCGGCATGCGCTTTCGCGCAGTTGTATCAGCGCCGGAGAAGGTTCATCATATGCTGAACAAGCTAACAAGCCAAGTACAGGAGATTCATATGCGCGCGATGCCATGGGCTGCAATCGGACTTCTGGCGCTTGCAGGTTGCCAGCCGGCGAATGTGCGCGAAGCTCCGTCCGATGCACCCACTGCGCGGACGCAAAATGGCGTGATTTCGGGCGAGCGCGCCAGCCACATCGATATCTTCCGGGGCATCCCCTATGCAGCCGCACCGGTCGGTGAGCGCCGCTGGGCTGCACCCGCTTCCGCCCCCGCCTGGCAAGGTGTCCGGGCCGCCAATGCCTTCGGGCCAAGTTGTCCGCAACCGAAGTTTCCTCCGCCGTTCGGTGTCGAGGGCCAGACCAGCGAGGACTGTCTGTTCCTCAACGTCTGGACACCTAGGGGCACCAATGTCGGCAACCTTCCGGTGTTCGTGTGGATCCACGGTGGTGCGTTCGCGATCGGTTCTGGTTCCCAGCCCATCTACGATGGCAGCGCACTGGCCCGGCACGGGATGGTGGTGGTCACGCTCAATTACCGGATGGGCGCCTTGGGCTTCCTGAACCACCGTGCCTTGCAGGGTCAGAAGGATGGTTCGGCCAACTTCGGATTGCTTGACCAGATCGCGGCCCTGAGGTGGGTGGAACGCAACATCGCCGCATTTGGGGGCGACCCGGGCAACGTCACACTTGCGGGCGAATCCGCTGGCGGCGTCTCCGTTCAGGCGCTGATGGTCAGCCCGCTGGCGAAGGGGTTGTTCCACAAGGCGATCATCGAGTCCGGTGGCGGCCTGTCGGGAATGGCCGATGCGCGCGGCGCGGCAGCATTGGCGGCCGGGGACGTGTGGGCCAAAAGCGTTGGCGTTGACACGAATGCCACGGCTACCGATCTTCGCGCACTGCCTGTTGAGAAGATCGTCCAGGCGCAATTCGTCTCGTTTCCGTCCATTGACGGAAAGGTGCTCGAGCGCAACCCCACGGAAACCTTCGCGCGCGGCGAGCAGGCGGGCGTCCCGCTGCTGATTGGCGCGAACTCGTGGGAAGCAAGCCTGGCCATCTTCACTGACGCTTACGCGCAGATGCTGTTGGGCGATGCGTACGCAGGCCTGCTGCAGTCGTATCGGTCGCTTGGCTTGGAGGACAAGAAAGCGCGCGAACAGCTGCGCACCGATCTGTTCTTTGTCCAGCCGGCGCACTACCTGGCCTCGCTACACGCACAGACGCGCCCGACGTGGCTGTACCACTTCGAGATGGTGCCTGCCTCGCTGCGCGGGCTCCAGCCCGGAGCCGCCCACGGCGGCGAACTTGCCTATCTGTTCGCGACACCGGGCAGCTTTTTCACCAGTTGGGATGCCCAGGACCGGGATATCTCGCGCGACATGATCGGCTACTGGACGCGTTTCGCGGAAACAGGCAATCCCAACATGCCCGGCTCGCAGACATGGCGGGATGCAAGTGGCGGCGATTTCCTGACGTTCCAGACACCGCCGCGAATGGCTTCACCCTCAGCGCAGGATCGAAAGGCGCTGGACATTATCGTCAAGGCTTCTCAGCCGTGGATTACCGATACCGCCCGGAAAGATCCAACCACGAAGTAGCACCGCATGCGACACGCCGGCTGTGGCGTCCGCAGCCAATGTCTTGTGAGTTATGTCGCCTAAACGTTCGTCAGTTGACTCGGTGTCGGAACGATGCCATCTTTTTCAGCAACCGATGAACATTACTTGAATTTCCTTGGGGGAAGCCATGAAACATCTGCGTCGCAACAGTACCTTCATCGCCATCGCCATCGGCTTGTCTCTGTCGGCACTCGCAGCAGGCCAAGCCCAGGCGCAGGATCAAGCCCAGGCGCAGGATCAAGCCCAGGCTCAGGATCAAGCCCAGGCGCAGGATAAAGCCGACAAGGACACCCCGCCCGAGACGGTGACCACGCTCGACACGACGGTGGTGACTGCCGAACGGCGCTCCACCGATCTGATGAAGACCGCGCTGGCGGCTACCGTGCTGTCGCAGGAAGACCTCACCGAGCGCCAGATCCAAAACCTCGACAGCTTGCCGCTGGCATCCCCCGCACTGACGGTCAGCAACTACGGCGGTGGCAACCTGATAAACATCCGCGGCGTCGGCCGCAGCGAGGTCGTCACGCAGGCGTCGGCGGGCGTGCCGATCTACCGCGATGGCGTGCCGACGTTCAACGCCTACTTCGCCACGGCCGAGCCGTATTTCGACCTCTCGGACGTACAGGTGCTGCGCGGACCGCAGGGCACATTCGCCGGGCAGAACTCGACCGGTGGCGCGATCTTCGTGCGCTCGGCCGATCCAGACCTCAGCGGCTTCGGCGGCCAGGTCCAGCTAGGCGTCGGCAACTACTCGGACGTGCAGCCCCAGTTCGTGCTCAACATGCCGGTCTCGGACACGTTCGCAATCCGCCTTGCCGCCGATGCGGAGCAGCGTGACGGCTTCTACAACTACTCCGGCAGCTACACCGGCCATCCGGATAAATACGAGCGCTCGGCGGGGAGGCTTGGCATGCTGTGGCGTCCGAACGACAGCTTCGAGTGGATCACCAAGGTCGACTACGACCACTTCGATTTCGGCGCCAACAGCTACGCGCCGATCGGCTCGGCCGATCCGCTTTTTGACATCGCCTCCGACACCAACCTGTTCGCGGTCGACCACTTTGTGCGTTGGAGCAACACGCTCAACTTCACCTTTGACAACGGCGCGGTGCTGCGCTCCGTCACAGGCTACCAGGATGGCAAAACGAGGCAAAAGAGCGACTCGGACGGCACCGACCTACCGATCGCCACGCTGGAATATCACGCCAGCGAGAAGATCACATCGCAGGAATTCAACCTGATCTCGCCCGACTCATCGCCGCTGCACTATGTAATTGGCGCATTTTATTCCGACTCGAAGGTCGGTCTACCGATGTTCGAAGTTCAGGCCGTTCCGATCGCCATCGACATCAGCAGCGATTTGCGGCGCAAGAATTCGGCGCTGTTCGGCCACATCAGCTATGAGTTCGCGCCGGGTTGGCAGGTTGAGGCTGGCGCCCGCTACAACCGTGCGACGGTCGCCCAGGACTTGGAGACCTTGGTCACCTTTTTGGGCGCCCCACTCTCGGTCACGCCCGGTCCCAGCACGCTGCCTAACGACAACTCCGTCACCGGCCGCATCGGCCTGTCTTGGGAAATCGACCCGCAGAATTTCCTCTATGGCTTCGTCGCCACCGGCCACAAGAACTCGGGCCTGAACACCAGTGTGCTCTCGCCGCTCGCGTTCGAAGGCGAAGACTTGACCGATTTCGAGCTGGGCTACAAGGGCGGCTTTCTCGACAATCGGCTGCGCTTCCAAGCCAGCTACTACCACTACGACTACAAGAACTACCAGTTCAACCAGTACGACGTGAACACCCGTAGCGCCGTCATCCTCAACGTGCCTGGTAAAAGTAAAAGCCAAGGCATCGAGATGCAGTTGGACGCCTATTTCGGCGCGACCGTGGTCAATGTCGCGGCGTCGTACGCGACCAGCAAGCTCGCGACCTACTTCGCGGTCGATCCACGCAACCCGCCGCCGCTCGGCGATCCCCCTTGCGCCGTCGGCGGTCCGTCCAGCAGCTCGCAGTGCGTGGACCTAAGCGGGCGTCGCCTGCCGTTCCAGCCTCGGACCACGTTCAGCGCGGGCGTGCAGCATCGCTTTGAGATCGGGTCAGGCTCGCTGACGCCGCGCATCGATGTTGCCTACACCGCCAGCCAATACACCACCGTCTACCAGGTGCCGACATTGGACACGCTTGAAGATCGCACCATCATCAACGCCAATCTGACCTGGAACAACGGGCCGTGGACGGCGACCCTGTACTCGACGAATCTGGACAACGAACAATATGTCGTCGCCAAGCTGAGTGGCCTGCGAGTCGCAGGTGCACCGCGGCAGTATGGGCTGAGGCTGATGCGCAGTTTCTAACCTGACGGTGGTGGCCGGCGGCGCTTGGTGCTCCTCGGCCCGCGGTTCAATTGCGATGATGGGAGATGGCATGCAGCCCGGATATACCGTCCATAGTTGGCAGGTTGACGGTCTTTCCTTGCACGCGCGGGACTACGCTCCTCGCAACGGCATGGGGAATTTACCGGTCGTCTGCCTGCACGGACTGACTCGCAACTCCAAGGATTTCGATGCACTGGCAAGGCGCCTGGCCAAGCGGGGGCATCGCGTCGTGGTTCCGGACATCCGCGGACGCGGGCGTTCGCAGTACGACCCGGACCCGATGCGCTACGTGCCGCCGACGTACGTGGGGGATATCGCCGCGTTGCTCGACGGCCTCGGCATTGACCGCGCGATATTTATCGGCACTTCGATGGGCGGCATCATCACTATGGGCTTGGCGGCGCTTCGGCCAGCGCTGGTGACCGCGGCGGTGTTGAACGACGTCGGGCCGGAAGTCGCGCCCGAGGGTCTTGCGCGGATCGCCTCCTATGCCGGAAAGCCCGTCACGATCGACAGCTGGGACGATGCGCGTGCCTATCTGCGCCGCTTCAATCACGCGGTGTTCCCGAGTTTTGGCGACGACGAGTGGATGGCGTACGCCCGACAAACGTTCCGGGACGATGTGGATGGCAAGCCCCGCTTGGACTATGACCCGGCCATCGCCGAGCCGATCAAGGCCGGCCGCTTGAAGGTCGATCCGGCCGTGGCATGGCCGCTCTTCGATGAGCTGTGTCGCGAGCGTCCGGTCATGCTGCTCCGCGGGATGTTGTCCGACATTGTCAGCAACGACATCGCCACGCGGATGCAGGCGCGCGCATCTTCGCTGGCCGTGGCGCAGATCCCCGCGGTTGGCCATGCGCCGCTCCTCAACGAACCTGAATCGCTGGCCGCACTTGACCACTTCCTCCAACGTACACAAGTCACACGAGGCACTCCATGACCCGCGCACCGCTTCTCAGCCGCAAGACCTTCCCCATCTGGCAGAAAATCGGCACGCGCTGGTCCGACAACGACATGTACGGCCACGTCAACAACGTTGTTTATTACTCTTGGTTCGACACCGTGGTGAACCGCTGGTTGATCGAGGCCGGCCTGCTTGCGCTGAAGGAAGACCAGGTGATCGGCCTGGTCGTGCAAAGCAGCTGCCGCTACGCCAGCCCGTTAGCGTATCCGGACATCATCGACATCGGGCTGATGGCCGACCACATTGGCACTTCCAGCGTCACCTATCGGCTAGGCGTTTTCGCGCAGGGCGTCGAGGAATCGGCGGCAGAAGGCTTGTTCACGCATGTTTACGTGGATGCAGCCACGCGCCGGCCGAGTCCGCTTCCCGAAAACTGGCGTGCGGCGCTGGCAAAGCTGGCGCAGCAATAGGGTTCACGCCCTAGTCTGTCCGAGGCTGGAACGGCAGGCGACGCTAAGTACCGGGATCTAGCGCCTTTCACCTGGATGGCCGCTTTTGGCCGGACATTGACTGTTGGAATGTCCGGCCAGGCAGCTTTTCGCTTGGTCTATACCTCGGTCTTCTCGGCAAGCTCTAGGGCATCATCTAGCTCAACGCCCAAATAGCGGACTGTGCTTTCAATCTTCGTATGCC
>CAJDWV010000059.1_pt1 | contig 13235 bp, 8 predicted proteins | sample 7391731 | NCBI WGS metagenome assembly CAJDWV01 (sample SAMEA7055746, study PRJEB34461) | soil metagenome | biome: terrestrial ecosystem; feature: Peninsula; material: soil | place: Antarctica | collected 2016
TTGATGAACGGAGCAACGAACCACGCACGACGCGTCGTTGCGACAGCGCTCTGGATCACCGCGATGCTGGGGATGGCATCTGCTTCGCAAGCTCAGGATTTCGGCAAGGCAGAGCGGTTGTTTGAGGATCATTGCGCGGTGTGTCACGGGGCAGATCGCAGCGGATACATCGGGCCGGCATTGAACAGCGATGAAACCAGGCTCACCCGGCAGCAGATCATCACCAAGATCCAGATAGGTGGCGCCGCCACCTTGATGCCGCAACATCCGACCTGGCGCGGTAAATTGTCGATCGAGGAAGTTGATCTGCTGGCCTCGCTCATAACAGAGCGCCCGAAACGATCCATGTCCTGGGGATTGGACGACATTCGAAATTCACTCGAAGTGCTGGTCGCCGATGAATCAACCTTGCCCGGCAAACCGACCTACCCGATTAAGGACATCGATGATCTGATGGTCGTCATGGTACGTGGACACTACGCGGCCGGAGATGCGGCCAAAGTTGTGTTCTTCGACGGCAGAACCAACAAGAAGGTTGGCGAAATACCCACCGGTTTCGCGCCACACCTGATGGACTTCCATCCCACGCAGGAACGTTGGGCTTATGTCCGCGATGACATCGGCTACATCCACAAGATCGATCTCTACTCACTGAAGGTTGTGCGCAAGATACGCGCCGGGTTCAATGGCATATCACTGGCGCTATCACGCGACGGGCGCTACTTGGCGGCAGGCTCCTACGTGCCCGATACGGCAGTGATCATGGATGCCGCAACCCTGCAGCCGCTCAAGCTGATGGAGCTGCGTGGCATCGATCCGGACGGCAAGATGGTCGAGTCCGACTCGGGCATGATCACCGGCACGCCTTACGCCGATGTCTTCGTGATTGCGCTCGAACAGGCCGGCCAGGTGTGGATTGTGGATCTGGGCAAACCCGACATGCCGATCACCAAAATAACCAACGTGGGCCGGCACCTGCATGATGCCTTTCTTTCGCCCGATGGCCGTCATGTCGTGGTTTCTTCCTACGATGACGATATCGTCATCGTCATCGACTTGGAGGAAAGACGTATTGCCAGCAAGATCCCGGTCGGATGTCAGCCACACCTGGGCTCGGGCGCCGTGGTGCGCTCGCAGGGCCGACTGCTCGGCATCGTTACCAATATGGGCTCACCTCCCTGCGAGCCGTACGAAGTAACCGTGTTCGACATGGCCACCTTCGAGGTAGTAAAGCGCATTCCCGTTCTCGGCCCCACTGAATCGCCCGCGGCGCATCCCAAAGCGCCTTATATCGTGGTCGATATCGTCGGCGACGGCCCCGCTGCGAACAAGATCCAGCTCATCGACAAGAAGACCCTCAACGTCGTCAAGACCCTGACTGTCACAGGCACAACCGGTCATTCGCACTTTCCGGAGTACACGGCGCGTGGCGAATATTTTTATGTCAGTGCCAGACAGGGCGGCGATTTGACCGCTGGACGTGAGGGTGGCCGGCTCGTGATCTACAACGCGCACACACTGAAGAAAGTGAAGACGGTACCGATGGAGGTACCGGCAGGGGTGTTCTCGCATCTGCGCGCACGCACCGTGGTAGTGGGAATCGAAAGTACACCGCGTTGAATCGCAAAAGGGGCAGGGATGAATGGCACTTGCTTGACGCGCGACGGGCGGCTTGACTGCGCTCGCGGCGGCAATGCTAGAGTTTCAGCGGCGGAGTCCGCCACCGTCCAGCAACGCTTGCTTGAGGTGCCGATGATTCGATGTGCTCCGTTGATCGTCTTCGCGCTCGCTGCATTGCCATGCATGGTGAGGGCGTGTCCGATTCCGGGTGACACGATTCTCCAGGCCGGCTTCGAGATCCGCTCGGACACTGTCCGTTACGTCGCGACCAGCGGCAACGATGCCAATTCCGGATCCGCGCAACTGCCGTGGCGACATCTGCAGTACGCGGCTGATCACGTTGGCGCGGGCGATACGGTCTGTGCCCGTGGTGGCATTTACAACGAAGTGCTGTCGATCAGCGTCGGCGGATCGGATGCGGGCGGCGCGATAGTCTTCGAGGCGTACCCGGGTGCGCAGCCCATCCTCGATGGAACCGGCTTGCCGATTCCGGGCGGCCAGTGGGGTTTGATCACTCTGGAGGATGTCGATCGCGTTGTCGTGCGCGGCTTCGAGATTCGCAACTACAGCACCGCCTCCACTGCAAACGTGCCAATAGGCGTTTATGTGACCGGTGCGGGCAAGGGAATCCGTCTCCTCGACAACCATATCCACGATATCCGTACGACCGCCTCGGGCTGTGCGGCCAATGCATTTGGCCTGAAAGTCGACGGCACGCGTCTGTCCAACTCGATCAGCGATCTCGTCATCACCGGCAATGAGGTCGATCACCTCGTGCTCGGCTGCAGCGAATCGCTGTCGCTCGATGGCAATGTCGAACACTGGCAGATCATCGGCAACACCGTTCACGACACCAACAACATCGGCATTGGCGCGATCGGCTTTGAAGGTGTTGCGCCAGATCCAAGTATCGATCAGGCGAGAGACGGACTGATCGCCGATAACACGGTCTACCACATCAGCTCATTCGACAATCCCGCCTACGGCAACGAGTACGCAGCCGACGGCATCTATGTCGACGGCGGCACGCGCATCGTCATCGAACGCAACCTCGTTCACCACGTCGACATCGGCATCGAGGTCGCCAGCGAGCACGCGGGACGCACAAGCAGCGATGTCATCGTGCGCAGCAACCTGGTTCATTCCGGTAATTCGGCCGGTATTTCGATCGGTGGCTACGCGGCCAACGTGGGCGGCAGCAAACGCGTGACCATCGTCAACAACACGCTGTTCGACAACGATCGCTCGATTCCTACAGCGGCGAATTCCAGATCCAGTTCCACGCAACGTCGAATGTGTTCAAGAACAACATCGTCCGTGCCGGTAACCAGGGCCTGCTCATCAACGCCTTCACGGGCGATACCGCGATTCCGGCGGACATGGATCGCAACCTCTATTTCACCAACGCGACGATACCGGCCTGGGTCTGGAAAGGTGTCGAGTACAACAGTCTCGCGAGCTACATCAGCGGCAGTGGCGAAGACGGCAGCGCGGTATCCGCCAACCCGCAGTTCATCAATGTCGTGACACCCGACCTGCGCGTGCAACCGACATCACCGGCGGTCGGCGCCGGGATCAACCTCGGCCCGACCATCGTCGGCGCGATCGACTACGCCGGAAGGGCTCGCGTGCAAGGTGCGCAAATCGATATCGGTGCCTTCGAGCAGTAATCGCCGCTCCGTCCTGTTCGGAGTTCAGCCTGCTGCGTTGCGAGTTTCCTCGGCAAGCCCACCGATTTCTGTCGCATTGCCGGTCAGTCCCTGGAATGCGTACGGATTGAGGAATTGTCGGCTCCCCAAGAGCTTCGGTTCCGTCTCGCCAAGCCGCTCTTCCTCGTAAACGTTCTGCCAACTTTCCGCGATTCAGCACCCTGGTGTTCACCTCCGTGACCCTGGAGATGCGAAGCTGGAAAAGCGGGCAGTGGTAAAAAGCAGGCGGAGGGTGCTCAAGCCCACAGTGCGGGCTTGGCTACCATCAACCAGAAGATCAGGACGACGGCTATAAATGCCGGCCAGCCCAGCGCGAACCAGATCCGCATGTAGCGATGGTAGGCCGGTGGCAGCGGCGTACCTTCGTGCAACGCACCAGCCGCCAAATCGCGAGCGCGCCATTGCAGCCAGACCACGGGCAACCAGCAGGCTCCGGTAATCACATACAGCGCAATCGATGCCTGCAACCAGGCTGCATGCAGATCAAAGTTCATCACGCGCATCAACAGATAACCTGACAGCGGCTGGACGATCACTGCTGGCGTGGTGAACAGCAGGTCGGCACGAACGGTAAGTCGCGTTGCCACTGCAATCGCCTCGATCTGCCCGGAGCGATGGGTGAACCACATGAAGAATGCGGTGCCCAGACCCGTGCCGAAAAGCAAGGTGGACGAGAGGATGTGCACGACCTTCAGCAACACGAAGTCGTTCATCGGCGTTCGTCCGTGGCCAACAGCACCAGCAATGCCGCGATCAGCGGCAGATTCTTCAGCAGGCCGCCGAGCGGATCCAGCCAGTGGCTGGGCCAGCCGATGCCGATACCCAGCGTGTAGCCGAGCAGCATCAACAACATCAGCGTCAAAACCAGGCGCGGTCGCCAGCGCAACAGGCACAACACCCCCAAGACCAGATCGGCACTGGCAGTCAGCCGCGCCAGCATCAGCAAGGTCCCGGTGGACAACGAGCTGGCGGGCACAATGGCAACGACCTCGGCTTCCATCACCAGCCATCCCGCCACCCCGGAGCCGATCCACAGCAACGCGATCGATACCCGCATCACGGGCAACCAGAAGTACAAGCGGGCGTGCCAGCGATCCTGCACTTCACTGGGTGTCTCGGCGAGTGCGTGCAGTAGCGAGCGCGGAGTCAGCCCAAGCGATTGCTGCAGGCGCGCACCGGCATGATCGCCGCCGACATTGCCGCGCTCGAGCATGCGCGCCATGGTCTGGCCGAGCGGCCCGCTGCCCAGGCGTTCACCCAGCGTGGTGCCGATGCGCACCAGCCAGCGGGGTACGGCCAGGGTGTGTGCACGCCCGAAACCGAGCCAGCGTCTCCAAGTCATCAGGTAATCGCGCAGGTTCAGCACCTCGGGCCCGACCAGCTCGATGACTTCGCGCGCACACGCAGGCCGTGCCAACGCGGCGACAACCGCCAGACCCACGTCTTCCGCGGCGATCGGTTGCACCTGCTGCTCGCCGTTGCCGGGTAGCAGCAAGATCCCGGGCAAGCCCGCCAGAGCACGCAGTAGCGAAGTACCTCCGTAGGAACCGCGTGCGCTGAAGACCAGCGACGGGCGCAGCACCAGCCAGTCCAGGTCCAACGTTGCCAGCGTCCGGTCGCAGCGATGCTTGGAGGCAATGAACTCGCCGTCGGCTGCGTCGCCGAGCGCGGAAATCTGGATCACCCGTCGGATACCAAGCTGACGACACGCTCGAAACAACGCCAGCGGCGCCTGCTCGTGCACGACGGCGAATCTGTCATCCCCGCGCTCACGCAGGATGCCTGCGCTGTTGACCACCGCGTCAATACCGACCAGACGAGGTAGCCAATCCTCCACACGCACATCGTTGGCCATATCGCAGGCGACGGCGTGAAGTTCCGGAAAGCGTGAATCGAGGCGCGCACCGCGTACGGCGCAGACAACCTCATGGTCGGCCGCCGTCAGCGCCGTGACAATGTGCGCACCGATGAAGCCATAAGCACCGGTGATCAGTACACGCATCTCACCCCCAACTCCGCCAGGTGCAATTGTAGGGGGCTCTGGATCTGGATGCGCCCGGGTCCCTGACACCTGTTCCCTGGCGCAGCACCTGAATGGCACGGACGTTGTCGGCGGGTAGTCGCTGTCAATCTGCCAGCAGGTGTGCGCGCAGGCTGGCGTAATCGGTACCAAGCGGTGTCACCGAACTTGGGCGGCGCAGCAACTCGGCCAACGCCTCGGGTACCGGAACGAGTGCTTCGATCAGTGGCTGGACAATGCCGTCGAATTTGGCCGGGTGCGCGGTGGCGACGACGGCCCAATCGCCCTCCGTGTCGGCAGCGCGCAGCGTTTGCAGGGCCTGAACTGCTGTCGCCGTGTGGGGACAGAACACTTCGTCGTGGTGGGCATGGCTTGCGCGGATGGTTGCGCGGATGGCGTCATCGTCCACACAATGGACCAAGAATGCCGCGCGCAATTGCGTCGTGTCCGGATACAACCAGCGCAAGCGTTCAAAGTTGCTCGGTGCGCCAACGTCCATGGCATTGGCCAGGGTAGCCACGCTGGCGCGCGGTGCATAATCGGCGCCGGCAAAAAAATCCGCTAGCGCACGATTGGCATTCGTCGCCAGCACGATGCGTCCGATCGGCAGGCCGCAGGCACGGGTAAGGATGCAGGCCACTGCGTTGCCGAGATTGCCGGTCGGCACGACAAAATTCAAAAGTGTGTTGTGTGCACGCTGATGCACAAGCGCTGCGTGTGCGTAATACGCCATCTGCGGCAGCAGGCGGCCGAGGCTGATGCTGTTGGCCGAGCTCAACCCAACCGCGTCGCGCAGGTCGGTATCGCCCAGCGCCTGTTTGACCAGCCGCTGGCAGTCGTCGAAGCTGCCGGCGACACGAAACGTGCGCACGTTGCCGCCGAAACAACCCAGTTGATGGGCCTGGCGTGGCGACACGCGAGCGTCGGGATAGAGGATCACGACGCGAAAGCCCGGCACGTTGTGAAACGCCGCAGCGACCGCGGCGCCGGTGTCGCCGGAAGTCGCCACCAGGATCGTCAAAGGCTGCGTCAAGGTGCGTGGAATGCGGCGCAGGCACGCGGCGAGGAAACGTGCCCCATAGTCCTTGAAAGCTGCCGTCGGACCATGGAACAACTCCAGCATGAAATCGCCGGATATGGGCAGGCAACGCAGTGGCGCCGGAAACGTGAACGCCTCGGCGCAGATGGCGGGCAGCGCAGCGCCGAGCGCATCGTCGACGAAAAATGGTCTCAGCAACGTCGCGGCGACCTCAGCCAGCGTCTCGCAGCGATCGAATTCATCCAGGGACAGTTTCGGCAATGACTCGGGCACGTACAAGCCGCCATCCGGTGCGAGCCCTGCAGCAATCGCCGCACTCAAACCGATGGCCGGCGACGGCCCGCGGGTGCTGATGAATTTCATGCCAGCAGTGCCGCCGCCGGACCGTTGATCGGCGATACGAAACTCTCGCTGGCCAGACCTGCCTGCGCAAAACCCGCGCGCATCGACGCCGTGGCGGACTCCGCTTGCGCACGCGATTCGAACCAGGCGAACACGCTGGGTCCGGCCCCGGAGATGCTTGCGCCGAGCGCATTGTGATCGAGTGCGGCTTGTTTGACTTGAGCAAAGCCAGGTACCAGCGCAGCCCGTCGTGGTTCGATCAACACGTCGCGCAAACCGGCGCGCACCAGGTCTGCATCCCCGCTGTGCAGGCCACACAGGGTCATTGCCAGATTACCGCTTTGCACGATGAACTCACTGAGTGCGTAGTCACCCTTGAGCGCTTCGCGCGCACGGCGGGTTTCCAGCGTGGCCTGTGGGTGGACCAGTACACAATGCCACGCGTCCGGCGCCGGCACACGCACCAGCCGATCAGCCGTGGCCAGCACGATGCCGCCGAGCAGCATCGGGCCAACATTGTCGCCGTGACGGCCGCCGCTGGCGACTGCCTCGCCGGTCAGCGCATGCCGATACAGTTCAACGAGCGGCAACGGTGAGTCCAGCAGCGCATTTGCCGCGACCAACGCGGCAACGGCCGAAGCCGCAGAGCCGCCCATGCCGGAGCCGAACGCAATGCCCTTGTCCAGCTCGATCTCGAAACCAAATTTTAGATCAAGCGTTTCGCGCATTGCGATCAATGCCGCGCCAGCGGTGTTGTTCGCGGCCTCCATCGGCAAGGCGACCGCGTTGCCACGGATCGCAGCGATGCGTACTTCGCGCGTTTGGATCTTTCGCACACTTGCGCGATCGCCGGGACCGCCCAGCGTAAGCCCGAGGATGTCGAAACCGACACCGAGATTGCCGACCGAGGCGGGTGCGAAAGCAGTTGCCTTGAGCCGACTCATACTTGCGCTCCCAGCGCACCCGCCACACGCAGCAGATCGGAGAACACGCCGGCGGCAGTGACGTGCGGTCCAGCCCCGGGGCCTTGCACGATCAGCGGATTGTCGCGGTAACGCATGGTGGTGAATTGTATGATGTTGTCGGTGAGCTTGATGTTCGCAAAAGGATGATCGCGAGGCAGTTCGACCAGACGGACACTGGCGCGGCTGTCGCGTTGCAGATGCGCGACGTAGCGCAGCACCCGTTGACGCGATTGGGCTTGTGCCAGGCTTCTCGCCATCGGTGCATCCAGCTCATCGAGACGAGACATGAAATCGCCGGCGGCAGCGTCGCGCAGCACGGGGGGAACCAGATTTTCAACCTCGACATCGGCCAGCGAAAGCTCGCGTCCGGCTTCGCGAGCCAGGATCACCAGTTTGCGTGCTACATCGGTACCCGACAGATCATCTCGGGGATCGGGTTCAGTGTAGCCGAGCGCATGCGCTTCGCGCACGAGTGTGGAAAAGGAAACGCTGCCATCGTATCGATTGAACAGCCACGCCAGCGTACCGGAGAGAATGCCGTCGATGGCAATCAGTGCATCGCCGGTATCGAGCAAGTCACGCACCGTCTGGATGATCGGCAGACCCGCGCCGACAGTGGCTTCGTAGCGAAAGCGCGCGGCGCCGGATGTGCATGCAGCACGAATTGCACGGTAGCGATCCAGTGACCCCGCGCCGGCATGCTTGTTTGGCGTGATGACATGGATGCCGGCCCCAAGCCAGGCGGCGTAGTGCGCGGCGATCTCGTCGCTGGCACTGCAATCGATGATCAGGGCATGCGGCAAGTGCGCGGCGTGCACATGTGCTGCGAACTCGGTCAGGTCGCAAAGCTGGCTAGCGTCGCTCAGGCGTTCACGCCAATGGTCGTTGTCGCCGCAATCGTTCAGCCACATGGTGCGACTCGAAGCGACGGCGCGCACCCGCAGGTCCAGATTGGCGTCGCGTTTGAGCCGCGCCGTTGCAGCCGCGATCTGGTCGAGCAGGGCGGAGCCGACATTGCCCGGGCCGATGATGCCCAGTGACAGCGTTTGTGGCGAAAGGTAAAACGCCGCATGTGCCGCACGCAGCGCGCGGGTGGCGTCGTTCGCGCCGATCGCGACCGAAATATTGCGCTCGGATGCGCCCTGCGCGATGGCGCGGATATTGACGCGCGTGCGCGCCAGCGCTGCGAACAGGTGCGCGGCGACGCCAGGCCTTCCGGCCATACGGTCGCCCACTGCGGCCAGCACGCTGATCCCGGGTGTGATTTGCACGCCGTTGATCTGGCCAGCGTCCATCTCGAGCGCAAATGCCTGCGTGATGGCCGCAAGCGCGACATCCGCATGCGCCGCGCGCACCACGCAGCAGATGGAGTGTTCGGATGAGCCCTGCGAGATCATCACTACCGAAACATGCGCAGCGTGCAGCGCGGCAAACAAACGCTCGGCCGTCCCCGGTACGCCGATCATGCCGGCGCCTTCGAGGTTGAGCAATGCCAGTTCGTTGGCCAGTGTCAGCCCCTTGACCGGGCCGTCGGCTGTCCCGTGGGCATCGATGCGCGTGCCCGCATGGGTGGGATTGAAGGTGTTGCGGATACGGATCGGCAAACCGCGCGCGATGGCCGGTGCCAGCGTCTGCGGATGAATGACCCGGGCGCCGAAATAGGCCAGCTCGCAGGCTTCATGGTAGTTCATGGCCGCAACGACCATAGCGTCGGGAACAAGGTTCGGATCGGCGGTGTACATGCCATCCACTCCCGTCCAGATATGGAGTTCCTGTGCTTGCCACAATGCGGCAAAGATCGCGCCGGAATAATCGCTGCCATTGCGGCCCAACGTGGTGGCACGGCCGTGCGTGTCGCGAGCAATGAAACCCGTGGCGATCACGTGGCGCTGCGGATGTTGCGCACGCCACGCCGCCAACAACGGTGCGGTTGCGTCCCAATCCACCGCCACTCCCAGTTCCTCGTGACGCACCACCAACACATCGCGCGCATCGAGCAAGGCATAGCTGGCGTCGGACTGGCTCAGGCAGGCATGCAGCAGATGTGCGGAAAATACTTCGCCGAACCCGCTGATGTGCTCAACCGCACTGTCATCAGCGATGGCGCAGGCCGCCAATGCGTGCAGGAGTTCGGCCAGAGCGTGAAATTGGGCGGCGAGCCAGTCGAGCGTTGCCGGTACGCTTTCGCCGAGCAGGTCCCGCGCCGCGGTCAAGTGGATTTCGCGCAAGGTGTCGTATTGCTGGCGCCAGTCCGCGCCGCTGGCCGCGGTAAGCGCAAGTGCAATCAGCGCATCCGTTACACCTGCCATTGCCGATACAACGATGATCTGCGCAGCGTCATCGCGCGCTTGCAACAGTGATGCTACCTGCTTGATGCATGCGGCCTTCGCCATCGAGGAGCCGCCGAACTTGTGGCCGATGACGGGCGCTGCAATCGGTAGCGAGACGGGCAGGGTGAGAGCTTGCATGAAGCCTCCGGGTCGAAGGCCCTGCACTGGTGGCGGATCGGGTAGCGCGCGCCCGCATCCTCATCGAGGTGCGGGGCCGGTGCTTGGGAACTATCTATGCACGAGCGACCGCACCACGGACGTAGTCGTGGTGGTCGTGGCAGTCGTCGTGACAGGCAGCATGAACATGCCGGCAGTGGAACCCAGGCGCCGGTATCGTGTCAAGCGCTGCCACGCAGGCGTGCCAGCAACGCGTTGTGTAGAGGAAAAGCTCTGCTTTGGGGCGGCGTCGGCACGGCGTGATGATCGTGTGATCTGCTGCGAGCGGCAACGCTCCCGGCTGTTTTGCTTGCCTAACCGGTTGCTTATTCGCATTGAATTCGTCCTGTAGGGTCGTACTTCACTGTGCCGTGAGCGCGGATCGCGCAGCGGCGGAATTCCTGGCTAGCTGTGCGCTTACGGAGAATTGGCAGTGACTAGAACTGATTTCCTGCAGGGGTCGGCCCTGTCGTTCAGTGGCGTGATGATTTCCGCGAGCGACGGACAGAGTGCGGATCGACCCGATGAGTCGGCAACGCGGCAATTCGATCAGGGCACGCCCCCGATCGGCACCAGCGGCTGGGTGCCCGCCGCCGGGGAACTCGCCGGCTATCCGGCGCTGTGCGCCGACATCGACACGGACGTACTCGTGGTGGGCGCCGGCCTCGCCGGCAGCTCGCTGGCGCTGCACTTGGGTGAGGCCGGACTCGGTGTGGCGGTAGTGGAGACGCGGCAGCCCGGCTGGGGTGCGTCGGGGCGCAATGCCGGACACGTGCTGCCCACACTCAAGAGCCTCGATGTGTTCAAGCAGTTCGCCGATGGCGGCAAACAGTTTCTCGAGACGTTTCGTGAACACCACACCATTACTTTTGATCTTGTCCGCAAGCACGGTATTTCTTGTGACGCGGCACAGACGGGCTATCTGCACGCCACCAATCGGGCCGGCGTGTTTAAAAGCCTGAGCAAGACCGCGCGCTTCTGGCACGAACAGCAGGGCCAGCAGGTCGAATTCGTCGAGGGGGCGGTCATAACCCGCATGACCGGCTCCGCCTACTACACGCATGGCGTGTGGTACGCCGCAGGTGGGAGGGTCAATCCCTATTTGCTGGCCAATGGGCTCGTCGCAGCGGCAGTCCGCCACGGCGTCCGCGTATTTGGCGATACCGAGGCGCTCACGCTTACCGCGACCACCGGCGGACGCTGGCGCGTATCGACGGGAGATGGCTCGGTGACGGCGCAGCGCGTGGTGTTTTGCACCAATGCCTATGCCACGGACATCGTGCCTAAGTTCGCCACCAGCTTTTATCCGCTGACGGCCTATGGTGTCGCGACGCGGCCGCTGCCCCAAGCAGCGCTTGATCTGATCATGCCGAGCCGTGCGGCGCTCGCCCAAGAGCCGGTGGACCTCAACCCGATGGTCATCGATGAGCGCGGGCGGTTGATCACTTCGTCCATTCCCAGCAAAAGCCGCGCGTCGGATGCCGACTGGCATTTCAAAAACCACCTGCGCTGGATTCATCGCACCTGGCCGCAAACGCGCGATATGGATATCCAGTTGCAGCACTACTGGACGGGACGTGTGGCGATGCGCGATCAGGATTTCCCCGGCGTGTTCGAACTGCAGTCGGGCGTGTTTGGCCTGATGTATTTCAACGCGTGGGGGAATTTGATGGCGCCGTTGATGGGCAAACTGATGGCCGCTGCGATCGCCCGGGAACGCATGGACGACCTGCCATTTTCGCTGCAGAAGCCAACGGCGGTGTCCAATCCGGGCAAGCAGGACCTCATCATCCGCAAACTCCTCATCCCGGCGGCGCGAGTCGGTCAGCGTTTTGGCGTGATCTGAGCTTGGTGTACGCGGAGCAGTCCTTGAGGTGTCGCGCATCCGACGCGCGGCTTTTGCTGGGAATGGACGACGTGAGCAAACGACGAACCTGCAGGTCGCCAATTGTGTGACGCAATGCACAACACGACATTCAGAAACCCGCCTATGGGTGGAGAGGGCTTGCATCGAGAGGCGGACGCCGTTTAAATGGGACATACTACGTTTCAAGTTGGACAAATCGACATCCGCGGCATCGCGGACGCGCGCAAGTAAACTGGCAAAGTTTCCGGGGAAAATTCAATGTCGCCATCGTTTTGGGGCCGCTTCGGGCTGGGAATCCTTTTTGTGCTCGCCACGGCCACCACGGTCGACGCGCGCATCGTCACCATCAGCGTCAACCAGGCCCGTGGCGTCGACGCCAGCGTCGACTACGAAAGCCTGCGCAAGTACGGTCCGTGGGACGACCGCAACTACCAGCTGACTGCCGACGACCTCAAGGTGCTGTCGCCCAACGAAGGCGAGTCGCGCGATCCCACGCCGACCTTCTTCCGCGTGTGGATGCGCAAGGACGCGATCGCGCATGGCAATCCCCTGCCGACCAGTGGTCCGGACCAGTATCCGCGCAGCGCGGTCAATACGTTTCTGCATCGTTTCGAAGGTTTGCTGATCGATGGCAAGTACTACCGCGGCTTCAACCGCATCGAGGGCAACACCTTCGAGGTCTTCGAGGAGGAAGAGCTCGAGGAGATGGCCGAGCACTGGCCGAACTTTGTCACCGGTGAGGTCAAGATCACCAGCCCGCAGGGTGCGGAAGAAACCGCGATCTCGGTCAACCCGGTCAACTCGAACTACGTGATCGCCGGCAGCAACGGTCCCGGCAGTGGCCAGAAGATGTGGCGCTCCTCGGACGGCGGCCTGACCTGGAGCGGTGCCATCAGCCTGTCCGGCAACACCTGCTGCGACCCCACCGTGGGCTGGTCGACGGACGGTCTGATCGCCTATACCGCCTCGCTCACCAGTTGCGGCTCGTCCTGCGGCGTGCACTTCTACCGCTCTTTCGATTATGGCCAGACCTGGGATGCGGGTGTCAGCCTCGTCAGCAGCGGTTCGGACAAGGAATACCTGCACGTCGATTCCTATGCGGGCTCTCCGTACAAGGACAACATCTATGTGTCCTGGCACCAGAGCAACGTGCAGAAGTTCGCGCGTTCGACCGACAAGGGTCAGAC
>CAJDWV010000047.1_pt1 | contig 13232 bp, 10 predicted proteins | sample 7391731 | NCBI WGS metagenome assembly CAJDWV01 (sample SAMEA7055746, study PRJEB34461) | soil metagenome | biome: terrestrial ecosystem; feature: Peninsula; material: soil | place: Antarctica | collected 2016
GAGGGCGGGCATCGTCGCATGAATCCAGCCCAGGCTTGCTGCGACGAGACGGTCCACGCGTCGATTGAAGTAAGCTGGCCGGCCCATTCCCCAAGCGGATCGATGATGCTGCACCCACAATCTGCAACAGCTTCATTCCTCGCGCGCGCCGCGCTATCCGGCTTGCTGATGGTTGGCCTGCTTTCCGGTTGTGCGACGGCGCCCGGTGCACGGCACCACGCCTCGACAGCGCCATTGGCGTTGCCCGGTACTCCGGTCTTTACCGCAGATGACAACCTCAATGCCGTGCTCTGGACACAGACTTCCGTCGAGCACGATGCGATCTTCGAGGAAATCTATCGCCAGGCGGGTGATCAACTCGCGGCTGCGCTTGCCGATCCGGACTGGAATGCCCTGTCCGAACACGAGCGGCCCGGAAATGCATCGCGCACAATGCCCGCCGCCCTCATTCTCGACATCGATGAGACCGTTCTGGACAATTCACCTTATCAGGCGCGCCTGATCCGCGACCATGCGATGTTCAACGAGACGACCTGGGCAGAGTGGTGCCACGAGGCGCGTGCCAAGGCGCTCCCCGGCGTGCATGATTTCCTGAAACTGGCTGCAAACCGAGGCGTAACGATCTATTACATTTCCAATCGCAACCAGGAGCTCGATGCGGCCACCCTGGCGAACCTGCGTGCGGAGGGGCTGCCGGTGGATGGCGATCATGTGTTCCTCGGTCGCGGCAGCGTGACGCCGAACTGCGTGGAGACGCGGAGCGACAAAACCTGCCGACGGCGTCTGGTTGCGCAAGATCACCGCGTATTGATGCAATTTGGCGACCAAATCGGCGATTTTGTGAGTATTTCCGCAAATACGCCGCAGGGTCGCAAGGATGCCGTGGCCCCACATCGTGACTGGTTCGGCGAACGCTGGTTCATGTTGCCAAATCCGACCTATGGATCCTGGGAACCGGCCGTCTTCGGCAACGACTGGATGCAATCGACCGAGCAACGCCGCCGCGCCAAGCGCGCGGCGTTGCGCATAGATTGAGCACGGCTGCAGCGACGGATTCAGCACAGATTCGGCGTGCGTGGCGGGGCCATCTGGTAAAATTTCGCGCTTGAACCACTCCTTCGGGGATCTTCCATGAATCGTGTTTTTCGCGGCGCACCCTTGGTGGCGCTGCTGGTTCTCATCCTTGCCGCATGTAGTCCTTCCGGTCCGCCTGGCGCGGCCGATATACCGGCGACGCCGGAAAAAACCATTCTGACCGCCGCGGACCTGCTCAAGAAGGGCGACATCAAGGGCTTTTTGCAACTTTCGCTGCCGCCGGCTGAGTACGCGCGGATGAAGGCGGACTGGACCGAACACAAGGACGACAAACCGATCACCGACGAGGATCGGCACAAGTTTGCCGAAGCGATGACAAAACTGACCGCACCCGATGCGGAACAGACCCTGTTCGCCGAATTCGAGCCGCAACTTCGCGAGTACGACGCGGAAGCCAAGCAGAAGATGCCGATGCTGGTGGGCATGGGCCGCGGCTGGCTGCAGGGCATGGTGCAGCAGAGCGAGACACTGACGGATGGCGAGAAGGCCCAGGCCATGGCCGCAATCAATGCGATTGCTGACTGGGTGCAGGCGACGCGCTTTACCGATCCGGATCTGGTCAGGAAGGTGCTCGCCATCGCCTGCCGGGTTGCCCGCGACGTCAACGTCAAGACACTTGATGAAGCGCGTGCGCTGGATTTCGACCAGAGCACGCAGAAGGCGCAGATCGTGTTCCTCGGCCTCAAGGAAGCGCTGGCCGTTTATGGCTTGTCACTCGATGCCACGCTTGATTCGGTCAAACCGAAGGTCCTGTCCAGCAAGGCCGACAAGGCCGACGTGCGCATCTCCTACATGCTACTCAGCACACCGCTGCAGTTCGAAACACACATGCAGCGCCTGGATGGCCGCTGGTATGGCGAGAAGACGCTGAAGGAAATGGGTGAACATCAAGTCGAGGCGGCAGGCAACGGCGCGACGCCCGCCGCGCCAGCTGCGACGACCCTTCCTGACGCCACGCCAGGCACGCCTTCGGCAACTCCACAACCCGCGCGAGATTGATCGCAGGCCGCATCCGGATCGGTACACTGCCCATATGAGCGTTGCCACTTCCGCCGATTCTGCCGCGAGCGTGCGTCCTCCCGCGGGGATCCGCTGGCTGGGCGCGCTGCTCAAGCCCTGGATCCGCATCCGCCAGGTTCCGGACGATGTGCACAGCGTCGTGCCCGACTCCAGTGCGACCACCGTATACGTGGTCGAGCGCTATGGCCTGTCCGATATCCTGATCCTGGGTCGCGCCTGCGCCGAGGCCGGCCTGCCCTCACCGTGGGCAGCCGCCGATAAGTTGCTGATCCGGCGCAGCCGCGCGGTCATTGCGGTGATTCCGCGACCACGCCTGTTCGGTCGCGCGCCGCGACACAGCTACTCCGAGACACTGGCGCGCATCGTCGAACTCATGCGCAGCGATGGCGACCGTGAGGTGAGACTGATTCCAGTGTCGATTTTCGTCGGCCGCGCGCCCGATCGTGAATCGAACTGGTTTCGCGTGTTGTTCATGGAGAACTGGGGCATGGTCGGCCGCTTCAGGCGGCTGCTTGCGATCCTTCTGAACGGACGCGGCACGATCGTGCAGTTCTCCGCGCCGGTACCGGTTCGCGACGTGCTGGACGAGGACACTGAGCGTGGCATCGAGCGCAATACGCGCAAGCTTTCGCGGCTGCTGCGCGTGCATTTCCGCCGCGTGCGCGCATCGGTCATCGGCCCGGACCTCTCGCACCGGCGTACGGTGATCGGTGCTCTCCTGAATGCGGCGCCCGTCAGGGCCGCGATCACCGCCACCGCGACGCGGGAGAACATCGATTACACCAAGGCGAAACGTCAGGCGCGCACGATCGCGATGGAGATCTCCGCCGACTATTCGCACACCTTCGTGCGCTCGGCGTCCTACCTGTTGTCGTGGTTCTGGAATCAGCTCTACGACGGCATTGCGATGCATCATTTCGAAACGACGCGCACAGCCGCTTCCGGCCATGAAGTCGTGTACGTGCCATGCCATCGTTCGCACGCCGATTACCTGCTGCTGAGCTACCAGTTGCACCATTCCGGTGTCGTGCCCCCGCATATCGCAGCGGGCGTCAATCTCAATCTTCCGGTGCTTGGCCCCGCACTGCGGCGCGGCGGCGCGTTCTTCATGCGTCGCAGCTTCAAGGGCAATCCGCTCTATTCGACCGTGTTCAAGGAGTATCTCGCGCAGTTGCTCGATCGCGGCGTGCCGCTCGAATACTTCATCGAAGGCGGCCGCTCGCGCACCGGCCGGCTGCTCGCGCCGCGCTCGGGCATGCTGTCGATGACGGTGCGCGCGTTCCTGCGCTCGCCGCATAGACCGGTGATCTTCCAACCGGTCTATATCGGCTACGAAAAGCTGATGGAAGGCAAATCCTATGTCGGCGAGCTGTCAGGCAAACCCAAGCAGCGCGAATCCTGGCTGAGCCTGCTGCGCGGTCTCGGCGTGCTACGCCAACGCTACGGCCACGTCGCGCTGAGTTTCGGCGAACCCGTGCATCTCACGCCACTGCTCAACGCCGCGAGCGAGACATGGCGCAGCGAAGCGCACGATCCCGAGGTGAAACCCGAGTGGCTGAACGGCATGATCGACCATCTCGCCGAACGCATCCAGGAGAACGTCAATCGCAGTGCCGACGTGAATCCGATCAACCTGCTCGCATTGGCGCTGCTGTCGACGCCCAAACATGCGATGACGCAGGTCGATCTGGTTGCACAGCTTGCGCTTACCAAGGCGCTGCTCAGCGGCATCCCATATTCGGAACGCATCACGATCACCGCTCTGGAACCGCAGGCGATCATCGAGTACGGCGAAAAAATGGAATGCATTCGTCGCGTCGCGCACCCGCTCGGCGACGTCCTTGTCGCCGATGGCGAGCCCGGCGTGTTGCTCAGCTACTTCCGCAACAATGTGCTGCACTTGACCGCGACGGCCGCATGGATTGCCTGCTGCTTCCTCAACAACCAGCGCATGGCGCGGGGGTCAATTGTGCGCCTCGGCCGGCTGGTCTATCCGTTCATCCAGTCCGAACTGTTCCTGCCCTGGACCGAGGAGGAGTTCGGTGAGCGCATCCAGAGGACGATCGACTTCTTCATCAACCGCGATCTGCTGCAGACCCAGTCCGACGGACGTGTGGTCGCGCGTGGCGCGGGCCAGAGCGACGCCGCATTCCGGCTGCGCGCGATTGCGCACAGTCTGCTGCAGGCATTCGAGCGCTACTACATCGCCATCGCGCTGCTGGTCAAGAACGGCCCTGGCGTGCTGTCGGCGGCGGAGCTGGAAAATTTGTGTCATCTCACCGCGCAGCGCCTCTCCTTGCTGCATGAACTCAACGCACCGGAATTTTTCGACCGCTCGCTGTTCCGCGGCTTCATTCGCAAACTGCGAGAACGAGGCGTGGTGTGGATCGATGAGTCGGGCAAGCTGGTGTTTGATACGGCACTGGAATCAGTGGCGCGTGATGCGCGGGTCATCCTGAGCCGCGAGATCCGCCACAGCATCCTCAAGCTGACTCCCGAAGCGCAGGCCGAAATCGAACGCAATATAGGATCGGCGCAGGCCGGGAAATAGCCATGGCCCGACGAAGGACTTCTCCGATTCACTCAACCGCCGGCACTTCGACAAGTGTCACACTGCTACCGTCGGTGCGCCAACCCTGGGTCGCAATCACGCGTCCAGATCCGGAATCAGCTTGTCCTCCAGATACGCGATCATCTCAACAACGATTTCATGGCGCTTCTTCATGCGCGTCAACGCCAGTTCGTCGCGGGTGACACCGTCGCTGAAGTCGGAGATCTTCTGCGCCAGTTCGCGCTCCTCCGCTCGCAACGCGGTAAGCCGATGACGGATGGCAGTCGGATCGTCACTGGACATGGTGGAGGGACCTGAACAGGCAAGCTACACGAGGAGCACAGGGTACGGAACATAGCGCATCCATCGCACATTCACCTCCGGAACCAGTGGCGACCGTCGCGTGAAGCGCTTTTGTCGCTGTGCGCGACTCGGCAGACAACTGGCTGCACCGTGGCGCAACCGGCATAATTGCGCGCACTTTTGCGCCTCGATTCGCACAGCAGCAAGGAGAGACGGGCCATGCATGCCATCCGGACAGCCGCCGACACCCGCATCGCAATTGTCGGCCTCGGCTACGTCGGGCTGCCTCTTGCGGTCGAGTTCGGCAAGCAATACGACACGATTGGTTTCGACACCAATGCGGTGCGGGTCGCGCAGTTGCAGGGCGGCAAGGACCGCACGCTGGAAGTCGATGCAGATGAATTGGCCGCGTCGAGCCGCCTGCGTTTCTCCGCGCAGCTCGATGACATTCGGGCGTGCAACATCTATATCGTCACGGTGCCGACTCCGATCGACTCGGCCAAGCAACCGGATCTGACCCCGCTGATCCGCGCCAGCGAGGCGCTCGGCAGCGTGATCGAACGCGGCGACATCGTGATTTACGAATCCACCGTCTATCCCGGCTGCACCGAGGAAGTGTGCGTGCCGATCCTGGAACGGATTTCCGGGATGACGTTCAACCAGGATTTTTTTGCCGGCTACAGTCCCGAACGCATCAATCCCGGCGACAAGCAACACCGCGTTACCAATATCCTGAAGGTCACTTCAGGCTCAACGCCGGAGGTAGCCGACCAGGTTGATGCACTGTATGCCAGCATCATTGCCGCAGGCACGCACAAGGCATCCTGCATCAAGGTGGCCGAAGCCGCCAAGGTCATCGAGAACACGCAGCGCGACCTCAATATCGCCCTGATCAACGACCTCGCCATACTCTTCAACAAGCTCGGTATCGACACGCTCGAGGTACTTGAAGCAGCCGGAACCAAGTGGAATTTCCTGCCATTCCGGCCCGGGCTGGTCGGCGGCCATTGCATCAGTGTCGATCCGTATTATCTGACCCACAAGGCGCAGCAGGTCGGCCATCATTCGGATGTCATCCTTGCCGGGCGTCGCACCAATGACGGCATGGGCGGATACGTCGCCGAACAGATCATCCGCCTCATGGTTCGCAAGGGCATCAATCCGGTGCAAGCGCGCGTGCTGGTGCTCGGTCTTGCGTTCAAGGAAAACTGCCCGGATCTGCGCAACACGCGCGTCGTGGACATCATCGGCGCACTCGAGGTTTACAACGCACGGGTCGATGTGCATGACCCCTGGATCGATATCTTCGAAGCGCAGCGCGAATACGGGATCACCGCGATCGAGACGCCCGAACACAATGTCTACGACGCCATCGTTGTCGCGGTGGGCCATCGTGAGTTCTGTCAGCTTGGCGGCGCCGGCATACGTGCATTCGGAAAACCCGCCTCAGTCATTTATGACGTCAAGTACGTGCTTCCCGCCGACGCGGTGGACGGAAGGTTGTGACGGCCGATTCGCATTCCCGCTGAGAAATTCCCCGTCCCATTTCGTATCCCGTCTCCCATCATCTGTCCTCTGAACCCATGAAAATCCTCGTTACCGGTACCGCCGGCTTCATCGGCTCCCACGTCGCACTCAAGCTGCTTGAACGCGGCGACGAGGTCGTCGGCATCGACAATCTCAACGACTACTACGATGTCGAATTGAAGAAGGCACGGCTTGCGCGCTTTTGCGACAACCCACGCTACACGCATATCCACGCGGACCTTGCCGATCGCGCGGCCATGGATGCCGCCTTCTCCGCGCACCGGCCGCAGCGCGCCGTCAATCTCGCGGCGCAGGCCGGCGTACGCTACGCCGCCGAGAATCCGCATGTGTACGTGCAAAGCAATGTGGTCGGATTCCTGCATGTGCTGGAAGGCTGCCGCCAGCACGACGTCGAGCACCTGGTCTTTGCTTCGACCAGTTCCATCTACGGCGCCGATACCGCGATGCCGTTTTCCGAGCACCAGTCCACCGCGCACCCGCTGACGCTGTACGCCGCTACCAAGAAGGCCAACGAGATGATGGCGCACAGCTATGCGCATCTTTACGGCATCCCTGCTACGGGCCTGCGCTTTTTTACTGTTTATGGCCCGTGGGGCCGCCCGGACATGGCGTTGTTCCTGTTCACCAAGGCAATCCTGGCCGGCGAGCCGATCAAGGTGTTCAACCACGGTCACCATCGCCGCAGCTTCACGTACATCGATGACGTCGTCGAAGGGGTGATCCGCGTTCTCGATCATCCGCCGGGTAAGGATCCCGAATGGGACAGTCGCAATCCGAATCCAGGTTCCAGCGGCGTCGCGCCGTACCGCATCTACAACATCGGCAACGAGAACCCGGTCGAACTGCTGAGCTATATCGAGGTGCTCGAAGCCTGTCTCGGCAAGAAAGCGCAGATGCAGTTGCTGCCGCTGCAGGCAGGTGACGTTCCCGATACCGAGGCCGACATCTCCGAACTGGTCGCGAACGTCGGTTATCGCCCGTCCGTGTCGGTGGACGAGGGCATCGCCAATTTCGTGCGCTGGTACCGGGAGTACTTCGACTGACCGAGTTACCCGTACGCCATCGCAGGGGAAGCGGTACGCACTCCCTGGAATTCACCGCGGCAATATCTCCTGGAAACGCCAACGCCGCGCAAACGCAATTCCCGATCATGGAACGCACCCTCCCGATCAACGTCCGGTAGAATCAAGAGTTGAGCTCGGCGGCTCCTGCAGCATTCGCTCCCACGCCGCGCATTCCGTTTCCTTTTCCAAACGACGGACTTCCGTCCGAGTGGTGTTCATGCTTTTTCGTAATCTCAGTATGTTCCGCTTCCCTGCTTCCATGTCCGCGCAGCTCGCTGATTTGGAGACAAAACTGGAAGACCGACGTTTGCGTGCGTGCGGTCCGATGGAACTTGCCACGCGCGGTTTCGTGTCGCCGTATGGGCGCGACGCCGAGGAACTAGTGCATCGCAGCGGTGCGTTTGCGCTGGTGACGCTGGGCGGCGAAGACAAGCTGCTGCCGGGCGTGGTGATCCGGGAAGCTCTGGCCGAGCGGCTCGCCGAACGCGCACAAAAGGAAGGCCGGCGCATCGGCTCCAAGGAACGTCAACGCCTCAAGGAGGAGGTGGTCGCCGAGTTGCTTCCGCGCGCTTTCACGCGACCGTCGCGACGCAACGCCTATCTGGGTGAGCGCGGCGGCTGGCTGGTCGTGGACACCGCCAGCCGCAAGGCAGCCGAAGAAACTGTCAGCGAGCTGCGCGACGGGCTGGGCCGGTTTGCGGCCACCCCGCCGGCGCCACAGGAATCACCGCGCGCGTTGATGACTGACTGGCTGGTTCGTGGCAATCTGCCCTCCGGACTGGTGCTCGGCGACGAGTGCGAGCTGCGCGATCCGGCCGAAACCGGTGCGATCGTCCGCTGCCGGCGACAGGAGCTCGAATCGGAGGAAATCCACGAGCACCTGAAATCCGGCAAACAGGTGTTCCAGCTCGGCCTGAATTTCGACGAGCGCATCGAGTTCGTGCTCGGCGAGGATCTGACGGTCCGCAAGTTGCGCTTCACCGACATCGTGCTGGACGAGATCGATCAGAGCGATATCGATTCCACGCGGGCCGAAGTGGATGCACAATTCGCGCTGGCGAGTCTGGAGCTCGAGCGGTTACTCGGAAAACTGGAAGAGTGGTTCGGCTGGAGTCGCCCCGGCAGCGAGTGACCGGCGAAGCAAATGGCGGAGTGAGGTCGCGCATGCACGATGGCGGCGACTACCTGGAACTGGTCAGCGAAAGCGGTGATGCGATCCGCGTGTTGCGGCGCATGCATCCGCGTGCGCGGCGTCTGCGGCTGACGGTCACGGCCAGCGGCGCGCGCGTGACCTATCCGCAGGGCACGCATCCCTCGCGGGTGACGGCCTTCCTGCGCGAGCACGATGCATGGCTGCGACGCAAGCTGGCTGAATTGCATCCGCCCGCTGCACGCATCCCGCTGACGCCCGGCCTCACGACGCTCATCCCCTTGCACGGCGAGCCCATGCGCCTTTGCTGGCGCAGCGGCACCTATCCACGCATCGAGAAATCCGGAGATCGGATCGTGCTGTGGCTGCCGAAGGCGCGCTCCGACCACGCACTGGCTACGGCCCGCGGTCTGCTACGCGGCTTTCTGGAAGCGCGCATGCTGCGCGACGTCAACCGCCATCTCGGAAACTTCGTTGCACAACTGGGCGCTGCGCCATCGAGCGTACGCGTGCGGCCGCTGAAGAGCCTTTGGGGAAGCCTGGATACGCGCGATCGCATGAGTCTGGATCTCGCCCTCAGCCTGGTACCCGCCGCCGCGCTTCGCTACGTGACGATCCATGAACTGTGTCACTTGCGCGTGCGCAGCCACGCGCCGCGCTTCTGGCGTTGCGTGGAATCGTTCGAACCGAACTGGCGCGACCAGCGCGAATGGCTGCGCGAGCACGGTCAGGCAACGAAGGCGGAACTCACGCGACTGATCGGCGGTTGATCCGGCTGATCCAGCGTCTGCCTGCCACCGTCGTATCTTTCCTGTGCAACACGTTCGCTTTCCGTCGGAAGGAGCAGCCTCATGCCGGGACGGAGCATTTAGACGCACAAGCATTCCCCCTCACCCCAGCCCTCTCCCCCGAGCAAGCTCGGAGGAGAGGGGGCCAAGCCGTCTCGCTACCCTCTTCCGACTTTGATCTCCCTATTCCCGATTCCCGATTCCTGATTCCCGGCTCCTGACCCACAAATTCTCCCCGACAATCGCACTCACCATCGCCACATGTACGGGATCGGCATTGAGCGCGGGAATGTAGTCGAATAGCTCGCCGCCAGCGTCGATGAAGGTTTCCTTGTTACGCAACGCGATTTCTTCCAGTGTTTCCAGGCAATCGACCGCAAACCCCGGACACAGGACCTGCACGTGCTTTGTGCCCTTTGCGGGCAGCTCCTCCAGCACTTTGTCGGTGTAGGGCATCAGCCACGGCTCGCCGGCAAGGCGCGACTGGAAACTGATGCCAATCCGGTCCTCGCCGAGGTTCAGACGCTCGGTCAGCAAACGCGCCGTCGTATGGCATTGATCGAAGTACGGGTCCCCGGCACGCACGTAGCTCTGCGGCAATCCATGAAAGGACAGCAGCAGATAGCCATCCCCGCCGTGCTGCCCCCGAAATACCTCCACCGATCTGGCGAGCGCATCGATATGGCGCGGATCGTCATGGTAATCATCGATCCATCGCAGCTGCGGCACGCGCCGCCATTTCCGCAGTTCCTCGGTGACGGCATCGAAGGCGGCCGCGGTGGTGGTGGCCGAGTACTGGGGAAACAGCGGCAGCACCAGGAAACGTGTCACGCCTGCAGTAGCCAGCTCGCGCATCACTGACCCGATTGCCGGCCGCCCATATCGCATGGCGTGGCGTACGACCAGATTCTTGTGTGACGAATCGAGCGCTTCCTGCACCGCGGCGGCAAGCTCCCTGGTATTGACCTCCAGCGGTGAGCCCTGCGCACTCCAGACCAGTCGATAGGCGTGCGCGGAGCGCCGGGGCCGGATCTGCAGAATGATTCCATACAGGATCGGCAACCAGAACCAGCGCGGACGTTCGACGACGCGCGAATCGGACAGGAATTCGGCCAGATACCTGCGCACCGCCGACGTGGTCGGTGCGTCGGGCGTGCCGAGGTTGAGGAGCAGCACCGCGGTTTTCGGAACGGAACCATGCGGTGACGCGGCAACCTTGGGCGAAAAGTACTTCGTCATGGCATGTTCCCGTGAAACGCAGGCACCGGCCGGTTTGGTCGGGCCGGCTGGCGGAACTTCCCGCTCCCGAACCGGGATTTGCCGGCCTGCCTCAAGCCTTTGGCGCGGCTCGAATTTGCTGCTAGACTGAATGCGCCTCGCGGAACACTGCGCGGCTGACGATTATTACTATAACGATAACCTTGAAGCCATGCGCGCACTCTTCTGCCTCATTGCAGCGGTGCTGTGTCTCGGTGCGTCCCGTGCGGATGCGTTGCCGCTCGCCTATGGCGAAGCGTTCGATGCACTGTACCGGATCGACCTGGGCACACAGAACGCCACCAAAATCGGCGACAACGGCAGTATTGGCCGCGACTCGGTCAATGACGTCACGGGCCTGAGTGTGGCGCGCAACGGCGCGCTGTACGGAGTGTCCGATACGCTCAAGATGCTGGTTCAGCTTGACACCAACTCCGGCAAGGCGACGCCGATCGGCAGTCTCGGTCTTGCCGGTCAGGGTGTCGGGCAATACGACGCGCTGGATTTCGGCATGACCTTTGGCTGCGATGACAGCGCCCTGTGGCTGTCATCGGCAACAATCGGCAAGCTGTGGAAGGTAAGTCCGGCAACGGGCGGTGCCACGTTGGTCGGCGCGACCGGGCACACGATTACCGGCCTGGCAATGCGCGATGGTGTGCTGTATGGCGCCGGCAGCCGCAACGACAATTTTCTGTACCGGATCAACCCAGCTACGGGCGCCGCGCAATCGATCGGCAGCTACGGTGCGGCGGCGAGTCACTGGATCAATTCGATCTCCCTGAACTTTGATGCAGACGGAACGCTGTGGGCCGTCCTCAACTATATTCCGCCCGAACCCGGCACCAGCGATTATCCGGATTGGAGCGATCTCGCGACGATCGACCCCACGACCGGCACCCTGACCATACTCGGTCAGATCACCGGCAATTCAGCCCTGCGCGGCATCGGCCTGCGCGGGTTCACGGCAACGCCGACGATCTGCTCGGCTGCGCCGCCGCCGCCACCGCCGCCATCGGGTTCGGCAAGCATCGGCGTGCCGGTCGACGCGCGCTGGGCACAACTGCTGCTGGTCTCCCTGCTCGGCGCCACAGTTGCCATTTACGGCCGTCGCAAGCGCCCGCGCTGAAGCTCGAAGTTCGTAACCTGGGTTGAGCATAGCGAAACCCATCATCTTCGGCGCAGGATGAGTGGGCGCGGCGATACCTCTCATCACAAGACCCAGCCAGCATCGGAATCCTCGCATCAAGTCCGGGGTCAACCCATCCTGTGCGATGTCTGCTGTGGATTCCCCCGACTGCGAAAATCGTCACCCTCAATAGCACGCCGCGTTTCCCTCGTCAGCAAACTGAACGTTATAATGAAGCGGGGTGGCATCCGGGCAGGCACCCCGGGGTGCAGGGGCGATGAAGTCTGCGGCGCTGATTGAATCAATATACGAGGCTGCGTTCGTCCCGGAGCGATGGCCCTGTGTGCTGGATGGTCTGTGCCGCATATCCGGTTCAGCGAGCAGCACCCTCCTGCTTTCGGATGGCCTCACTCCACCACGCTGGCAAACCACCGCACGTACGCGCGATCTGCTGGAAACGCTTTCCCACACCGACGTGTGGAAGCGACCCGAGCGCAGTCCCGATCGACTGATCGAGGCGAGTGTCGGCGATCAGTATTTTCATCACGTCGACAAGCTCATGACGCGCAAGCAATTGCAGCTTGACGAGGTCTATCGGTCATTCAGGGCCGAGGGACTGGCTTGGCAGGTCGGTACGGCAATTCCCCTGCCATGCGACGCGACGATTATCTTGACTTTTGAACGTAGTACCGAGCAAGGTCGGCACAGCGCGGATCAACTTACCCAATTGGTCAGTTTCCGCGCACATCTCGCGCGCGCCGGCCTGATCGCCAACCGGCTCGGACTTGAGCACGCGCGCGGAGCGTTGGAGGCAATGACCGCAATCGGCATTCCCGCAGCACTGCTGGATCAGCACGGTCATCTTCGCGAAATCAATCGATGGATGACCAGTGACCTGATCGGCACCCGCGGCAGTGAGCAGATCGTGCTCGGCGATCCTACCGGAGATGCGTTGCTGGACAACATTCTGCGCGGCGAGTCGCATGTCCGCTCGATCCCGCTGCGGCCCAGTGAGTGCGCCCCCGGCAGGGTCGCGCACGTCATTCCTCTGACAGGCGCGGCGCGCGACATCTTTTCCGGTGGGCTCTCGCTGATCGTCATAAACGTATCGAGGGGATCGCATCGGCGGCCAGACCTCACCATCCTGCGCGCGCTGTTCGATCTGTCGCCGGCCGAGAGCCGCCTGGCGGCCGAACTGGCCACCGGCGCACTCTTGGCAGACGCCGCGGTTCACTGCAATATCCAGCTAAGTACGGCACGCACCTATCTGGAGCAGATATTCCGCAAGACCGGATGCCACCGACAATCAGAATTGGTCGGTATGCTGGTG
>CAJDWV010000194.1_pt1 | contig 13184 bp, 9 predicted proteins | sample 7391731 | NCBI WGS metagenome assembly CAJDWV01 (sample SAMEA7055746, study PRJEB34461) | soil metagenome | biome: terrestrial ecosystem; feature: Peninsula; material: soil | place: Antarctica | collected 2016
TTTTGCGTACCATGCGTAACCGCCCGAGTTGGGGCGCGCCGTACTGAGCAGCCAGGTGCTGGCACCGCTGCTGCCGGTGGTTGTCCAGCCATTGTCGCCACTTTCCATGTCGTCACCGAAGAGCGGAACCGAGATAGTCGGAGGCTCGCAGCTGCCTGGTGCCGACAGCGTGCGGAATTGGAACACCGCCGATGCGTCGGCGTCTCCACACGCGTTGCCGGCACTGACGCGCCAGTAGTAGGTCGTCGAGGGATCGAGTGCCGGCGTCACCGTCACCGATGTCGCACCCGTGACGTTCTGCGAGAACACCACATCCGCAAATGCGGCGTCGGTCGCAACCTCCACCAGATACGTGGTCGGGCCACCGCTGCCCGCAGCCTGCCAGCTCAGCACAGGTGAGGTACTTACGGCCGTGGCATTGTCTACCGGCATGCTCAATACGACCGCATCCGGCGCCGCATCATTGAGCGCAAACGGCAGGCTCTTGGAAACGCTGTCGGCGCCACTCGTACCCGTGACCGTCATCACGTAAGCACCCGGTGCCGCGGCACCGAGCGAGCCGACTCTCAAAACCGAGCTACCGGGCGGGGTCACGCTGGCTGGCGCGAAACTGACGCTGCTCCCGGCAGGTTCGTCACTCGCACTCAGCAAAACTGCGGCACTGAATCCCGGATCGGCCGTCACGGCGATGTCGATATCGGTACCGCCCACACTCGCGCACACTGCCACGGAAGTCGGATCCAGCGACAGGCCGAATGGCGACATGCCGATGCCGTCGATGTAGTCCGGTGCAGTACCGAGCGGGTCAAGCGCGTCCTTGAGCCGTGTCGTCGGTGTACCCAGGCCATCCCAGGCGAGCGCCAGTTGTCCATAATAATCGGAGAGACTTTCGCCAGTCGCGCCGCAGTACGACGCGCCGCCGCTAAGCACGCCGATCAAACGCTGGTCGGACGTATACAACGGCGAGCCGGACGAGCCGGGTTCGGTGACGCCCGGCGGCAACGAAGACGGTTGCGGGGTCGGAATGTTTGCCAGGATCGGCGGAGTCGGGTCCCAGTACGCATGCCAGTGCGTGCCGATACCGGAAGATATGCCGCCGGCCTCGAAGTCACGTTTGACGAAGGTGATGCGCTTCTCGTCAACGCCGGGATGGTGGATGCTCGCGCACAGGCCCTCGGTGGATGAGGGATCGGTTGTGCTCTGCGTACAGTGGGCTGCCGTGGTACGTCGGTCCCAGCCTTCCCAGAACAGGTTCCAGGCCGGGTCCGGCGGATCGTCGAGTTCCACCAGGGTGTTGTCCGAACACCTGGTATTGTTGCTGGAATTGCAACCCGAATCGAACGGACTGGGCGTCCTGGCAATGAAGGTCGCGCCGGGACTGCTCATGTTCGGGTCCGGCGCGTTGCTCTGCCCGCTCGCCGAACTGCCCGGCGTACGGCAGGCCGGCCATTCGTAGTTCCAGTACACCACCACGGTCGGGGAGGACGATTGGGTCAGCCCGCAATGCGTCGCGGTGATGAACAGCATGCGACGATCTTCTGCCGTATTGTTGATCAGCGAGCCGCTGCAGTCGTCCGAGCCGCCCAGCGTGATCGCACCGACCGCGCGGCGCGGATCGTTCCATGGATCATTGTCGTCCAGACAGGCGACATCCATGTTGCAGGTACCCGAGCGGATCTGGTCCGGCGAACAGGTCTTGCCGAGTTTGGGGCCGCCCACATCAGGCTGGTGATAATCTTTCGACGCGCCACCCAAGCCCCGGTAACCCTGATTGATGCTTCCCAGCAGCAGCGTCACCTGGTGGCGCTCGGCAGTCGCAATATCGAGTTCGATCACCACATCGCCCGACGCAATGATCGGTGTCCACAGCTGGCCGTGCGGCGCATTCTTGTTTGAATCGTAAGGGCCGGCCACTTGACGACGATCTGCATCGTAGATGTAAAGGCGCGCGCTGGGCGGCAGGTGATACTGCGTAAATCCGAAGTTGAGTGAGCTGGCTTTCGCTGCCTGCACGTGGAGGCGCCAGATGCTCAAGTCACCATGCTGCTCCCACGTACCCGCCGTGTTTACATCGATCGACGTCGGATGGGGAATCGCAAAACGATGGGGTTGCCCGTTCGCTTCGCGCAGCGCGTCCTCGGCGGCGACCCGCGACAGGTCCAGCGCCGGATAGCTGGCGACTGCAACTTGGGAAAGTGGGCCGTAGCCACCCACGAAACTCTGCGGAACAGGACTGTTCACAGCCGATGCGATTGCACATCCAAGGATGAAGTAAACGAAAATTCCAGGTAACACGCGCAATTTCATGATGCCCTCCCATGTCACGATGAATAGCGGTACAAGATTGCCGTCCGATCGGATCGACTCGCGGCGGCCGCGCAAGAATAGCACCACGAAATGCACCGTTTGACGGCTGTGTTACAAATTTGGCGGGATCGGCGGATAGCCTTCGGCTGACGGGAAAAGGGGCTGTGCTCCGAGTCCGCTGCGGCCTTACGCGGTGGACTGTCGCCGATTCCCACCTTGGGTTAAGCAAAAAAAGCGGCGGCCGTTCGAAACGTGCCGCCGCGCCAGTTTTGCGACCAGGTATCGTCGCTATCTGTTATTCGACCACCGCCGGCAGCTTTTCGGCTGCATCGATGTCCACCGACAGTTTCCCGTCGCTCACCGACAGGCTGACCTTGCCGCCTTCGGCAAGCTTGCCGAACAGCAGTTCATTGGCAAGTGCACGCTTGACCTGATCCTGGATGACACGTGCCATCGGGCGTGCGCCCATCTGCGGATCAAAGCCGTTCTCGGCCAGCCACCTGCGCGCCATGCCATCAACATGGAGAGCTACCTGCTTCTCCAGCAACTGCGTCTCGAGCTCGATGAGGAACTTGTCCACGACACGCAGGATGTGGTCGAAACCGAGCGGGTTGAACTGCACGATCGCATCGAGCCGGTTGCGGAACTCCGGCGAGAATGCCTTGCGGATCGTCTCCATGGCATCGGTCGAATGATCCTGCTCGATGAAACCGATCGTTCGCCGCGCTGCCTGCTGTGCACCCGCATTGGTGGTCATCACGAGGATGACGTTGCGGAAGTTGGCCTCGCGCCCGTTGGTGTCAGTCAGTACGCCGTGATCCATGATCTGCAGCAGCACGTTGTAGACATCCGGATGCGCCTTCTCGACCTCGTCGAGCAGCAGCACGCAATGCGGGTGCTTGACGATCTGTTCGGTCAGAAGGCCCCCCTGGTCGAAGCCAACGTAGCCCGGTGGAGCACCGATCAGGCGCGAGACGGAATGCGCTTCCATGTATTCGGACATATCAAAGCGGATCAGTTCCACGCCCATCTGCAGCGCCAGCTGGCGCGTGACTTCGGTCTTGCCGACGCCGGTGGGGCCTGCGAGCAGGAAACTGCCGATCGGCTTGTCCGGATTGGCGAGCCCCGAGCGCGCCATCTTGATCGCGCTGGCCAGCGTGTCGATCGCCTCATCCTGGCCGAACACCACCATCTTGAGATTGCGGTCGATGTTGCGCAGCACGTCGCGATCGGACATCGACACCTGCTTGGGCGGAATGCGCGCCATGCGATCCTGGCCGAACACCACCATCTTGAGATTGCGGTCGATGTTGCGCAGCACGTCGCGATCGGACATCGACACCTGCTTGGGCGGAATGCGCGCCATGCGCGCGACGATGAACTCGATCTCGGGTACGTCCACGGTGGTCTTGCGCTGGTCCTCGGGCATCAGCCGCTGACGCGCACCCGCCTCGTCGATCACGTCGATCGCCTTGTCCGGCAGCAAGCGATCGTTGATGTGCTTGACGGACAGGTCCACCGCTGCCTGCAGCGCATCGTTGGTGTACTCGATCTTGTGATAGTCCTCGAAGCGCGAGCGCAGGCCCTTTAGGATTTCCACGCTGTCGGCGATGGTCGGCTCTACCACGTCGATCTTCTGGAAGCGTCGCGCCAGCGCGCGGTCCTTGTCGAATACGCTGCGAAACTCCTGGAAGGTCGTCGAACCGATACAGCGCATCTCGCCCGATGCCAACATCGGCTTGATCAGGTTGGATGCGTCCATGGTTCCACCGGATGCCGAACCCGCACCGATGATCGTGTGGATTTCATCGATGAACAAGATCGCGCCCGGTTCCTTCTTGATCTGGGCGATGACGGCCTTGAGACGCTTCTCGAAGTCGCCACGGTATTTGGTGCCCGCAACCAGCGCGCCAAGATCCAGCGCGTAGATCACCGCATCCTTCAACACATCGGGCACGTCTCCCTCGACGATGCGCTTGGCCAGGCCCTCGGCGAGCGCGGTCTTGCCGACGCCGGCATCGCCGACGTAAAGCGGATTGTTCTTGCGCCGCCGGCACAGCACCTGGATGGTCCGTTCGACTTCTTCCTGGCGACCGATCAACGGATCGATCTTGCCCTGCTTGGCAAGCTCGTTCAGATTATTGGCAAACTCGACCAGTGGATTGGAACGCTCCTCCTCACCCGCTTCGCCTTCGCGTGGTCCGGCACCCGGCGGTACATCGGTTTCGCTATCCTGGCTGATCCGCGCGACGCCGTGCGACAGATAATTGACGACGTCCAGGCGGGTGATTTCCTGCTGTCCGAGGAAATACACGGCATGCGAATCCTTCTCGCCGAAGATCGCGACCAGCACATTGGCACCAGTCACTTCCTTGCGACCGGAAGATTGCACGTGATAGACGGCGCGCTGCAGCACGCGCTGGAATCCGAGCGTCGGCTGCGTGTCGCGCTCGTCACCAGCCGGCAGTACCGGCACGGTCTCACTGATGATCGAGCGCAGGCCAGCACGCAACTTGGCCAGATCGGCATGACAGCCGCGCAGCACCGCGCTGGCTGATGGGTTTTCGAGCAGTGCAAGCAGCAGATGCTCGACGGTCATGAACTCGTGACGCTGTTCACGGGCATCCTTGTAGCACTGCCCGATGGTGAGCTCGAGATCCTTGCTGAACATTTGGGTTTTCTCCGGCAATACTGCCTGTAAATCCGACTGCCTGAGATATGGAGCCTGCTCAGGCTTTTTCCATGGTGCACAAAAGCGGGTGCTGATGGCTGCGCGAAAACTCGTTGACCTGGGTCACCTTGGTCTCCGCAACCTCACGGGTGAACATACCGCAGATACCCCTGCCGCGGGTGTGCACATGCAACATCACCTGGGTTGCCCGTTCACGATCCATCGAGAAGAAGGTTTCCAGAACAACGATCACGAATTCCATCGGCGTGAAGTCGTCGTTGATCAGGATGACGCGATACAACGGCGGTCGCGCAACCTCCGGTCGCGCTTCTTCGACAACAACACCGTGTTCAGGGCCGGGGTCCCGGCGCTTGGTTCCTGTCATGTTTTCAAGTTCAGTTGAACGTACAAAAGGGTTGAGGGACTACATGGGCGCGCACATCCGCAAACTTCCGCTTGTTCGACCGGGACCGGCCGGACAGGCTTTCAGACAGGCTTTCGCGCACCTTCCGCCAGCGGTCACGCAGGCGTCCATATCGACATTCAGTATAGCGCCGAGATTGGGCAGCTTCCGGCTCGCTTCAAGTCCTCGCCAACCGGTACGCGAGCGCGCGAGGTCTGCGGCGGGACGGTTCTGCATGCGCGGGTCTTGTAAACTATGCAGCTAATGAAAATCCCCTCTCCTTTCCGCTCGACTGCAGCCTCCTCCGGGCCGTCATCGTCCGCGTCGTCTTCCGCCGCCGCCGCGAACCTACCTGCGAAGCAGTCGTCAGTCTGGCGCCCGGATGTGACTGTCGCCACGATTGTCGAGCGCGACAACCGTTTTCTGCTCGTCGAGGAGATGGTGCGAGGGCGCCACATGCTCAATCAGCCGGCCGGCCACCTCGAACCGCATGAAAGCCTGATCGACGCGGCGCGTCGCGAGGCGCTGGAGGAAACGGCCTGGCACGTCAGGCCGACTCATCTGATTGCTATTTCACAGTGGGCGAATGCGCCGGACGGCCGTCATTTCCTGCGTTTCACGTTCGCCGCCGACACTGAACGGCACGAGCCCGACCGTCCGCTCGACACCGGTATCCTGCGCACCGTATGGCTGTCGCGCGACGAAATTGCAGCCGAGCACACGCGTCTGCGCAGTCCGATGGTACTGGTTGGGGTCGACGACTGGATCGCCGGTCGCCGCTACCCGCTCGAAGCATTCCGCTGGTTCGAGCCGGGCAGCGACAACAAGGCCAGCGCATGAGCGCCGCACCTATAATGGTGGGCCTGTCCGGTGGTGTGGATTCGGCGGTGACGGCATTGCTGCTCAAGCGTGCCGGCCGCAATCCGGCGGCCCTTTACATGCGCAACTGGGTCGATGACGACGTCGGCGAGTGCCGCGCCGAAGACGATCGCCGCGATGCCGTCGCGGTGTGTGCTGCGCTCGCCATTCCGTTTCATGCGCGCAACTTCGCTGCCGAGTACCGCGAGCGCGTATTCGCGCACTTTCTCGATGAGTACCGGGCGGGACGCACGCCCAATCCGGATGTACTTTGCAACCGCGAAATCAAGTTCCGCCGCTTTCTCGACGAAGCCCGTGCACTCGGTGCCGAGCGCATCGCCACCGGCCACTACGCGCGTAGTGACGAAGTGAACGGCCTGTGGCGGCTCAAGCGCGGGCGCGATACGAACAAGGACCAGAGCTATTTTCTGCATGCACTCGATCAGGAACAACTCGCCGCGAGCGAGTTTCCGATCGGCGAACTCGAAAAGCCAGAGGTGCGGAGCATCGCCTGCGAAAGCGGCATCAGCGTCCACGCAAAAAAGGACTCCACCGGTATCTGCTTCATCGGTGAGCGGGATTTCCGCGCATTCCTCGCCCGGTATCTGCCCGCGCAGCCCGGCGATATCCGCACACCGGACGGCAAAACCATCGGCAGACACAAGGGCGCGTTCTACTACACGCTCGGACAACGTGACGGCCTCGGCATCGGCGGCCGTCGCGATGGCAGCGGCGATCCCTGGTACGTGGTCGGCAAGGATGTCGCTTCGAATGTGCTGTACGCGGCGCAGGGCGATGTCGGCAAATGGCTCGATTCGCGGCGTCTCGTGGCGCGCGGAGTCAACTGGATTTCCGGAACGCCGCCGCGAGATTCGCTTTCATCCAGCGCCAAGGTACGCTATCGCCAATCCGATCAGGCGTGCACGGTCGCACCCTCCGGTGATGACTGGCTGGTTACCTTCGATCAACCGCAGCGCGCCGTTGCGCCAGGTCAGTCGGTGGTGTTCTATGACGGCGATGTGTGTCTTGGCGGTGGCGTCATCGCCTACAGCGACGCAGCATTCGGCGGTTGGCCGAGCTGATGCGCGAATCACGGGTGATTGCGCTGGCGGGCGTCGCGCAGGCTTGCGCGCTGGTTCGTGCCCTTGCTACCGACGGCCGCGGCGACGCCGCCGCAATCGAATCCAGCCTCGACAGCATCCTGCGCATCGACGCCGCGAGCCCCGCCGAGGTGTATGGCGGGCTCGGCGGAGTACGCCTCGGCCTGCAGACGCTGGTCGCGTATCTGGATGGCGAAACGCGCGATATTACGTTGACGCAACTCGTGCTCGCTGTGCTCGCGCTGGAACGCCGCCTCGCGCAACGAACCGACACGCTCAACGAACTGCATAGCGGCGTACTTGCCATCCAACGGCAGATCGATGTGGCCGCGAGCGATGTCATAGCGATGCAAGCTCGATTCGCGCAGCTCTACGCCGATACGCTGTCGCAGATCCAGCCGCGCATCATCGTGCACGGCAACCCGCAGCAGTTGAATCAACCACAACGCGTCGAACAGATTCGCGCGTTGCTGCTCGCCGCGGTTCGATCGGCGGTGCTCTGGCGACAGGTCGGCGGCGGGCGCGTGCGCCTGCTGCTGCGCCGACGACAGTACGCGATGCTCGCACGCGGGCTGCTGTCGGGCAGCACGCTGGAGCACGGCTGAGCCGAAGTGGTGTCGCTGGCAGTATCACGGAAAGAAGCCTTCGGACACGAAGTACACCGAGCACGCGAAGGAGAACCAACGGGCCAACATGCGCATGACTTGACCTTCTTCGTGTGCTGCGTGAGCTTCGTGGTTCAGTCTTTTCCGCTTTTGCCGCCCCTCGTGAAAGTCGACCGAATTGCCGGGTCAGGGTCGTATTGCTGCCACAGACTGCGCCGCTGTGAGAAACTGGCGCCATGTTTACCAATGTGCTCGCCCTGATTGCCATTGCCGCCTATCTGGCGGCGGCCGTCGTGCTCGCGCGGCCGTTGGTCTCTGCGGCATCGCCGCCGCGAGCGGCCGGTCTGGTTGCCGGGCTGATTGCCGTGATTGCGCACGGTGATCTGATCTTCGGCCTGCATCGCGGCGGCCTGGATTTGCACTTTCTGGCGCCGCCCACCACCGCGCAGCCGATCGACTGGCAGATCAAGCTTCACGTCGGATTCGCGTTGATCAGTTTCAGTATCCTGACGATTTCCGCACTGCTGGCGATCCTGTTGGCGTTGCAGGAACGTGCGCTGCGGACGCATCGTGCAGGTTCCGGCCTGATTCGCGCCCTGCCGCCGTTGACGTTGACCGAGGCGCTCATGTTCCGCCTGATTGGCGTCGGCTTTGTGCTGCTGAGTCTCACGCTGCTCTCCGGCGCGCTGTTCGTCGATAACCTGTTTGCGCAGCATCTCGTGCACAAGACCGTGCTTTCCATAGCGGCCTGGATCGTGTTCGGCATCCTGCTGTACGGCCGCTGGCGCTGGGGCTGGCGTGGCCCGCGTGCGGTACGCCTGACCCTGATCGGCATGTTCGTGCTGCTGCTCGCTTTTTTCGGCACCAAGTTCGTGCTGGAGATGGTGCTGCATCGGAGCGTGTGAACACCAAACACCCGCAGAAAGCCCATGCGTCCGAAGAAATACATCAGGGCTATCGCCCCTCCTGCATGAATTACTCGGGCTGCGCGATGAGGTGGCTCGATCACTCATTCCGCGCCAATGACAGTGCGTCACTGAGCCGCTCGACGCCGAGCACCTCCAGCTCACCGATGCGCGTGCTCTTCTTCGGTGCATTCGCCTTCGGCACGATCGCGCGACGGAAGCCGTGGGTGGCAGCTTCGCGCAGGCGTTCCTCGCCATTCGGTACCGGACGGATTTCGCCGGACAAGCCCACCTCGCCGAATGCGACGGTCTTGTCAGGCAGCGGGCGATCACGAAAACTCGACATCACCGCCAGCAGCACCGGCAGATCGGCGGCAGTTTCCTGCACGCGAATACCGCCAACCACGTTGAGATAGACATCCTGATCGTACACCGCGACGCCGCCATGCCGGTGCAGCACCGCAAGCAGCATGGCGAGTCGGTTCTGCTCGAAACCGAGCGCCACGCGGCGCGGGTTGCCGAGCGAAGACTGATCAACCAGCGCCTGCACCTCGACCAGCAGCGGCCGCGTGCCCTCACGCGTCACCATCACCGCGCTGCCCGCAGTCGGCTGTGCATGCGCCGACAGGAAGATCGCCGACGGATTCGGCACCTCGCGCAAGCCCTTGTCACCCATCGCGAACACACCGAGTTCGTTCACGGCGCCGAAACGGTTCTTGAACGCGCGCAGGATACGGAATCGCGAACCGGACTCGCCTTCAAAGTACAGCACCGCATCGACCATGTGCTCGAGCACGCGCGGCCCGGCGATGCCGCCCTCCTTGGTGACATGGCCGACCAGGAATACACCGGTGCCGGTTTCCTTGGCGAAGCGCACCAGCCGCGCCGCCGACTCGCGCACCTGCGACACCGAGCCGGGTGCAGCGGTCAGTGTTTCGGTCCAGATGGTCTGGATGGAATCGATGATAAGCACGTCCGGTCGATCGCGTGCCGCCTCGCCGAGGATGCGTTCGATCGAGGTTTCCGCAAGTGCTTCAAGGCCATCCAGCGCAATGCCGAGACGCTGCCCGCGCGCGGCGATCTGTGCGAGGCTTTCCTCCCCGGTCACATACAGGCTGCGCATGCGCTGGCCGATCGCGCCCATCATCTGCAGCAGCAGCGTTGATTTGCCGATACCCGGATCGCCGCCGATCAACACCACGGATCCCGCGACCATGCCGCCACCCAGCACGCGATCCAGTTCGCCGATGCCACTGGCGCTGCGCTGTTCGGTTTCACTGGCGACCGTCGTGAGCTTCGTCACTTTCGGCGCATCCGCGGCGCCTGCATAACCGCTACGCCGCCCGCCGCCCGCAGCCACCTTGGCCGCCGGTTCGATCACATACTCGGACAAGGTATTCCACACCCCGCACTCGGCGCACGAACCCTGCCACTTGGCATGTTCGGCCCCGCAATCGGTACACACGTAGGCGGTTTTGGCCTTGGCCATCATTGCAATTCCGGTTCACTCAGCCAGGCGGGCATATCGAGGTCGGTTGCATCGAGACGCGTCGTACTGTTCACCCATCATCCTCTACAAACAGCACGCGGCGGGTCATGCCGCAGGTGAGGTCGTAGCTGATCGTGGCGGCGGAGGCGGCGATGCTTTCAACCGGTAGCGCGGCTCCCCACAGGGTGACCTTGTCGCCGACGCGCGCTTCGGGAACATTGCGCAGGTCGATGGTGACCAGATCCATGGAAACGCGGCCGACGATCGCCGCAGGCTGCTCGCGGACCAGCACCGGGGTTCCGGATACGGCGCTGCGCGGATAGCCGTCGCCGTAGCCGATCGCGGCGACGCCAATGCGCATGTCCTCGGGCGCCTGCCAGGTTGCCGAATACCCAACATGCTCGCCTTGATCGATTGGATTGATCGCGACGAGGCGTGTAGTGAGCGTCATTGCGGGCTGGAAGCCGAAGTCCGCGCCGTTTTTGCCGTCGACCACCGACAACCCGTACAGCAATCCACCGACGCGCACCCAGTCGCGGTCCGACGCCGGCCAGCCGAGCACAGCGGCGGAGTTGCCGAGCGCGCGCTCGCCGGGCAATCCGCGTGTCGCAGCATCGAACGCGGCGATCTGCTCGCGTGTAAGTGTGTTGTCGAATTCGTCCGATGCGGCAAAGTGCGTCATCAGCACGATGTCATCGGATACCGATGCCATGGCGGCAAGTCGCGTGTAAACCGCCGGCGCCTGATCCGACGGAAAGCCGAGCCGGTTCATACCTGAGTCGATCTTGAGCCATACGCGCAGCGGTGCGCCGCAGTCAGCACCAAGCCAGTCGAGCTGGCTTTCGTGATGAATCACCGCATCAAGCTGGAGGCGCCGCATCTCGTCGAGGTCCGCGCCATGGTCCGGTCCGGACAGCACCACGATACGTTGTGCGTGTCCTGCAGCGCGCAGGCGCAGGCCGTCGGCAATCGATGCAACGCCAAACGCGTCGGCACCCGACAACGCACGCGCGACGCGTTCCAGCCCGTGTCCGTAACCATCCGCCTTCACTACCGCCATCACGCGCGATTCTGGCGCCAGCGTGCGCACGCGCGCAAGATTTGCGCGCATTGCCGACATGTGGATGGTGGCGCTGGCTGCTCGCATCAGGCGCAGTCCGGGATTCGGGATTCGGACTGCGAAGGCAGGATGCCGAAGCGAACGGCGAAGCCGGCCCGCAGGGTGAGTTGCGGAAGCGACGAGTCATTCGGAATCGGGGAAGGCCCGGAACGGGCACTGCGAGGCGGTACGTCGTCACGCTTCCCAGATCGAAAGTCCCACACCCGGACATTCATTCGATGTAGCCGCTCGCGTAGCTATCCGCGGCGAGGCTTTCGAACTTGGTGTACTGGCCCAGGAACGCGAGCCTGACCACGCCGGTCGGGCCATTACGTTGCTTGCCGATGATGATCTCGGCAGTGCCCTTTTCGGGCGACTCCGGGTTGTAGTACTCGTCACGATAGATGAACAGGATCAGGTCAGCATCCTGCTCGATCGCGCCCGATTCGCGCAGGTCCGCCATCAGCGGGCGTTTGTCGGTGCGCTGCTCCAATGAGCGGTTGAGCTGCGACAGCGCGATGACGGGAATGTCCAGTTCCTTGGCCAGCGCCTTGAGGCCGCGCGAGATTTCGGAGATTTCGGTCGCGCGGTTCTCCTTGTTTCCGGGCACCTGCATGAGCTGAAGATAATCGATCACAATGAGGCCGAGATCATGTTCGCGCTTGAGGCGACGCGCACGGGCGCGCAGGTCGCCCGGCGAAAGCGCGGGTGTGTCGTCGATGAAGATCTTGGCATCGGCGAGCATAGAGATTGCGCTGGTGACGCGCGGCCACTCCTCTTCAGCCAGTTCGCCCGTGCGCAGATGCTGCTGGTTGATACGCCCGAGCGAGGAAATCAGGCGGAAGGCAAGCTGCGATGCGGACATTTCCATCGAGAACACCGCAACCGCCTTCTTGCCGCGCATCGCCGCGGTTTCGGCAATATTGAGCGCGAGCGCGGTCTTGCCCATCGCCGGACGTGCCGCAACGATGATGAGATCGGAAGGCTGCAGGCCGGCGGTCAGCGCATCGAGATCGGGAAAGCCGGTCGCAACGCCAGTCACGGCATCCTGATTCTCGTAACGCTGGGTGAGGATCTGGAAGGCTTCCTGTACCGCCTTGCGCACCGGGACGAATCCCTTGCGGCCGCGTGCTCCGGCTTCGGCAATGTGGAACACCTTCTGTTCGGCAGTTTCCAGCAATTCCTGACTGCCGCGGCCGTCCGGCTGGAATCCATCACCGGTGATTTCCGTACCCACGTCGATGAGTTGCCGCAGCACGGATTTCTCGCGCACGATGTCCGCGTAGGCAACGATGTTCGCAGCGCTCGGGGTCGCATTGGCAAGCTCCATTACATAGCTCGCCCCGCCGATCATGTCGGTCAGCCCCTGCGCGCTGAACCAGTCGCCCAGCGTCACCGCGTCATAGGGCATGCTCTTCTGCGACAGTTCACCAATCGCGCGAAAGATCAGGCGATGATCCCTGCGGTAGAAATCTTCCTCGACCAGACGATCGGCGACGCGATCCCAGGAATCGGGCGAGAGCATCAGTCCGCCGAGTACCGCTTGCTCTGCATCGATGGAGTGCGGTGGGACGCGCAGCGCCTCCACATTGGAGCCGGTCCTGCGTTCGACGATCTGCATCAACGGGCGCCCGCACGCAGGGTGCAACCAGCATGTCTGTACAGACCCCGCTGATCCGTTGCCAAATGAGGCTGCAAGCGCGCGCCATTGGCTGTGCCGCGCGTACGTTCGCGCCCGTTTGTTCCG
>CAJDWV010000069.1_pt1 | contig 13142 bp, 14 predicted proteins | sample 7391731 | NCBI WGS metagenome assembly CAJDWV01 (sample SAMEA7055746, study PRJEB34461) | soil metagenome | biome: terrestrial ecosystem; feature: Peninsula; material: soil | place: Antarctica | collected 2016
CATGGCCACCCCGCGTATTGATATTGTATTTGTGACACCGTTCACAGTGCGATGCCGTAGCATATGCTACAGGAAGTTTTCTGCAAGAGTAAAGAGGGAGCCTCTTCCAATGACACATGAGCCTGGAAGAGACTCCGTGATTCCAACGACAGATGAGCCTGAACGGTCATGCTCGGAGCATGATCGTGACCCTCAATACCCAATCGCTGTCCTCTCTGGTCGAAGTGCGTGCGTTTCTCGACGGCAATGCCGAGGTGGGATTCTCCCCGCCACCGCAGGCCGACCGTCACGCATGGCTGGCTGCCACGTTGCGTCAGTTCCACTACGCCACCCTCAAGCGCCACGACAAGGGCCTGGTGCGCGCCTTCGCGCTCAAGGTCACCGGGTACTCGCGTGCGCAGTTGACACGCCTGATCAGGCAGTGGCAGCGGGATCGGCACATCGTGGATCGGCGCGGTCCGCCGACCCGGCCGTTCGCTCGCCGCTACACCGAGGCTGATGTGCGCGCGCTGGTCACGCTTGACCGGCTGCACGGCCAGCTTTCCGGGCCGGCCACGCGCAAATTGGCCGAACGTGCTTTCAACCTCTTCGAGGATCCCGCCTACGAGCGCTTGGCCACGATCTCGGTCGGCCACCTGTACAACCTGCGCGCCAGCGCCGGCTATCGCCGCCAGCGCGGGCACTACGAGCCCACCCGGTCACGCAGCATCGCCATCGGCGAACGTCGCCGCCCGCAACCTAACGGGCAGCCGGGTTATCTGCGTGTGGACTCGGTGCACCAAGGCGACTTCGACGGTATCAAGGGCGTGTACGTCATCAATCTGGTCGATGCGGTCACCCAGTTCGAGGTGGTCGTCGCGGTCGAACGCATCAGCGAACACTTCCTCATCCCGGCCCTGCGTCAGGCGATGGCCGCCTTCCCCTTTGTTCTGCGCGGCTTCCACTCTGACAACGGCTCCGAATACATCAACTATCAACTGGCCGACATGCTGGAGAAGCTGCGCATCGAGTTCACCAAGTCACGCTCGCGACACACCAACGACAATGCGCTGGTCGAATCCAAGAACGCCTCGGTGGTACGCAAACACCTCGGCTACAGCCACATCCCCAGTTGCCACGCGCAGGCCGTAAGCACCTTCCTGATCGACATCCTGACCCCCTACCTCAACTACCACCGACCCTGCTTCTTCCCCCACGTCATCCTCGACGCCAAGGGTCGGCAACGACGACGCTACCCTCTGGATCAGATGGACACGCCCTACGAAAAGCTCAAAGCCCTTCCCGATGCCGAGCGATTCCTCAAGCCCGAACTGACCTTCAATGATCTGGACAAACAGGCCTGCGCCATGACCGACAACCAAGCCGCCGAACAACTCAATCAGCAACGCTCCAAGCTGTTCAAACGCATCCTAAGCAAACAAGCCGCCTGACCCTCTCAAATCCGACCGCTCAGGCTCATTTCACTATTGGAATATGCTCACCACCAGGCAGCGAACTGCGCTCATTTTGTAGATCCCCGCAGCCGAGGCCACCCCGATCGCTGCTACCATCAACGCCCCATCGCACAGAACGTCTGCCAATGTCGCCGAAAACCGCCGTCTCGTCCCGGCTGCTGCTCCTGATCGCCTCCTTCCTGTGTGCATGCGCGGGCGCCAAGGCCGGCCCGCAGGTCGAAATCAACGGACATCGATTCGACGTCGAGATTGCTGCAGATCCCGCCTCCCAGGCTCGCGGCTTGATGTTCCGTGAACATCTGGCACCCGGCAACGGCATGCTGTTCGTGTTTCCGGACACGGCGCCCCGCGCATTCTGGATGAAGAACACGAAGATTCCGCTCGACATGCTGTTCTTCGACAGCGCGCGCAAGCTGGTCAGCGTGCAGCGCCAAGCCTCACCCTGCCGCATGGACCCGTGTCAACTGTATCCCAGTGAGGGACCGGCGCGTTACGTGCTCGAACTCAACGGTGGTGCCAGCGACGCGCTGGATCTCAAACCGGGCGATGAGATGCAGATCAAGCGCTGAGATCGCTGCGCTTTCCCACCAGCATACGGATCAGTGTCCTGATCCGTGCATTATCAGATCTCGACCATCTCGAAATCGGACTTGGTCACGCCGCAGTCCGGGCAGGTCCAGGTTTCGGGCACATCTTCCCAGCGGGTGCCAGGCTCAATGCCATCCTCGGGCCAGCCTTCGGCCTCGTTGTACATGAATCCACACACCACGCACATGAATGAGCGCAGCGGCGTGTTGCTAGCGGAAGCGGCAGGTTCTGACATACGGTAGTGCGCGACAATCAACCCAGGAAGACAAACATTCTCGCAGTTTGCTGCGCGTGACGAAAGCCAATGCCGACAACGCGACGAATACCGAATGGGCTCTACGCAATCACCGACGGCCCGCACGCTGACCTGCTCGCCGCGTGCGAGGCGACCTTGTGCGGAAGCGCGCGCGTTCTTCAATATCGAGACAAGACCGACTCGCACGAGCGCCGCCTCGCTGAAGCCACGCAACTCGAGAAGCTATGTGGGAACGATGAGGTTCCGCTCATCATCAATGCTGATGCGGAGTTGGCGCGCACAAGCGGGGCAAGCGGCGTTCATCCGGGCACGCGCGACGAGGATATTGAACAGGCACGCATACGCCTCGGACACGACGCAATCATCGGCGACACATGTCGCGCGTCGCTGGACCTCGCGCGTCGCGCAGCGTCTGCAGGCGCCGATTACGTCGCATTTCGTGCATTTCATGCCTCCTCCAGCAAGCCCGGGGCAACGCTTGCACCTGTAAGTCTGCTCGCGGAAGCTCGCAGCCTTGGCTTGCCGGTGGTGGCGATCGGCGGCATCACCCCGGACAATGGCGCGGCCCTGATTGCGGCAGGCGCCAACGGTTTGGCTGTCCTATCGGCGCTGTTCGCCGAAGCGGACACACCGCCGCAGCGCTTTGCGCGACTCTTCGTTTCCTGATTCCGACAAAACCAAAGGACTTTTGCCAATGCACACCAACCACGAACTTTTCGAGCGCGCACAGAAACTGATGCCGGGCGGCGTCAATTCGCCGGTGCGCGCGTTCGGCTCGGTGGGTGGCGAACCCTTCTTCACGGCGCGCGCCGATGGCGCATATCTTTGGGATGTCGAGGGCAAGCGCTATATCGATTACGTTGGCTCGTGGGGGCCGATGATCGTCGGTCACAACCATCCCGCAGTGCGCGAGGCGGTGGAACGCGCGGTCCGCAACGGACTTTCCTTCGGCACCCCATGCGCGGCGGAAGTGGCGATGGCCGAACTGATCACGCGCCTGGTGCCTTCGGTCGAAGTGGTGCGCATGGTCAACTCGGGAACCGAGGCGACGATGTCGGCGATTCGTCTCGCACGCGGCGCGACCGGTCGCGGTCACATCGTCAAGTTCGAAGGCTGCTATCACGGTCACGCCGACAGTTTTCTGGTCAAGGCGGGTTCGGGTGCATTGACGCTCGGGGTGCCGACTTCACCCGGGGTGCCCAAGGCCAACGCCGACCTGACGCTCACGCTTCCATACAACGATATCGATGCGGCGCGCCGCATGTTCATCGAACACGGCGGCGACATCGCATGCCTTATCATCGAGCCGGTCGCAGGCAACATGAACTGTATTCCGCCGCGTGAGGGCTTTCTGCAGGCCTTGCGCGAGCTGTGCACGGAACATGACGCGGTGCTGATCTTCGACGAGGTGATGACCGGCTTTCGGGTTGCGCTCGGCGGAGCACAGGCGTACTACGACGTGCAGCCGGATCTCACCGCCTTCGGCAAGATCATCGGCGGCGGCATGCCGGTCGGCGCATACGGCGGGCGCCGCGATCTGATGCAGCAGATCGCACCGTCCGGACCTATCTATCAGGCGGGCACCCTCAGCGGCAACCCGGTCGCCATGGCGGCAGGCCTCGCAATGCTGGGACTGATCCGCGAGCCGGGTTTCCATGACGAACTCGCGCGGCGCACACGGTTGCTGACCGACGGCTTGCTGGCGTGCGCGATTGACGCGGGCGTACCGTTCCAGGTCAATCGGGTTGGTGCGATGTTCGGTCTGTTCTTCAGCAAGGAACCGGTCGACAACTACGCGAAGGCCACCGCCTGCGACACCGCCGCATTCAATCGCTTCTTCCACGCGATGCTTGACCGCAGTGTGTTCCTCGCCCCATCGGCGTTCGAAGCGGGCTTCTTGTCCGATGCGCACGATGAGGGTGTGATCGCCCAAACCCTGGAAGCCGCGCGCCACGCGTTCCGAGCCGCGCTCGCGTGAGCGAACGATCACGCGAGCGGCGCGGCGTGTTCGGGTCAAGCCTGGCGCCGGCCAGCCATCGTGGCTGGCGCTACCGCTGGTATCGGCTGATGTTCCACAGCGCGACACCGGACGAGCGCAATTTCGACATCGCGCTGATTCTGGTTATCCTCGCCAGTGTCGCGGTGGTCATGCTGGACAGCATTGGCCCGGTAAAGCTGCGCTGGCACCACGTCCTTTTCATCGCCGAATGGGCGTTCACGATCCTGTTTACGGTCGAATACGCCGTTCGTATGTGGGTCGTGCGGCGGCCCTGGCGTTACGTGACCAGCTTCTTCGGCATCATCGACCTGCTCGCGGTGCTGCCGAGCTATCTCGCACTGACTACCGTCGGCAGCAACTACCTGCTGATTATCCGCGTGCTGCGACTGCTGCGCGTGTTCCGCATATTGAAACTGGCCGAGTATTCCAGCGAAGCGGGCGTTCTGGTCGGCGCACTATTGCGCAGCCGACGCAAGATTCTCGTGTTTGTCAGCACCGTGATCGTCATCGTCATGATCTTCGGCGCGCTGATGTATGTCGTCGAGGGGCCGGAACATGGGTTCACCAGTATCCCGGTCGGCATGTACTGGGCGATCGTGACCATGGCGACGGTCGGCTTCGGCGATCTTGCCCCCGCCACGCCGCTCGGCCAGTTGATCACTTCGGTCCTGATTCTGATCGGTTACGGCATCATTGCCGTGCCGACCGGCATCTACACGGCAGAGCTCGCGAGCAGCATGCTGTTCGCGCGGCGCAGGCAGGCGTGTCCGCAATGTGGTCTCGAAGAACACGAGACCGATGCGCAACATTGTCGCCGCTGCGGTGCACCGCTGTCCGCGTGATACGGGGACCTTGAAGGGGAATACGGATGCGCCTTGAAACCATTGCCATCCATGCCGGCGGCGAAACGGATCCCGAAACCGGCGCCGCGGTCGCGCCGATACATCTTGCCACGACGTTTCGTCACGGTCCGGCCGGCGAGCGCATCGCCGGTTACCAGTATCAGCGCGAAGGCAATCCTACGCGCGAACGCGACCTCGCTCGGTGGCTGCGAGTCCCTGATCGAACATCGCGCCTCGGTGGAAGGCGCGGACTCGAAAACGCCCGACAACCTGCTGCGCATTTCGGTCGGGCTGGAGCATCCGGACGATCTCATCGCCGATCTGGACCAGACGCTGCACGGTTTGGCACCCGTCTGACGGAGCGCCGTCCTCCCACTACTTCAGACGGGAAAGGTCTACCCATTCAGTCCAGGAACAGATCCGGAATCAGCGGCGCGCCGGGCTGCATCGCATATTGGTCGAAATCGGTCACGCCCGCCTCACGCAGGATCTCATCGTCGATGCAGAAGTGGCCGGTGAAGTCCCGCGCCGATTTAACGAGTATCGTGTGCGCGGCGTCCGCAACGATCTCCGGCTTGCGGCAATTTTCCGGCTTCACCGTATCGCCGAGCATCGCAATCGCGGCAGTCGCGATCACCGTGCGCGGCCACAACGCATTCACCGCAATGCCAGCCTTGGCAAACTCCGCACTCATGCCAAGCACGCAAAGACTCATGCCGTACTTGGCGATCGTGTACGCGGTATGCCGCTTGAACCATTTCGGATCGAGATTGGGCGGCGGCGAAAGCATCAACACGTGCGGATTGTCGGCTTTGGCGAGATAAGGCAGGCACGACTGCGTGGTCACGAACGTGCCACGTGTATTCACTTGATGCATGAGATCGAAGCGCTTCATCGGTGTTTCAGCAGTACCTGCCAGCCAGATCGCACTCGCATTGTTGATCACGATGTCGATGCCGCCGAAATGTTCGGCGGTCGCGGCAGCCGCCGCAACCACTTCATCTTCGTTGCGAATATCGACCTTGAGCGGAAGCGCCTTGCCGCCCGCCGCTTCGATGTCGGCGGCCGCAGTATGGATGGTGCCCGGCAATTTGGGGTTCGGGACATCGCTCTTGGCTGCGATCGCAACGTTGGCGCCATCGCGCGCCGCGCGCAGCGCAATCGCGAGGCCGATGCCGCGCGAGGCGCCAGTGATGAAAAGGGTCTTGCCGCGCAGGTTTTGCATGGGTATTCCTCTATAGGATCAGCGATGCCAACGCCGATGAAAATGCATCAGTGCTGGAAGCGTGGAAGATAGTGCAGCAATTGTTGCAGGCGCGCGAGCGGGTCCGTCATTTCAAGCAACTGTTGGCGCTCGTGCAATGCCAGCGGTAGCACCTGAGCGAGACGGAAGCCGACCCATGTCGCATCGTCGTAGCGTTCTCGCGGCGCATCCGCCCATTCCGCACCGATCCGATCGAGCAGTCTTTCAAGGATGGTTGCCAGCAATGCAAATTCCGGCGGTATCGGGACAACGCTCTCATCCGGCCAGAAGCGCGCTTCACCATGCACTAGTCCATTGTCACGCACGCGGAGCGATGCGACGCGAAAGCGCTCGGCGCCAAGTACGGTGATGCCAAGCAGCCCATCAGGCAAGGTCCAGAAATCCTGCATGCGCGCGAATGTTCCAACTGCCGCCAAACCCGAAACGTCGCTCGTCTGCGCGTCGACATCGAGCCTCAGGCAGATGCCGAACCCCCGGTTTGCACGTGCGCATTCGCGCACCAGATCAACATGACGCGGCTCAAATATGCGCAACGGCATCAGCATGCCCGGAAAAAGCACGGTGGTCAGCGGAAACAGTGGAATGTCATTGAGCGGCATGTATGGAGTTTAGCCGTGCGCCAGCGAGCGTGGCCAATGGACACGTGCACTTCCTGATGCGAACTCGTTGGTGCCGGTGACATCACCGGCCACGACAATCTCATCATCGGCACCCTCTCCCGCGGCTACGCGGCGTGCAACGGTAGTGTGCCGAGCAGTGACTATGACTGCTACGGCAAGTTCTCCGTTGCCTGGAGCGGCAACAGCGCCGCGCAGCGTCTCAAGGACTGGCTGGATCCGGGTAACACGGGCGCAACCACCCTCCAGGGCGCCAATCCCGATGAGGATACGGTGTTCCGCAACGACTTCGAGAATCCGTAATCACATGCGAGAACCGCACAGGAAGGACCTCCCGCGGAGTCCCTTCGTTTTGGGTGAGTCGAACGCTGGCTGGCATGTCGGCGCCACAACGAATGAGGTTATCTTGGCCCCCCGGAATTTCCCTCCCGGGCCCGCAATGCGTCGACAAACCGTTCAGTTGCAGCCTCAAACCCGCCATTCGACATGAACACCAAGTGGTCGCCGGCACGTGAGCTGGATACGAGCGCTTCGAGCAGTGCGTCGACGCTCGCAACCGCTTTGCCGTGTCCGTCCAGCGCGTCAATAACGCGTTGTGCGTCCCAGGCGAGTTCAGGGCGATGCAGAAACACCACGACGTCCGCATCGCGCAGGCTTGGCGCAAGTTGCTCGGCGTGCGCACCGAGACGCATCGAATTGGAGCGCGGTTCAAGCGCGACCACGATGCGTGCGCTCCCTACATGGGCACGCAATCCAGCCAGCGTCGTTGCGATGGCACTCGGGTGATGCGCAAAATCGTCGTAGACACGGGCGCCGCCGACTTCGGCGACAAGTTGCATGCGCCGTGCGACATTCTCGAATGACGCAAGGCTCGGCAACGCCGCTGCGACATTTACGCCAACCGCATTCGCGGCAGCGAGTGCAGCGAGCGCATTCATGACGTTGTGCCGACCAAGCAATGCCCAGCGCACTTCGCCGAATTCGTGATCGCCACGGGATACAACAAATGCGGAGCCATCCTCGACAATCAGGCGCGCCCGCCAGTAACCCTGATCGATACCGAAGGTCTCGACCGGCGTCCAGCAACCCATGCCAATGACTTCGGCGAGGTTCGCATCCTCGGCATTCGCGATCAGCCGACCGTTGCTGGGTACGGTGCGCACAAAGTGGTGGAACTGGCGTTTGATTGCGTCGAGGTTGTCGAAAATATCCGCGTGATCGAATTCCAGGTTGTTGAGCACCGCGATGGTCGGCCGGTAATGCACGAACTTGGAACGCTTGTCGAAGAACGCAGTGTCGTACTCGTCCGCCTCGACTACGAAATCCGCCGGAGTCGGTTTTCGTGGGGAATCGGGAATCGGGAATCGGGAATCGGCGGGCGCGGAATGCGACTGGCTCCTTCCATTCTCCATTTCCCATCCCCGATTCCCCGCTCTGGCCGATACACCGAAATTTGCCGGCACTCCGCCGATCAGGAATCCGGGCGCGCGGCCCTGCGCCTCCATGATCCAGGCCAGCAGCGCACTGGTGGTTGTCTTGCCGTGAGTGCCGGCCACTGCCAAAACCCGGCGCGATGCGAGCACGTTTTCACCCAACCATTGCGGGCCGGACATGTACGGGAGCCGCTCATCGAGCATGTATTCGATGGCGGGATTACCGCGCGAAAGCGCGTTGCCGACGATGACTAGATCCGGACGACGTGCGGGATCTTTGCTACCGAGATGCTCGGCCCCGTAGCCATCACGCAAGGCGACGCCCAGCGCTTCAAGCTGCGTGCTCATCGGCGGATACACGTTCGCGTCCGAGCCTTCCACCTCGTGACCGAGCTCACGCGCAATTGCCGCGATGCCGCCCATGAACGTGCCGCAGATACCGAGGATATGGAGTCGCATGCGTCAGGCTACAGGTAATGGTCGCTGGCAATGTTCGCGAATGTAATCGCGCCGGACCGATTGCGACGTGCCAGCGCTGCGGGCGGACGAAATGCTATCCAGCACGAACGAGACCCCGCGGCAACACCGCAAGAATACGAGCAAAGACGTCATCCAGCGTACCGACTCCGGCGACAACCTTCAGCATGCCGTGCTGCGCATACCAGTCAGCCACCGGCGCAGTCTGTTGAGCATAGACTCCCAGGCGCCGCCGTACGGTATCCGGTTCATCATCGGCACGTCCTTCGGCCTTGAAGCGGATCTCGCAGCGGCCGATGATTTCTTCGGCCGGCACTTCGAGCTTGATCACCGCATCAAGCGGACGCTTCACACGGTTCAGCATTTCATCCAGCGCCTGCACTTGGGCGAGGTTGCGCGGATAACCATCGAGGATGAATCCCGCCTGCGCATCGCGTTCGGCGAGCCGTTCCTCCAGCATGCCGAGCAGCACATCGTCCGACACCAGTTGCCCGGCCTCCATGACCGCCTTGGCTCGGAGCCCAAGCTGCGTACCGGCGGCAACAGCCGCACGCAGCATGTCGCCGGTGGAGATATGTGGGACGCCAAGTTCCGATTTCAGGCGCGACGCCTGGGTACCTTTGCCCGAACCGGGCGCGCCTAACAGGACGAGTCGCATGACATTCCTTTTTTGATGCGCACGGACGCGCGGTGCCGATCTGCCTTGAAGGGGTCGGGGGCAGCGTGCCAACGCTAGCGGCTGGCATAGTTCCAAGTCAAACACTCCGGTCAAAAGACGTGGAATCTCGGCTCGGCGTGGTGAGGTTCATTTGCGGCGCGCAGAATAGTGGTGTTTTCTCCGAAGGAGATCAATAAATGCCTGCCGGCAACCTTCTCTACGCACAGTCGGGTGGGGTCACCGCCGTGATCAACGCCACGGCCGGGGCGATCATTGCCGCTGCGCGCAAGCGCCGTCATTGCGTGCTCGCGGCGCATGACGGCATTCTTGGCGTCCTGCGCGAAGAGCTGTTCGACACCTCGAAGGAGGATGTCGCGGCAATCGCAGCACTGCGCCATACGCCGGGCGGCGCATTCGGTTCCTGCCGCTTCAAGCTGAAATCCATCGATGAGGATCGCGCGCGTTTTGAACGTATCATCGCTGTGTGCCGCGCTCATGATATCCGCTGGTTTCTCTACAACGGCGGCAACGACTCGGCAGATACGGCGCTCAAGCTGTCAAAGGTCGGCGCGGAACTTGGATACGAACTTCACGCAATCGGCGTGCCGAAGACCGTCGACAATGACCTTGTCCTGACCGACTGCTGCCCCGGCTTCGGCTCGGTCGCCAAGTACACAGCCATTTCAGTTTGCGAAGCGAGTCTCGATATCGCTGCAATGGCAAAAACATCGACCAAGGCGTTCGTGATGGAGGTCATGGGCCGCAACGCTGGCTGGATTGCTGCAGCCGCCGGGCTGGCCGGAAACGGACGCGATACGGCGCCGCACCTGATCCTGTTTCCCGAACGCGTGTTCGACGAAGCCAACTTTCTGGATCGCGTGAACAAGGTTGTTGCGAAAGTGGGCTATTGCGTGGTCGTCGCGAGCGAGGGCATCCGCACGGCTGATGAAAGATTCATCGCCGATGCTGGTGGCCACGATGCGTTCGGGCACACCCAGCTTGGCGGCGTGGCGCCGTATCTCGCCAATCGCATCCGCGGCCAGCTCGACATCAAGGTACATTGGACGCTGCCGGACTATCTGCAACGATCGGCACGCCACATTGCCTCTCAGACCGATCTGGATCATGCCGTAGCAGTAGGTGGATCATGCCGTAGCAGTAGGCGAGGCCGCTGTCGATTACGCGTTTTCGGGCAGGAATGGAGTGATGCCCGCGATTGTGCGTACCTCGGACAGGCCGTATCGCTGGAAGATCGAGCCCGCGTCACTGGCGAAGGTTGCCAACCGCGAGAAGAGGCTGCCCGCAAGCTTCATCCGCCGCGATGGTTACGGCATCACAGACAAGGCACGCACCTATCTTGAGCCTCTGATCCGCGGCGAGGCGTATCCGCCCTACGGAAAGGATGGATTGCCGAAATACGTGACCTTGAAACGCATGGCCGTGCATAAGCGCCTACCGGATTTCAAGGTCTGACAAAGGTCCCTGCGAGGCATATGGTCACTTGAAAGCCTGAACCACGAAGGACAAAGAGCACACGAAGAAGAATCATCTAGTTCTTGCAAGGGGCTCATGACTCCCTTCGCGTCCGTCGTGTGTTTAGTGGTTCAGTCTGTTCTTGCCTCTCCATGGCCCGACACAGTCACACGGCATGACGTTGCGCTTCGGCCGGTGCAGTGACCAGGAACGGGCGTTCCGCGATCCGGTAGGAAAACCACGCGACGAGCATCACCACCGGCAGCAGGAACACGCTCAGGCCGATCAGGCTGCTGGCGGCCGGCCATTGCGTGAAATGGGTGCGATAAGCGATCTGGAACACGATAGCGTGCCATAGGTACAGGCTGTAACTGATCACGCCGATGAAGGCGAGCACGCGTCCGCTGAACAACACGCGCGCAAGCCGACCGCCGGCGGCCGCGCCATGCACGATCAGCGCGAACAATGCGCCAATCAGCGTGAAATGCACGAAGATCCACGGCGCATCGGCATTGGCGAGCACGTCACCGCGACCGTGCAGGAACAGCACAACGGCGAGCATGCCGACCATACCGACGATCATGCTGAGGGTGCGCGCTCGCGATGGTAGCGGCTGGCGAAGGTGTGCGCGGGCAGCGAGCATGCCGAACACGAACTCGTCGATGCGCGCAGGCATGCGCGGGATCATGCCGTAACCAAACCAGACCGATGGATCGGCCCAGTTGAGGCTGTCATACAACAGCAGCCGGAAGCCGATCACCCAGGCGAGCACCAGCGCGAGCATCAGCCAGGGGCGAAGACGTGAGAAGCCGAGCGCGAGCAGGGGAAGCACAATGTAGAAATTCCACTCGACCGGCAGGCTCCACCAGACCCCATTGAGCAGCGGACCGGTATGCGGATCCCAGAGGAACTCCATGCTGAGATAGGCGATCAATTGGCGAAAATCCACCGGCCAGTGCCCCGCAATCAGGAACCCGCCGACAACTAGGATCGCGAGCTGCAGGTAATAGGCGGGCAGTACGCGCAGGCAACGGCGCTTCCAGAAGCGGCGCATGTCCGGAAAAGGCCGCTTGCCGGCGGCCCAGGCCATGAACGGCATGCCGAGCAGGAATCCGGAAAGTACAAAAAAAAGATCAACCCCGAGCCAGCCGGTGGAAAACAGTGCCGCAAAATCCAGCCCTGCCAGATCCATGCGTGGCGCAGCCGCCAGCAACCAGAGGTGCAGCATTACCACCCAACCGGCAGCAATTCCGCGCAATCCGGTCAGGCACGGAAGATACGGCCGCCCATGATGGTTTTGCTGCATGTGACGTGTTGCCCCCGCAGGTGATGAGCTTCCGGTTTGGTGAATACACGGAAATGCATCACCCCACGAGAATGGCGATCAAAAGTCCCGCAGATACCTGCGAAACCCGGATCCCGTTAAAATATCAATTCGCCGGCACCCTATCACGCACCGCATTCGGCAATAAATTGCAAGGCCGGACTGCGTATCCGGCCCGGATCAACACCGAATCCTGCGCGCTGCGGCTATACTGGCGCGGTTTATACCAATGGCAGGCGTTGAAGAACGACCTGCCCGGTCGATCCCAGGGGTGGATCTTCCACCGTTTGATCACGCAAGTGTTTGATTCACCGAGCAGGTGGCGCGGCTGTGCCGCGATCCTGTGAGCTGGAATGGCCCGCGATGGGTTCTTTTCAGCTTCCCTGCCGGCGTGCAATGCCCGTTTCCAGCAATCCATAACCTGAGAGGGGAATGTCCCATGTTCCATCAGCACGGAATACTGATTTCACTGATCTGCGCGGTGATCGCGATCCTGTACGGGATCTGGTCGATTCGCTGGGTTCTCGCCAAACCGGCGGGCAACGAACGCATGCAGGAGATTGCAGCGGCCATCCAGGAAGGTGCGCGCGCGTATCTGAATCGCCAATACATGTCGATTGGCATGGTCGGCATCGTGCTGTTCTTCGTCATCGGTTTTGCGCTTGAATGGGCTACCGCGATCGGCTTTGCGGTCGGTGCGATCCTGTCCGGTGCCACCGGATACATCGGCATGAACATCTCGGTGCGGGCCAACGTG
>CAJDWV010000138.1_pt1 | contig 13085 bp, 9 predicted proteins | sample 7391731 | NCBI WGS metagenome assembly CAJDWV01 (sample SAMEA7055746, study PRJEB34461) | soil metagenome | biome: terrestrial ecosystem; feature: Peninsula; material: soil | place: Antarctica | collected 2016
CATCGAATCGGTGCTCGATTACCGGCTCGCGCCGGAGCTCAGCGACCGCGATCGGGATCGCGCGCTGGCCTTGCCGGATGGTTTCGATCCACGCAGCCGCGAACTTGCCGCACGCTGGCGCAATTCCCTGACCGGTGACAGCGAGATCGTCGACGCCGCGCTGGCCATGTATCGCGCCGAATTCACCTACACGCTGGCGGCGCCATTGCTCGGGCGCAATTCGGTGGATGATTTCCTGTTCGATACCCAGGCCGGATTCTGCGAACACTACTCCTCCTCGTTCACGTTCCTGATGCGTGCTGCCGGAATTCCCGCGCGCGTCGTAACCGGCTTCCAGGGCGGCGCGTGGATTGGCGACGAGTATCTGCTGGTACGGAACTCCGATGCACATGCGTGGAGCGAGGTGTGGCTCAATGGGCGCGGCTGGGTGCGCGTCGACCCGACCGCCGCGGTAAGCCCGGCACGCATCGAGCTGGGTGCGGGCGCGGTCAACTCCGGCGGCTGGACAAGGCGCAACTGGGTGCGCGGATTGCGTAATTCACTGGATCGGCTGGAGCGCGCGTGGACCGAAGGTGTCATCAAGTTCGATGTGCTTCGGCAGCGCCGGGTGCTGTCACCGTTCGGCATCGCGGATGTCGAGCAGCGCACCTTGTGGCTTGCGTTTGCGATGGTGCTGGCGCTGGTACTTGTCGTCGCCACGTTGTGGGCACTGCGCAGCGAGCGCACCCGACGCGGCGACTCGCTGGATCGTGCCTGGCAAACTGTCGACACACACATGCGCCGTATCGGCCTCGGCCGCCGGCCATGCGAAGGTCCGCAGGCCTGGCTCGCGCGGGTGCGCGCGACCGGCGGTACCGCGCCGGATGGGTTTGCATTGCTTGCTACGGGCTATGCCAAGCTGCGCTACGCGAGTTCCGCGCCCGACAGCGCCGACGTTGCGGCATTCATCGCACAGGTCAAACGATTTCGCATTTCGGGGGCCGGGCAGCGTGCAGCAGTCGACAGCGTGCATCGGGATGCCGGCCATTCAGCGAGCACACTGGAAAATTGAGGTCGTGGCGTCCACATCCATCACATGCAAGCTATTGTTCGAGGTCAATTCATCATGCGTCTCCGCATCTATCTGACGGCACTGTTCGGTCTCGGACTCGCGTCCTGCGCGAGTGTGCCGACCCAGTTACAAGGCCAGTTCGCCACCACCACGCCGAGCCAGGCGGCCAGCGGTCCGGCCAGCGGCCAGGAGGTGCGCTGGGGCGGTACGATCATCAAGGTGAACCCGGATCGCCAGCGCACCTGTTTCGAGGTTCTTGGTCGCAAACTCGACATCAATGCGCGGCCGCAGCTTCGCAGCAACAGCAACGGCCGTTTCATGGCGTGCACGAACGGATTCCACGATCCGGAAGAATATGCGCGTGGACGCGAGATCACGGTGGTTGGCCAGCTAAACGGCACCGATGAAGGAAAAGTCGGTGATTTCGACTATGTCTATCCGCACGTGGACGCGACGTCGGTTTACCTGTGGCCGCAGCGGACCTATTACCCGCGTGCCTGGGGCGGCCCCTATTACGACCCCTTCTGGTACGGAGGTTTCGGTTACGGGTATCCGTATGGATACGGACCCTGGTACGGCGCGCCGCCGGTCATTATCGTTCCGGGCGCGTCGCGCACCCGGCCTCCGCAACGCCCGCTACCGCCGCCGCCGCCATCGCGCCGCCGGTGATCTTTTTGTAGGAAGCGGTATTTCGTGTCGGGACCGTAAAAGCGTCTTCAAGCGTCATGCGTTTGCCGGCGCCAGCGACACGACGCAACACGATCAACAGCATCACGGCTGCAGCGTTTTCCTACAAGAAGCTGTACGTCGCGGCGTTTGGTCGTGGCCGTCAAGCGCTTATGCGTTCTGCGCGTAGCAGTCTGCGCAGACGCCATGCACTTCCAGCGTCTGTGCACGTGCGCGAAAGCCATGTTCACGGGCTTGGCTCACCAGCAGTTCCGAGACGTGCTCGTCGCAAACCTCGATGGCACTGGCGCACACGTCGCAGATCAGGAACGGTACCTGATGGCTTTCATCCGGGTGATGGCAGCCGACATAGGCGTTTATCGACGAGAGCTTGTGGATGAAGCCGTTCTCGAGCAGAAAATCGAGTGCGCGGTAAATCGTTGGCGGCGCGGCACCTGCCCGGTCGGTCTTGAGTTGATCGAGCAAGTCGTAGGCCTTGACCGGCTTTTCCGCCGCGGCGACGAGTTCCAGTACATCCTGTCGCAGCGGCGTCAACCGCAACCCGCGCGCCTCGCATTCACGCGTCACGGCACGCACGAACGCCCGCGCATCGTGCGGGTGATCGTGATTGTGCGTGGGGTTCGTTTTGGTTTTGGTAGCGGACATTACGGAGAATTTCGATCGGAGTAGCCGCAATATTGTAGCGTCGACCCGGCAACTCAAGCGCGACGTGGGTCCCGGCATTCCGGAAGGAAATCCACAGATCAGGGATTGCGCGGTGTCTTCGCTTGTCTCGATGACGCAGGCTCATCCTTGCGCACCCGAGAGGGACCGAACGCGGTCACCAGCCAGCCCAGTGGGCCGAGAACAAGGCCCCACACCAGGCCAGCCAGCCAGCGACCATCGCGCCACCAGCCAATCGCCGCCCCAACGGCCGCACTTCCGATCGTGAACGCGATCGCCCACAACCAGGTTTCCGGCGCCAGCAATAGCGAAATGCAGCTATCCAGCAAGGCCTGCGTCGCAATCGGATCGGTGAGATCAACGCGGCTGAGTGCGGCGAGTGTGCATTCGGTCACCATTGGCGCGTGATCATCTGCGTGTCATGCCTGACTGCGTGCGATTGCGGCGTCGATCCGGCGCATAGCCTCATCGCGACCTGCCAGATACACGGTGTAATCGATGGATGGTGATACCTGGGTGCCAGTCAGCGCGACCCGCAATGGCTGCGCCACCTTGCCCATACCTTCACCGATACGTTCGGCGGCCGCCACGATTGCGCCGTGTACGGCTTCCACCGACCAGTCCTCGAGCCCGGCCAGTTCGGTTTGCGCAGCTTCCAGCGCAACGCCGGCGGTGGGTGATCGCAGATGTTTCACCACCGCCTTGTCGTCGTACTCGGTCAACGGCGCGTACCACACGCGCGCCTTGTCAGCCATTTCCTTGAGCGTGGTCGCACGTTCGCGCAATGCGACGATCACGTCGACCGGCGCGGGTCCGCTCTCCGGATTGATACCGATCGCGCGCAGTTGCCACTCGAAATGCGGTGCGATTTCGGCCGGATCATCAGTCTTCAGATAGTGCTGGTTGAGCCAGCCGAGTTTGTCCAGATCAAAGCGCGCAGCCGACCGATTCACGTGGCCAACATCGAACAGCTCGATCATCTCATCGCGTGAGAAGATTTCCTGATCGCCATGCGACCAGCCGAGCCGCACCAGGTAGTTGAGCAACGCGTGCGGCAGATAACCGTCATCGCGGTACTGCATCACGCTGACCGCGCCGTGGCGCTTGCTGAGCTTATGGCCGTCCGGCCCGAGGATCATCGGCAGGTGCGCGAAAACCGGAATGTCCGCGCCGAGCGCCTGATACACGTTGATCTGGCGCGGCGTGTTGTTGACATGATCATCACCGCGGATCACTTCGTTGATGCGCATATCGATGTCATCGACCACCACCGCGAAGTTGTAGGTCGGAAATCCATCCGACCGCACCAGCACGAAGTCATCGAGTTCGGCATTGTTCCACTCGATGCGGCCCTTGACCTTGTCCTCGAAGACCACGCTGCCGGAGGTTGGATTGCGGAAGCGCAACACGCGATTCGGATCTTCGCGCACCGGTTCGTTGCGATCACGGTAATAGCCGTTGTAGCGCGGCTTCTCGCCCTTCGCCATCGCCTCTGCGCGCATCGCCTCGATTTCTTCCTTGGACTCGTAGGCGTAATACGCCTTGCCGGCCTTGACCAGATCCTCGGCAACCTGACGATAACGATCCATGCGCAGCGTCTGGTAAAACGGGCCCTCGTCGGCCGTCAGTCCCAGCCAGGCCATGCCTTCGATGATCGCGTCGACCGCCTGCTGGGTTGAGCGTTCGCGATCCGTGTCCTCGACCCGCAGCACGAATTCCCCGCCCCGATGGCGCGCCTCCAGCCAGCAATACAGCGCAGTGCGCGCACCGCCGATATGCAGGTAACCGGTAGGACTGGGAGCAAAACGGGTGCGAACGGTCATGAGGCTTCTTTAGGCAACCAGACGGCCCGATAGCGTAGCAGAGCATGCGAATCCGACGCTTGCCAAAGCAGGCTTTCGGAAGCCCGCAAGCTGGGCAAGCTTCTCCGCATCATGCAGCTCTTGCCGCGAATCGTGCTTGTGCTTCCGCACGAGTTGGCCCTTCAACAAGGCCAGGGTAGGCTTCGGCCGGGCTGCCTTTGTTGCGCTTCAAGGCAAAAGAGCACCGCTTGAACGCTTCTCCTGGGAAGGCGATGAGCGTGCAAGCACCCTCCCGACATCCCCGGTTAAGCCCACATCCGCATAGTGGGCGGAACTTTGACGGAGGGAACGACATCATGAAATTGCTCGTGCTGGCCACAATGACGCTCGCGACGGGACTCTGCTGCTCGGCTATCGCAGCCGAGAACACCTCATCACCACAAGCAGACGTATTGCAGGGTGGCGTCGCGCGCTGGTCGGGCCTCAATGCTGAAACCTGCGGCATATTCGGCAAGCGTTATACAGCCATCGAGGGCGTTTGCTATTTCCCCGTTGACATGAGTACAAAGATCGGCACCCACGAAATCGCGTTGTACGACACCGACGGCAAGCGGCATCTTGGCAACTTGAACGTGTTGGAACGCGACTGCACGGAAGCCGACATCGAATTGTCGGACGAAACCTATTTTAATGTCTCCGACGAAAACCGCGCACGCGCCGAGCGGGAACGCCCACGGATCCTCAAGGCCGTTGCCGGCCTCGCCGACCATCCGCCGACGTTTACGCTGCCACTGGCGCGCCCGGCCAAGGCAATGACGGGAGCCGATCGCAGCGATTTCTGCGAAAAGCGTCACTACCACCTGCCGGCTGCGATGGCGGACAAATCGGCGGAGAAGAGTTCGGATGCTGACGCGAAGCATGATGCGAAGGCCGAAGACTCCGAAAATACCGATGTCGGCGAGAGCGGCAGCCCGGTCAGTCGACACACGGGCCTCGATTATCCGATTGGCAGCGGAACACCGATCCATGCGACGGCCGACGGCATCGTCGTCATGGCCGAGGATCAGTTCTTCACCGGCAACACCGTCGTCGTCGATCACGGTGACGGGCTCGTGACGATGGTCTTCCACCTCAAGGACATGGCAGTGCAACCGGGCCAGGACGTGAAACGCGGTGACAAGGTCGGCACGGCGGGCGCCACTGGTCGCGCCACCGGACCACATCTGCACATCGGCGCCCGCTGGCACGATGCACGCATCGATCCGGCGGTGCTGTTTTCCGACCCGGAAAAACTGCCCGGCGTCGGCGAAGCAAGCGCCGAGCGCAAGGTCGAGAAGGAGAAGGAAAAGGTCGAGAAGAAGACCGATAGCGGCGAGGAAGCTGCCAAACCGAAGTCGGACGGCTAGTCGGATATGTGGAAGTTTTGAGGTGGTTCGAGTTTGCGCTTCGCTCCAGCGCTGCTGATCGCGCGTACTTCCTACGCGATCAGCAGCGCAAATCCCGACACTGGAATCTGCCCACCTACTCGAAATCGGCAGCGAAGATCGTCTCGTCGGTCAGATAGACCAGCACCCGCCCGCCGAGGATGTGCGAGTCATCGTCTGGACCGCCGACCGATGAGGTGGGCAGGCCGAGCGCAACGTACGCGCCGCTGCTGACCAGGGGGTATGGCCCAAACGCGGCTGGCGCGTCAATGACCATCGAATCTGCTACATGCCAATCCGGTGATCCATTTGCTGGCCGGAACACCAGTAGATGCAGCTCAGTGGACCCAACGTCGGGGCGTAACACACAAGCGCCCCGGTCCGGCGAAATCGTCAAGGCCGAGCAGGTTGCCACACTACCGTCGAATGGCGGAGCGCGCAGCACGCTGCCGCTCGCGACCCAACCATCGGCTTCGCTGAACCGATAGACAAGTGCAAGAGCTTGCGCACTGCCGACGGGGGCGACCAGCAGGGTGGTGCCATCGGCGGCTAGAGTCCAACCGGCGATCTGCACGCCCGGCGGGCGATCGAGTGAGCGCACACGCACGAAATCGGCGTCGGGGCCGTCGCGATGCAGCAGCGTGTCACCACTAACCAGCCAGTCTCCGTGCAACACGATATTTATCCCAAAACCGGTGGTCGCTTCCTCCGGCAGCGCGGGCAGGCTTTGCACGAGCGCAAAGTCTCCGTTTTCTCCACGTCGATGAACCAGCAACGCGTCTGCGGATTGCGGATACCCCTGTGCGTGACCCGTAGCAACAATCAGCGTGTTGTCCTGCAACGAGATCGCGCCCGGCCGCGGATCCGAAGCAGGCATGGGAATTTCCTGCAGCAATGCCTGACTGCTGCGATCGAAGAGGTACACCTTTCCGGGCCCTTCCCCGCCTTCGTCCGAACTGACAGCCAGCAGGTTTTCGTCAGCGAACAGGTTCTTCCCGAACCCGCGCCAAGGAACATGCCCGGTCGGCACCAGGGATGCGCGCAGTGGCGCAATTGATGGTCCACCCAATGCGTAGGTCGCGACCTCGCCCGCAAGAAAATCGATGTAACTACTGCCGGGAATCCCGACGCGCAGCTTGCCATCGTCAATGGCAAGTGCGGCACCGAACAGGTAGGTATCGGGATCCTCGACACCGGCGATGCTGCCGGCCGGCTGCCAGCCAGTGCCTGCCGTGTCGACAAAGCTCTGGATGCCGACAATGGCGCGTTCGCCCGAGAATGCCCGCGGCCCGTTAAATGTCCCGAGTGCCGCAAACCCATCCACTCACCGCTGATCTGCACATCGGGCACGGCAGCATCGAGATCGACTGTTTTTGCCTCCACACCCCAGACGCCGGCGCCATCACGAAGGTAGGACGTGCAGCGCGTCAGGCAGAACACGATGCGCTCGCCGTCAGTCGCGGCACCGAACTCGACCGCAGATGGAATCGAGCCGATCTCCCAGCCTGCCGGGATCCAGTCTTGCAAGGATGCGTCGAAACGGTAACTGTGAACCGATCGGGTGCCGAGCGATGTTTCTACCAGCAGGTCGCCGCGCAGCACGAGTTTGCCGCCGAAGCCGGAAACACCGACTGGTGCCGGTATCGTGGATTGCAGTTGCCAGGACGCGTCAGCCGAGGTGGTGCGGTACACACTTACCTCACCCGCTCCTTTCGCCGCACCCGGAAGCCCGATCGCGACCACACTGCCATCCGCGCTGAATGTCGCGCGTTCGCCATCCGCCGCAACGCCCTCAGCCAGCAACAGCGGCTGCGACCAGCCATTGGTCGACGAGGAATCAGGATTGCGATACCAGACCAGCCAAGGCCGGAAGTCGGCACCGTCTGCGACCCCTTGGTAGAGCGTCAACGCGGTATCGCCGGCGAGCGCAACCAGCGGCACGGACGCGGCATTCTCGGAGCCCAATGGGCGCAATGTCTTGACCAGCGACATCTCACCGGATTGCGCCCACGCGAGCGGTACTGCAAGCATCAACATCCAGAGCAGTATCATGCGTATAAAGCCGTGCCCGCAGGCAGTATTACGGATTGCCATTTGTCGGCTCGATTGATCGCAACAAGGACATCGTACGCCTGCAGTACACAGCGTTCCAACCACTCCGACAGGATTCCAGAATGACTCGGACCCCCTCTCGATTCTTTCCGCTTCGGGCTGTTGTTGTCGTGTTGGCGCTTGCGCTCGCCGGGCTCGTCTCGTGTGCGGGGAACGCGCCGCTTGGATACGAACAGGAAATCACTTCAGGCTCGCACGCCACGCTCGCGATCCTCGAAACGACGGACATCCATTCCAATATCCTCAGCTACGACTATTACAAACTGGACGAGGATCCATCGCTCGGCTTCGAGCGGACTGCGACGCTTGTCAAGCAGGCGCGCGCCGAGTTTCCGAACACCGTACTGTTCGACGCCGGAGACACAATCCAGGGTACGCCGCTTGCGGACTACCAGGCGCGCGTCGATCCGGTTGCATGCAACGAGGAGCACGCGATGTATCGCGCCATGGACGCAATCGGTTACGACGGCGGCACGATCGGCAATCATGAATTCAACTACGGCCTGCCGTTCCTCGCGCAAGTGACGAACGATCCAATGAATGTCGCGGGCGTCACGCCACACCAATGCAAGGGACCGGTCTTTCCGCTGGTGCTGTCCAACGTGTTCAGCACGAAGGACGACCAGCCGATCTTTCCACCGACAGCCGTGATCGAGCGCACGCTCGCGGTGCGGGATGCGCACGGTCGTACGCTCAAATCGAAAATCCGCATCGGTATCATTGGCTTCACGCCGCCCGGGATCATGCAATGGGACAAGGGCAACCTGGACGGCAAGGTGTATACGAAAGGAGTGGTCGAGGCCGCGCAGCAATTCGTCCCGCAATTGCGTGCGCAGAACGTCGACATCGTTGTCGCGATCTCACACGGCGGTCTGGATACACGCGCGTATTCGAACACGATGGAGAACGCGAACTGGTATCTGGCCGGCGTACCCGGGATCGATGTACTGCTGCTCGGTCATTCGCATACCGCATTTCCCGATCCGCACAATCTGAAATCCCGTTTCAACGACATGCCCGAGGTCGACAACGTGCGCGGGTTCGTGCGCGGCAAGCCGGCTGTGATGGGCGATTTCTGGGGCAAGGGTCTCGGCGTTATCGAACTTGGACTGGTGCGCCATGACGGTCACTGGCTCATCGATCCGGCAACCACGCATTCCCAGGTGCGCAGCATCAGGAGACCGGATGGCAGTGCGGTTGCGGCCGATCCCGCGATCGCCGCGCTGGTTGAGAAGACGCATGAGGCGACAATCAAATACGTCTCGACACCAATCGGCGACAGCGATTTCGCGATGACAACCTACTTCGCCGATGTTGGCGATGTGACGGCGCTGCAGCCGGTCAACATGGCGCAGCGCGATTTTGTGCAACGTTACATTGCCGACAATCTGCGTGAGGATGCGAATATTCCCGTGCTGTCGGCGGCGGCCCCGTTCAAGGCTGGCTTTGGCGGGCCGACCGATTACACGGACGTACCGGCCGGACCGCTCGCAATCCGCAGCGCCGCCGATCTTTACCTGTTTCCGAACACGCTGAGTGCAGTTCGCGTCGACGGTACCGAACTGAAGGCGTGGCTGGAGCGCGCCGCCGGGCGCTTCAATCGCATCGATCCTTCCGCGAAGTCGCCGCAGGCGCTGATCAATCCGAAGTTCCCGAGTTACAACTTCGACGTGATCCAGGGCGGCCTCAGCTACGCGATCGACGTCACGCGGCCGTATGGCGAGCGCATCGTCGACCTGCGCCATGCCGGCCAGCCGGTGGATGCCGGGCAAACATTCATCGTCGCGACCAACAACTACCGCGCAAACGGCGGCGGCCATTTCCCCGGCATCGATGGCAGCAACATGGTCCTTGCGTCGGCTGACGACAATCGGGAGGTGCTTATCGACTGGGTGCGCCGGCATCCGCACCTGACACGCGCGCAGGATGGATCTGACCGCAGTTGGCGCTTCGTGCCAGTAGCGACGAAAGGTCCGGTTACCTTCCATTGCATCGCGGCCAAGCTCGATCTCGCGCACGATGCCGGCATCGATTTCGTGCAACTGATGCGCGACAACGGCGACGGCATCCCGACCTGCCATCTGGATCTTGCGCATGCACATTGATGCATCGGCGGCTGTGTATATTTCGCCCCCTTTTTTCTCCCGAGCAAGCCGTAGGAGAGGCCTTCAGGCCCGATGCTGTTGATCAGTCAGGAGATGCAGCAAAAATCGAAGCATTGCGCCAAACCGACCCTCGCCCCCTCACCCAACCTTCTCCCCCGAGGAGCTCCAGGGAGAGGACTCAAGCAGCGCGCGTTATAATAGTGGGCTTTCTCAAAGCCCAGATCCGCATGCCTTATTCCCCAATCCTCGCCACGCTCGGCTATGTGCTTTCGCCGGATCGCGCCGCGAGATCCGCGAGGAAGCGGGCATCGAATGCACTGAGTTGTGCTTGCGCGGCACGCTAAGCTGGCCGGGTTTCGGCAGGAATGGCGAGGACTGGTTCGGTTTTGTATTCCTGATCGACAGCTACACGGGCACGCCTCTCGAAAGCAATCCCGAAGGTACGCTCGAGTGGATCGAGATTGAGCGCATTCTCGAACTGCCGCTGTGGGGCGGTGATCATCATTTTCTGCCGCTGGTGTTCGACGACGATGCGCGCACATTTCACGGCGTCATGCCTTACCGGGATGGCGATGCGCTTTCGTGGAGCTGCACGCGGGTCTAAGTCCGCGGCAGCCACACAGCGCCTGCCATCCTGCGCTTCAATCCATGTACGACTCCATCAACTGGAATCCTGATGTCTCCTGAACCTTCTTCTTCGGCAAACAACGTCCTGTTCCTTGACCTCGAACTTAATGACGCCCTCCTGCGCGCATTGAACGATGTCGGCTACGAGTCCGCCACTCCGATCCAGGCCGCGACGATTCCGCCATTACTGGCCGGACGTGACGTGCTGGGCCAGGCGCAGACCGGTACCGGCAAAACGGCTGCGTTCGCGCTGCCGATTCTCAGCCGGCTCGATCTTTCCCGAAACCAGCCTCAGGCGCTGGTACTCGCGCCGACGCGCGAACTTGCGATCCAGGTCGCCGAAGCGTTCCAGCGCTACGCGGCGCATCTGCCCGGCTTCCGCGTACTGCCGATTTACGGCGGCCAAAGCTACCAACCGCAATTGCAGGGCCTGAAGCGGGGCTCGCACGTGGTGGTCGGGACGCCCGGCCGCGTGATCGATCATCTCAATCGTGGCTCACTTGATCTGTCCGGTCTCACCACCCTGGTCCTCGACGAGGGTGACGAGATGCTGCGTATGGGCTTCATCGACGATGTCGAGGCGGTGCTCGCCAAGACACCGCCGGAGCGCCAGATCGCGCTGTTCTCCGCCACCATGCCGGCGCCGATCCGACGCATCGCGCAGAAGCACCTACGCAATCCCGCAGAAATCACGATCACTGCGAAGACAACCACCGCGACCAACATCCGCCAGCGCTATTGGTGGGTGAGTGGAATGCACAAGCTGGAAGGCTTGACGCGCATCCTCGAAGTCGAGCCGTTCGACGCAATGCTGGTGTTCTCACGCACCAAACTCGGCACCGAAGAACTCGCCGGCAAGCTGCAGGCGCGCGGCTTTGCTGCCGCCGCGATCAACGGCGATGTCGTGCAGGCACAGCGTGAACGCATGATCCAGCAGCTCAAGGACGGACGCATCGACATCCTCGTCGCGACCGATGTAGCCGCGCGCGGCCTCGATGTCGAACGCATCAGCCACGTGCTCAACTACGACATTCCACACGACACCGAATCCTACGTGCACCGCGTGGGGCGCACCGGCCGCGCGGGTCGCAGTGGCGAGGCGATCCTGTTCGTGACGCCGCGTGAAAAGCATCTGCTGCGCGCGATCGAGCGCGCAACCCGCCAGCCGATCACCGAGATGCAGTTGCCGAGCGTGGAATCGGTCAACGATCAGCGCATCACGCGCTTCAAGCAGCGCATCGGCGAAGCGCTGGAGGCCAGTGATCTGCAGGTGTTCCGCAGCATCATCGAACAGTACGAAAACGAGAACGATGTCCCGGTCGTGGAAATCGCGGCGGCGCTGGCGCGGCTTGCCCAGGGCGACAAACCGCTGTTGCTCGATGCATCGAAGAAGCCCGAACACGTCACTGAAAGGCGCCCGGATCGAGCCCCTGCTTCGACACGCGATGCCGGATGGGCGGAACGGACCGGAAAAGCGGAGAAAGCCGCCAGGCCGCCTCGTCCGATACGCGCATCAGCGGCATCGGACGAAAAGGGAAAGCATCCGTCGGCGCGCGATGAGCCACACCATGCTCCGCGCGATGTACGGTCAGCTTCCTCGCGCCCGCACGATGCACCGCGGACTGCGTCCAGTCATCGTGAGGCGGACGCTGGTCTGGAAACTTTCCGCGTAGAAGTGGGACATACTCACGGTGTCAAACCCAACAATCTGGTCGGTGCGATCGCCAACGAGGCTGGGCTCGACAGCAAGTACATCGGACGCATCACCATTCAGGACGATCACAGCCTGATCGACCTGCCCGAAGGCATGCCTGTCGAACTGCTCGGGCATCTCAAGAAAGTGTGGGTGTCGGGGCAACGCCTGCGCATCAGCCGGCTGGCCGCCAAGCACAGTCCCGGCTCGCGCGGCCCCAGGGCGGATTCTCCGGACACCGGCAAACACAAATCGCACGCGGGAGAAGACGCGCCAAAGAAGAAGCACGCGCCGCCCTCGCGACGCAAGCCTTGAATCGCCCCCTCTCCACCGAGCGAGCTCGGGGGAGAGGGCTGAAGAGCACGCGATCGATGCAGACCGCTGCATACGAGCCGGCCAACCGCGCGGCGATATTTGCGAAACGCGGCCCGCGTCCCCATCTCGCGTGATCCCGACGCTGTAGTTACCAATGCGCTCACGCCGAAAGCTCCCACCCACGGATGGTCCACCTCGTTCGACGAGTGCGCTGGCGATTTCGCGGCGACTGTGGCCGTTCGTGTGGAGTTACCGATGGCGTGTCGGCGCGGCGCTGGTCCTGCTGAGCCTTTCCAAGCTTGCCAACATCGGCGTGCCGGTGGTGTTGAAGGGCATCGTCGATCGGCTCGATATGGCACCGGGGTTGCTCGTTGTACCGTTGCTTCTGCTGGTTGCCTACGGCGCATTGCGGCTGTCGACTTCGTTCTTCCAGGAACTGCGCCAGATCGTATTTGCACGCGTCATGGCGCGCACGTCGCGGCGCATCACGCTGCAAGTGTTCGAGCATCTGCACGCTCTGAGCCTGCGTTTTCACCTGGACCGGCGCACGGGTGGCGTCGCGCGCGATGTCGAGCGCGGCATGGTCGCGACGTCCAACCTGCTGCG
>CAJDWV010000048.1_pt1 | contig 12910 bp, 12 predicted proteins | sample 7391731 | NCBI WGS metagenome assembly CAJDWV01 (sample SAMEA7055746, study PRJEB34461) | soil metagenome | biome: terrestrial ecosystem; feature: Peninsula; material: soil | place: Antarctica | collected 2016
GCGCATGTATCCGAACGTCGTCTATGCCCGCAACATCACCGATGTCGACGACAAGATCAATGCGGCGGCGCAGGCCAAGGGCGTCCCGATCGAGGCCATAACGAACGTCTACGCCAAGGCGTTCAACGAAGACATGCAGAAGCTCGGCGTTGATGCGCCGGATGTGACGCCGCACGCGACCGCGCACATGCCGCAAATCATCGCCATGTGCGAACGCCTGATCGCGGAGGGCCACGCCTATGTGGCGGACGGACACGTGCTGTTCGATGTCACCAGCTTTTCCGAATACGGCCAGTTGTCCGGGCGTTCACTGGACGACATGATCGCCGGCGCGCGTGTGGAAGTCGCCCAATACAAGCGCAATCCTGCCGATTTCGTGCTCTGGAAGCCATCGACACCGGAGCTTCCCGGCTGGGACAGTCCCTGGGGCCGCGGCCGGCCGGGCTGGCATATCGAATGCTCGGCGATGGCCGCGACGCACCTTGGCGAAACCATCGATATCCATGCGGGCGGCAACGATCTCATGTTTCCGCATCATGAAAACGAGATCGCGCAAAGCGTCTGCGCGCACGGCGGCGCGACATTTGCGCGCTACTGGCTGCACAACGGCATGCTGACTTTTGACGGACGCAAGATGTCCAAGTCGCTCGGCAACGTCATGCTGTTGCACGAGTTGCTCGAAAAGCACCCGCCCGAAGTATTGCGCTTCCTGCTGCTCAAGGCGCATTACCGCCAGCCGCTGGACTGGTCGACGAGTGCGCTTGATCAGGCGGTCCGCACCCTGGATGGCTGGTATGGCGTGTTGCGCGACATGGAGAATGTCGAGGCCGGTACCCCGCAAATTTCACCGGGAATCGACTCGGTCCTGTGCGACGACCTCAATACCCCGGCGGCACTCGCCTTGCTGGCCGGCCTCGCTGATCAGGCGCGCGCCGCGACAACTCCCGAAGAACGTCGTCAGGCAAAGGCCGTTCTGCTCGGCAGCGCCGGATTCCTGGGCCTGCTGCAGCAACTGCCGCAGGACTGGTTCCAGCGCGAGATTGACGGTGTGCAAATCGACCCGCAATGGATCCAGGAGATGCTGGATCGCCGCCAGGCAGCACGTGCGTCGCGCAATTTTGCCGAGGCCGATGCGATCCGCGACCAACTCACAGCGCGCGGCATCGCCATCGAGGATGGTGCGGATGGCGCACGCTGGAAAGTGGTGAATCGCGATGAATGCTCGGCCTGAACCCGCAACCAACTCCGTGCAGGAGGCACAGGAACAAATTGTCGAGGAGTTCGGCTTCTTCAGCGACTGGACCGAGCGCTACCAGTACCTCATTGATCTCGGGCGCAAGCTGCCCGAGTTTCCGGATGCACTGCGCACCGAAGAACACAAGGTGCATGGCTGTCAGTCGCAGGTGTGGCTGGTGGCTGAAGGTGATCAGCAATGCCTGCACTTCCAGGCAATCAGCGACTCGGCGATCGTGTCCGGCCTGATCGCGTTGCTGATGCGCGTCTACTCAGACCGGCCGGCCAGCGAAATCCTGACAACCGAGCCAACCTTCATCGATGCGATCGGACTGGGCAAGCATCTTTCGCCAACACGCTCCAACGGACTCGCAGCGATGTTCACGACGATCCGCCAGCATGCCGGCAGCGCATTGCAGCAATCGGGCTGATCAATTGGCAGCCTGCGGTGCGGATCCCTGCCGCGGATGTGCGATTTCACCCTGCGGTATCCACTCTGCGGACATGAACGTGGCACAGTCGCCTGCGACGTGCTGACCTCGCGAGCGGCTTGTGGCAGGATCGCACACTCAACAGGGGGAGCACAGTGAAAGATCTGGCAGAGCAAACCACTATCGGCCTGGATCCGGACGAGCGTTCGCCGCACCCTCCCGCGATTGGTCCTTATCGCATCATCCGGCTGCTGGGCGAAGGCGGCATGGGGCGCGTTTATCTGGCCGAGCAGAGCCGTCCGCGGCGCGAGGTCGCGCTCAAGATCGTGCACGGTCTCTCGACCCATGCCATCGAGCGTATGCGGCGAGAAAGCGAGGTGCTCGCACAACTGGAGCACCCCGGTATTGCGCGCCTGTATGCCGCTGGCGAATCGCGTTCGGACATTGGCAGCATGCCGTGGCTGGCGATGGAATACATCGACGGCGTGGATCTTGCGACCTGGGCCGCCAACCGGCAGCTTGATGTTCGCGCGCGGTTGCGGCTGCTCATCGAGATCTGCCGGGCCGTGCAGTACGCACACCTGCGCGGTGTCATCCATCGCGATCTCAAGCCCGGCAACATCATGGTCGACACCGAAGGCTGCTCGCGGATTCTCGATTTCGGCATTGCGCGGATGCGCGATGCCGAGAACAGCACGCTGACGCAGGCCGGCCAGGTACTCGGCACCTTGTCGTACATGAGCCCTGAGCAACTGAGTGGTAACAGCGAGGGAGTCGATGCGCGCAGCGATGTCTATTCGCTGGGTGTGGTCGCCTACGAGCTCATCGGTGGTCGTCTGCCGCACCCACGCCTCGCCACTTCGACCCTGTTCGAGGCACTGGAAGTCCTGCGCCACGACTCGCCGCCCGCGCTGGCGAGCGTCAGCGCGCAGGCACGCGGCGATCTCGATACGGTGGTCATGAAGGCCCTCTCGCCCGACGTGGATCGCCGCTACCTTTCGGCAGCCGCACTGGCCGATGACCTGCAGCGTTTCCTCGACCATCGACCGGTACTTGCAAGACCGCCAACGCGCGCCTATCGGGCGGCACGCTTCGTGCGCCGCCATCGCACATTGACGGCGGCGCTGGCCGGCCTGTTCGCCATCCTCAGCGTAGCGTCCGTCGTATCCTTGCGCTTCGGCCTCGCCGAACAGCACGCGCGCAGCGACGCCGAGCAACGCGAGCGTGAAAGCACCGCGGTCAGTGCGTTTCTCCAGAGCATGCTTTCTTCGGCTGATCCGGAGTACACACACGGCAATAGCCTGACCGTCAGCGAAGTGGTCGATCAGGCCGAACGCGATCTCGCCCAGCTCGACGATCAGCCCGGCGTGCAGCGCGCAGTTGCATTCACGCTCGCTGCAACACGCGCGACGCTTGGCGATTACGAAGCCGCGCTGAATCTCAACACACGCGTACTCGCGCTGGATGCGCGCAGTGACGTTGTTCCCGCGAACCAGCACGCGAATGCGCTGCGCCAGCGCGCGACCACGCTGATCCAGTTTCGCCGCTTCGACGAGGCGCGTGCCGCCAGCGATCAGGCGATTGCCGCGTGGCCGGATGCGGATCCTTCGAGCCGGCTTGCGAACGACCTGACCCGCGCGTGGATCGAGGATGATGCCGGCAATCGCGATCAGGCAGTGCCGGCCTATCGCGCGATTCTCACCAGTCTTGAGCGTCTCGGTCCTGGTGCGATTGCCGCGAACGGCGACCTTCGCGACACGCTGCAGACGACGCGCAGCAACCTGTCGGCCGTATTGAGAGAGCAAGGCCAGCTCAACGAGGCCGAAGCGCTGACCCGCCAGGTACTCACTGCTCGCCGCAGCGAGCGCGGCGAGCGCGCGCCGGCCACGTTGGCGAGCCGACACAAGCTGGCGATGATTCTCGAGGCGCGTGGCGAATACGCGCAGGCCGAAACGGAAATGCGCGAGGTGCTGGTACTGCAGCGTGAGGTACTCGGCGATACCCATGCGCGCACACTGACCACGATGCAGGGCCTGGCCAATATATTGGCTGCACAGCACAAGCTCGATGAGGCCGAAGTGCTGGCACGCGAATCCCAACTCGGCTTCGAGAATCAGTTCGGCGAGTCGCATGTCCAGTCGCTGACGGCACTCAACACGCTCGCCTATGTTCTGGAAGAGCGCCTACAGATCGCGGAAGCGGAAACGCTTTATCGCCGCATCGTCACGCTTGAGGAACGCGGCGAAGGCGATCATCCGTCGGCGCTGCCGCCGCGCAACAACCTTGCCATGCTGCTCATGAATGCCGGACGCGGCAGCGACGCTCTCGCGGAATTCGATATCCTGCTCGATCATGCACGCCGCACCGTCGGTGAGGATCATGCGATGACCGCGATCTTCATGAGCAACCGCGGTCTGTGCCTGGCGACGATGGGTCGCCTGGCCGAGGCGCGGGTCGAACTGGAAGCCGCCCACCAGAGGCTGACGACCTTGTTCGGCGCCGGGCATGCGCGCACGCACGCCGCTGCAGAGCGGCTGGCCGACGTGTATGCGCGCCTCGGGATGTCACAACAGGCGGCCGCGCTGCGCATGAGTATCGCCACGTGAGCCTCGTTGCTGGTGCTGAACTTGATACTGCTCGCGATTGCGCTGTTCGGCCTGTGACGCTGCCACCGCCCGCCTACATCGTGTAGGTCGGCTTTTCCTGCCCTATGATGCCGGCGAGAATCGATTCGATACGGGTTCGCGCCACTTCGCCATCCGAGGAATCGTTGAACTGCACGCCGATGCCAGCGGTACGGTTGCCCTGCGCGCCGACCGGCGTGATCCACACCACCTTGCCCGATACCGGCAAGCGATCCTTGTCTTCCATCAGCGAAAGCAGGATGAACACCTCGTCGCCAATCGTGTAGCGCTTGGTGGTCGGCACGAACAGACCGCCGCCCCGGATGAATGGCATATACGCACTGAACAACGATGCCTTGTCCTGGATCGAGAGGGACAGGATGCCCTGTCCCGCACTGCCGGCTCCAATTGCCATGTCAATTCCTGCGGGTTGTGCCAGTGGAAGAGCGACCGCCGATTCCGGTGGGCCACGTGCGAAGGAGGGTCAACAGCACCAGTTCTGGACGTAACTGCGTACCCAGCAAGCGTCGCGCGCCGTTGGCCTGTTCAAACCATGCCGCCAGCTTCGGGATTTCGCGGGCGTTCGTCAAGCCGTCGCGGCCGCTGTCGCAGGCAAGTTGCCGCGCGCAATCGCGCGCCCAGATCGCCGCGTGCCACAGGCGTCGGTCCGGCTGGTCGGCCAGCCAGCGATCGGCGATTTCGCTGGCGCGCGCATGTCCGGCGGCGAGCGCGGCAAGATCATTCGCGCAATCGCCGCGCAGGCCGAGGCTTGCGTCGTTCGCAAACTCCTGCGCCAGTCCCGGATTGCCGAGACTCGCATCCAGCGCCGCGGCGGCGGTCTGCGTGTCGAGGCCGGACGCGACCAGCCAGGCCAGTGCATCGGAACGCGCCGGTTCGCGCAGCAGAATCTGCTGGCAGCGGCTGCGTATCGTGGCAGGCAAGCGGTCCGGTCGGTCCGCGATCAGCACCAGAACCGTATCCGATGCAGGCTCCTCCAGCGTCTTGAGCAGTGCATTGGCGGCATGCACATTCATCGCGTCCGCCGGATCAATCTGCGCCAGTTGCAGGCCACCGAACTGGCTCGACAAGCTGAGACGCTCGGCCAGGGTGCGGATCTGCTCGACGCGGATTTCGCTGCGCAGACTGCCATTGTCGCGTGTTTCCAGCGTGATGTGCACGCGATCCGGATGGCTACCGGCTGCGAGCAACAGGCAAGCCTTGCACGTGCCGCACGCGCTGCCGTCTGCTTGCCGCGCATTGCACAATGCGGTGTTGACGAACGCTTCGGCCAGCGACCGTTTGCCGATGCCTGCAGCACCCGCAACCAGCAGGCCGTGGTGGACGCGATCCTGCGCCAGACCGCGTGTCAGCGCCTGAAACGCGGGTATCAGCCACGGCGCGAGCCTCATGCTTGCAGCTCCTTCGCAATGAATGCTTCGAGCGCACTCAGTGCTTGGTGGCGTACATCCTCGATCGTGGCTGCCGCATCGATGACACGAAAACGCTGTGGCTGCGCGGCTGCACGGGCGAGGTAGCTGGATCGCACACGCTCGAAGAAGCCGTCGTCCTCGCTTTCGATTCGGTCGGCGGCGGCGCGCTCGGCGGCGCGCGCACGTCCCTTGTCTACCGGAACATCGAGCAGCAGCGTCAGATCGGGTGTGAGTCCCTCCGCAGCCCAGCGTTCGAGATCTGCGATGCGATCCAGCGGCTGACCGCGCCCGCCGCCCTGATACGCATAGCTGGCATCGCTGAAACGATCGGAAAGCACCCATACGCCGCCGTCCAGTGCAGGCCGGATGACTTCGCGCACCAGTTGCGCGCGCGCCGCAAACATCAGCAGCAACTCGCTTTCCGCGCACAGGTCCGCGTGTCGCGGATCCAGAACGATGTTGCGCAGCGCTTCGCCCAATGCGCATCCGCCCGGTTCGCGCGTATACACCACTTCCAGCCCATGCATCACTATGCGCTCCTCGAGCGCGGCGATCAGCGTGCTCTTGCCGGCACCCTCGCCGCCTTCGATCGTGATGAAGCGTCCGTTCATCGACGCCGCAACTGGTAGGTCGCTACCGCGCGATTGTGCTCGGCGAGCGTTGCAGAGAACTCGTGGCTGCCATCGCCGCGTGCCACGAAATACAGCTCGTCGCCGGCCGCGGGATGCAGCGTCGCGACAATCGCCGGCTTGCCGGGCAAAGCGATCGGTGTCGGCGGCAGCCCACCGCGCGTGTAAGTGTTGTAGGGCGTATCGGTGGTGAGATCACTGCGCCGGATGTTGCCGTCGTAGCTGTCGCCCATGCCGTAAATGACGGTCGGATCGGTCTGCAGCGGCATGCCAACGCGCAGGCGGCGCACGAACACGCCGGCAATCCGCGCACGCTCATCCGCTCGACCGGTTTCCCGTTCCACGATAGAGGCAAGGATCAGGGTCTGATACACGTCGTTGAGCGGCAGGTCCTTGGCGCGCGTTGCCCACTGCGCCTCCATCTCCTTGCGCATCGCCTCGTGGGCGCGGCGCAGCACATCGAAATCCGATTCGCCCTTCACCCACGCATAGGTTTCCGGCAGGAACCAGCCTTCCGGATTGCCCGCAGCGATGGCCAGTTGCCGCGCGATGTCGCGATCGGAAATGTGTGGCAGCGTCTGGCGCAATCCGTTTTCCTTGCTCAGGCCAAGACGCAACTGACGGAACGTCCAGCCGTCCACGATCGTGAACCGGTGCAGCAGTACTTCGCCGGCCGCCATGCGCCGCAGCAGTTCGCGAGGCGTTACATCCGAGGTCAGCGCGTATTCGCCGGCCTGCAGCTTGCCCGTCACTCGCATCTGTTCGGCGAGCAGACGCCAGAAAAACGGCGCGGCATCCGTGACGTCCTCTCGACGCAACTGGCGCACGATGTCCTTGAAACGCATGCCTCGCGCGATATCGATCGTGGCGGCGGCGCCCGACGGCGTTGCCGCAGGCGGACGGAGCGGCATGTTCGCAAAACGTGAATAGTCGCGATAGAACCATGCTCCGGCCGCCAGCACGGCGACGACGATGACCAGCACCAGGATGCGAAGTACGGCCAGCCCGGCCTGGCCTCCACCCGCAATCATGCGCGCTCCGCCTTGCCCAGCAGGGCCGTGTTGTACGCGCCCATCAGGGCCCGTGTGAACGGACCCGGCGCCCATTGCCGCTCGCCGAGCGCCGCCACCGGGCGGATTCCGCGTACCGCATTGCTGAGGAACATTTCATCGGCTCCATTCATTTCCGCGCATCCGATCGCCCGTACCTGGACGGCATGCCCGGCCAGTACCTGAGCACGCATCACGCCAGCCACACCACAATGATCCAGCGCAGGCGTCACCAGGCGTCCGTCGATCACTGCAAAAAGATTCGCAGCGGTCGCGCAGATCACGTTGTCGTCACTGTCCCGCATCAGGCCCTCGTCGATCGCCGGATCACACCATTCCGCACGAGCCAGCACCTGCTCCAGGCGGTTCAGATGCTTGATGCCGGCCAGACGCGGCTGCGATGCGAGTCGAATATCGCACAAGCGTAACCGCAATCCCCGATCGTACCAATCGCGCGCAGCTGCCGGTGCCGGTTCGGCGGCAAGGATGCGCCGTGTCGGCAGTACGGGATCTGTCGCATAGCCCCGTGTACTGGAACCGCGTGTGAGCGTGATCCGCACGATGGCACGCGCGAGATCCGACGATGTGGACAGGGAATCGGCGCGCAGGCGATCCTCGGCGGGTGCGTGGAGTCCCAGCCGTGCACAGCCATCGCGCAACCGCGTCATGTGGCGATCCCACAGCCAGCAGCGTCCATCGATGAACAACATCGTCTCGAACAAGCCGTCGCCATAGGCCAGTCCGCGATCATTGACCGGTACCTGGTCGGCCGGTACGCCGTCCACGAGCACGCGCGCTCTTGCATCGGCATCGATCATCGGTCGAACCCCATTGCGCGCAACAGGCCGCGCGCCTTGGCGCGAGTCTCGTCGAGCTCGCGCGACGCGATCGAATCTGCCACCAAACCTGCGCCCGCGCGCAGCCACGCCGTGCTGCCTTCGAGCTCCAATGTGCGTATCAGGATATTGAGATCCAGTTCGCCGTCGCGATTGAGGTAACCAAGCGAGCCGGTATAGGCCCCGCGCGGCGTCGCTTCGAGTTCGGCGATGATCTGCATGCAGCGCACCTTGGGACAACCGGTGATGGTGCCCCCCGGAAACACCGCACGAATCACGTCCACGGGACCGACATCCTCGCGCAGTTGGCCGCGCACATTCGACACGATGTGATGCACGTGCACATAGCTTTCCACGCTCATCAGTTCGTCCACCTCGACGCTGCCCGGCCGGCAGACGCGGCCCAGATCGTTGCGCTCAAGATCAACGAGCATGATGTGTTCGGCGCGCTCCTTCGGATGGGCCAGGAGTTCACGCATGCGCGCCTCGATATCCTCGCCCGCGAGTCGCGGAAATGTTCCAGCGATAGGGCGCGTCTGTACACGATCACCGCGCACCTCGACGAGACGCTCCGGCGAGGAACTCGCGATGGCCCAGCGGGGTTGGCAAAGTAGGCCCGCAAATGGTGCCGGGTTGGCGCATCGCAGCGCCGCGTAGATTGCTGTCGCATCAATTGCATCGGCAAATTCCACCTGCCAGCCTCGCGACAGGTTGACCTGGAATACGTCACCAGCGAGCAGGTATTCGTGTACGCGATCGACGCCATCCACGAATCGCTGCGCCGGATCCTCGCGAAACCCTTTCGCCGGCGACGGTTTCGCCACGGCTGCCGCGCGTTCAATGTCAGTCGCCAGCGCATCAATGAGTTCATCGCGTCCCGCTTCGGCAACAAGCAACGTGCACCCACGCAGCCGATCGACAAGGATCGCCGCGGGGCAGCGCAGTGCCAGCGCCTGCGGTAGGTGGCGGCCGGGATCGACCAGGCGCGGCACGCTCGGTTCGATTTCCGAACCCAGTGCATAGCCGAGATAAATTACCCAGCCACCGCGAAAGGGTATGTCGTTATGCGCTTCGTCGAAAGGAATGCGCAACGATTGCCATTGCGCATGGAGCGTATCCAGAAAGCGCGTGCCGAGCACGCAGCCGTCCTGGTCCCGCACGCTTCCGTCTGTGTCCAGACTTACGGAGGTCTCGGGAAATGCAAACAGGATGTCCCAGCGGCTTCGCCCGCATTCCGCCTGTGCCGCACTTTCCAGAAGGCACGGATAGCGGTACGAGTCAGCATGAAGCACACCGAGTAGATCGCGCCCACCGGCAAGTTCGCGAACGGCGATTGGCGCATGCTGGTTTGCGGTCAAAGGCGCTTGAACACCAGGGTTCCGTTGGTGCCGCCGAAGCCGAAGGAGTTGGACATCACCACTTCGACCTTCGCCTCGCGGGCGACATTCGGCACAAAATCCAGGTCACAGCCCTCGCCGGGATTGTCGAGGTTGATGGTCGGCGGAATGACATTGTCGCGCATCGCCAGGATCGAGAAGATCGCCTCGACGCCGCCTGCTGCACCGAGTAGATGGCCGGTCATGGACTTGGTGGAGCTGATCATGAGCTTCCGCGCATGGTCGCCGAACACGCCCTTGATACCTTCCACTTCGGCGACATCGCCGGCAGGCGTCGAGGTGCCGTGCGCATTGATGTACTGGATCTCATCGAGGTTCAGACCCGCATCCTTCACCGCCGCGACCATGCAGCGGCCACCACCGTCGCCGCTCTGGCTGGGCGCGGTCATGTGATACGCATCGCCGCTCATGCCGAATCCAACCAGCTCGCAATAGATACGTGCGCCGCGCTTCTTCGCGTGCTCGTAATCTTCGATGACGAGCACGCCAGCCCCGTCGGATAACACGAAACCATCGCGATCCCGATCCCACGGCCGACTTGCGCGCTCGGGCTCGTCGTTGCGCGTGGACAGGGCGCGCGCCGAACAAAAGCCGCCGACCGCGGTGCCGGTGGTCGAATACTCACAGCCACCGGCGACCATGGCATCGGCATCGCCGTACTGGATCATGCGCATCGCAAGGCCGATATTGTGCGTGCCGGTCGCGCATGCGGTCACACACGCGATGTTTGGCCCCTTGAGCCCGAGCATGATCGACAGATTGCCGGACGCCATGTTGATGATGGAACTCGGCACGAAAAACGGTGAAATGCGACGCGGTCCACTCTCGGCGTAGGTGATCGAAGTCCTCTCGATCGTGGCGATGCCGCCGATACCGGCCCCGACTGCGACGCCAATGCGTTCTTCATCATGTTCGTGCGGATGCAGGCCCGCATCGGCAAGCGCCTGCACAGATGCGGCGATGCCGTAGTGAATGAACGAATCCATCTTCTTGATGTCCTTCGCCGGCACATACTCGGCCGGATCGAAGTCGCGCACCTCGCCCGCGATGCGGGTCGGAAACGCGCTGGTATCGAAGTGGGTGATCGGCCCGATGCCACTCTTTCCGGCACGGATGTTCGCCCACGAGGTGACGACATCGTTGCCAACCGGGCTGACCATGCCGAGACCGGTCACGACCACGCGACGCTTGCTCATGATTTCACCTCACGGATATGCGCACACGAAAACCGCACCGGTCAAACACCCTTCCGGGCTCGCACACTGCTCAACAACTTCATGCCCAGGAACATATGCCGCGGCTATCCGCGAGGGATCGCTTCCCATTCAATCACTGATCTGATTGATCCGCATGCTGCGCGGCGCCGCCAGGTTGCAGACACACGCGCTCCGGAGCCTATTTGATTGCGCCCGGACATCACTGCATGTCCGGGCGCAATCCGGAACGTCGGTTGTGCGCGTCAGGGCTTGACGTGCGCCTGCACGTAATCGACCGCCTGCTGGACGGTGGTGATCTTCTCCGCTTCCTCGTCGGGAATCTCGCACTCGAACTCCTCCTCGAGCGCCATGACCAGTTCTACGGTATCCAGCGAATCCGCGCCGAGATCATCGACAAACGATGCATTGGGTGTCACCTCGTCTTCCTTGACACCCAGTTGCTCGACGACGATCTTCTTCACGCGTTCTTCGATTGTGCTCATGTTGCGATGTCCTCCAATTGGGAACCTGCTGCGATAGCCGGCAGCGCGGGCCCCCAAGGCCCGGCGCGAAGTCGGCGCATTGTAGTGTAATGACTGGATCGTCGCTACTTTGCCCCCGCATTGTGGGGGACGGCAGCCGCTCAGGCCATATGCATGCCGCCATTGACATGCAACGTCTCACCTGTGATCCACGCGGCATCCGATGACGCCAGGAACGCCACGGCCCGCGCGATGTCATCCGGCTCGCCGAAGCGGCCGAGTGCGATCTGTCCAAGCATCGCCTTTTTCTGTTCTTCGGGCAATGCCCGCGTCATCTCCGTATCGATGAAACCGGGAGCGACCACATTGACGGTAATTCCGCGCGAACCGATTTCCCGCGCCAGCGACTTGGAAAAAGCGATGATCCCCGCCTTGGCCGCCGCATAATTCGACTGGCCCGGATTGCCGGTCACACCGACCACCGAAGCGATATTGACGATGCGGCCTGCGCGCGCCTTCATCATGCCGCGCAGCACTGCCTTGCAGGTGCGGTAAACCGAGCTCAGGTTGGTATCGATGATCGCGTTCCAGTCCTCTTCCTTCATACGCAACAGCAACTGATCGCGAGTGATACCCGCATTGTTGACGAGGATCGACAGCGCACCGAATTCGCCGGAAATCGCATCGACCAGTGCCTCGATACTCTGCGTATCAGTGACATCAAGAACCCGCCCGGCACCGCCATGGGCGGTGAGCCGCTGATCGATCGCGGCGGCACCGGCTGCGGATGCTTCGGCAGCCGGGAGAGCACCCACGAGAACTGCGGGGTGTTTACCGCAGGCATCTGCACCATCGTCACGTGCACGTTGCTGTGCTCGTGCAGCAGCTCGCACCGCAGCGCCTCATGGAAGCCCTGGATGGCGTGCTTCGCGCCGCAGTAGACGGTCTGCAGCGGGATGCCGCGATAGGCCAGCGCCGAGCCGACCTGCACGATGGTGCCGTGTCCCCGACCCTTCATCCGCGGGAGCACGGCCATGGTGGCGTAGACGTAGCCGAGGTAGCTGACCTCCGTGGCGCGTCGGTACTCCTGGGGTGTGATGTCGTCGAACCTGGCGAACACCGAGGTGAAGGCCACGTTGACCCACACGTCGATCGGTCCGAGCTCGGTCTCGATGCGATCAACGGCATCCGAGACAGCCTGGGCGTCGGAGACATCGACCGGCACGGTCAGCGTTTTCGCTCCGAGCTCCTGGCATTCTGCGGCGGCAGCATCGAGCCCGGTCTGCCCGCGCGCGATCAACGCCACGTGGTCGCCGCGTCGGGCGAACTCTGTAACGGTGGCCCGACCGATTCCTGCGCTGGCTCCGGTCACTACGACGACGCGAGACATCTGTACTCCTTCAAGGTTGCTCAGCTCTGTCGTTCAGCTCTGTCGTTCAGCTCTGGGGCAGCGCCTTGCCGGTGCTCGCCGCGACGCGCGACCAATGCGCGTTCGACCGGCGCGGGTACGGCGCCCAGCCAAGGCGGGTCGCGAGTGTGCTCGGTGACCTCCTCGTTCGAGGCTCCTGGGCCCCGGCCGCCGAGCAGGGTGGCGCGCAGCTCG
>CAJDWV010000052.1_pt1 | contig 12764 bp, 10 predicted proteins | sample 7391731 | NCBI WGS metagenome assembly CAJDWV01 (sample SAMEA7055746, study PRJEB34461) | soil metagenome | biome: terrestrial ecosystem; feature: Peninsula; material: soil | place: Antarctica | collected 2016
CGCGGCGCAGTCAATGTCACGCGCTTCAAGGGACTCGGTGAAATGGATCCCAAGCAGTTGCGCGAAACCTCCATCGACCCCGACACCCGCCGCCTCGTGCAGCTCACTGTGGAGGCCGATGACGGCACACCCGCGCTCATGGACATGCTGCTAGGCAAGAAGCGCGCATCGGACCGCAAGCACTGGCTTGAAACCAAGGGTGATCTGGCATCGCTGGAAGTCTGAGGAATTCGCGGAAGAACCGCTTTCAGGCACGCAGCGTATCCCGAGCAACGGATCTGCTCAGAACGGGCTGGTGGACTCGTCCACCTGATTTCGATTCGTCAACTGTGCTGTCGCGTCCGACTGATTCTCGCGAAACGCTTTCGCTGCCGGATCCGAAGCCGTGTTGCTTGCATCAAGTGCCGCCGAGATGAACTGCTGTTCGGTCATGCGCTCTGCAGCGCCCGGCTGGGTTGCCGCGACGACAATCGCCGTGAGTCCAGCAAGAGCCAGCGAACCGGCAATGACAATGGCGTTCTTCATGTAAATGGCCCCTCGCGGCGCGTCGGTAATGTGAGGGACGATGCCTGCCAATCCATGGCCCGCACATGAATACCGCGCGAAACATGGCGTGGCTCCTTATCCATCGAAACTGAGCACCGCGCGACGCGCAGTGCTGCCTCCTCACGACATTGACATGCAGTCGTCACGGCGCAGACCGAGACCCAGTGCCTTTCCGCGCCGACATCACAGACGCTGGGTCCCGGCCTGCCCCGGAACGATGAGCCAGCGCAACTACGACGGGCGATCTTCCAACAACGTCTCCAGCAGTAGACGGATCAGCGCCTGTGTGGGTTTGGCGCGCTCGGGCAGATATTGAAAACTTTCTTCATCCATGTAGTTGGCCTGCGCAAGCTCAAGTTGGATTGCGTCGACGCCGTCGGCGGGCCGTCCATAGTGACGCGTGATGTAGCCCCCTCGGAAGCGGCCGTTGACGACGTAATCGTAGTCTCCCTGGGCGGTGAGAATGGCTTCGATGCGCTGCTGGCGGTGCGCCGCGCAGGTCTCGCCATCGGCGGTGCCGATGTTGATCGCTGGCAACGTGCCCTCGAACAGGAATGGCACGACGCTGCGAATCGAGTGGCCTTCCCACAACGCGACGCGGCCGTGAGCGGAATGCAGGCGCGCGATTTCTTCGCGCAGGACATCATGGTACGGCTGCCAATATTGCTGTCGGCGCGCTTCGATCTCCGCGCCGTCCGGCTCGTTTCCTGGCAGATAGATGGCTTCGCCGGAAAACTGCACGGCGGGACAAAGTCCCGTGGTGTTCTGCCCCGGATACAGCGATGCGTTGTCGGGCGGGCGGTTTAGATCGATTACGTAGCGCGAATAGCTCGGCACCAGCACCGACGCACCCATGCCGATCGCGAATTCATAAAGTCTGGACATGTGCCAGTCGGTATCCGGCACAAGGCGTGCCGCCGGCGCTATGCGCTCGGCGAGTTCGTCGGGAAGCTGCGTGCCGTCATGCGGCAGGCTGATCAGCAGCGGCGTCGAGCCGCGATGCAACTTGTATGTCGTGTCCATACGATGAGTGTACCGCTCGCGCGCGGGGGCAGCCGGAATGAGCCGGATGCTGCTCGAATATTCGTCGCCGCACGTTAAACTATGCGCACGGCCCTGTAGCTCAGCTGGATAGAGCGTCCCCCTCCTAAGGGGAAGGTCGCACGTTCGAATCGTGCCAGGGTCGCAATTCCCCGCAAGAATTCGCGTGCGCGCTCGGCGCCGCCTGCGCTATTCGCAGGTAGCGCGTTGCGCCAATAGCATCGCGGCTAAAGCCGCTTCCTACGAGAGCCGGCAACCCGCCAAACGTCACGGTTGGCCCCGGTCTGTTAAAATACTCGGCTGATTCGCGCCGATTCCGGCGCGCGCCGCCTGTCCCCACATCAGAATTTTTCCCGCATCAGGAGTAACCCATGTCCGCAGACATCCTCAAGGCGCTCGGCCTGCCCGCGACCAATTCCGGTACCTATCTGGGCAACGGTGAGTGGTCGAAGACCACCGACGCCGGCGTGATTCGTCCGGTCAATCCGGCCACCGACGAGGTGATTGCGGAAGTGCGCGCGTCCAGCGAGAGCGATTACGAAACCATCGTCAAGCGCGCGCAAGCCTCATTCGAAATCTGGCGCAATACACCCGCTCCGCGCCGCGGAGAAGCGATTCGCCTGTGCTCGGACGCGCTGCGCAAGCACAAGGATGCACTCGGTTCGCTGGTGGCGCTGGAGATGGGCAAGATCAAGCCCGAGGGCGACGGCGAAGTGCAGGAAATGATCGACATCGGCGACTTCGCATTGGGGCAGTCACGCATGCTGTACGGCCTCACCATGCATTCGGAGCGCCCCCTTCATCGCATGTACGAGCAGTGGCATCCGCTCGGCGTGGTCGGCGTCATCAGCGCATTCAACTTCCCGGTCGCGGTGTGGGCGTGGAACGCGTTCATCGCCGCGGTGTGCGGCAACATCTGTATCTGGAAGCCGTCGCCGAAGGGATCGCTGTCGGCGGTCGCGACCATGCGTATCTGCAACGAGGCACTCAAGGACGGCGGTTTCCCGGATCTTTTCTTCCTGTTCAACGACGCGGGTACCGAGCTTGCGCAGAACTTCGTCGATGACCGACGCATCGCGCTGGTCAGCTTTACCGGTTCGACCAAGGTCGGGCGTCTCGTCGCAGAACGCGTGGCGCAGCGCCTTGGGCGTTCGCTGCTCGAACTAGGCGGCAACAATGCAATCATTGTCGACCAGACCGCCGACATCAAGATCGCCATCCCTGGCATCGTATTCGGTGCCGTCGGTACCTGCGGCCAGCGCTGCACCAGCACGCGCCGCCTGTTCGTGCACGAGTCGATCTTCGACGACGTGCTCGCCAAGGTGAAAACCGCGTACCACCAGGTCGAGAAGAAAATCGGTGATCCAACCAAGGCCGACACGCTGATGGGTCCGCTGACCGACAAGGCCGCCGTGCAGCGCTATCTCGATGCGATCGAAAAGGCCAAGGCGGCGGGCGGAACGGTCGTCACCGGCGGCAAGGCGATCGAAGGCAAGGGCAACTTCGTGCTGCCGACGCTGATCACCGGCGTGAAAAATAGCGACGACATCGTGCAGACCGAGACGTTCGCACCAATCCTCTACGTGATGCCGTTCAAGAGCATCGACGAGGCGATCGCGATGCAGAATGATGTGCCGCAGGGCCTGTCCTCGTCGATCTTCACGCAGGACGTGCGGCACGCGGAGAAATTCCTGTCCGCGCTCGGCTCCGATTGCGGCATCGCGAACGTCAACATCGGCACCTCCGGCGCCGAGATCGGTGGCGCGTTCGGTGGCGAGAAGGAAACCGGCGGTGGCCGCGAGTCCGGCTCGGACGCGTGGAAGGCCTACATGCGTCGCCAGACCAACACAATCAACTATTCGGACGAACTGCCGCTTGCACAGGGCATCAAGTTCACGGTCTGAAATATCGCCGCCCGACTGCGCGAGGCCGGCCGTGCCGACCCCGCGCGCGACTTAATCGTCGAACCCGTTGCGGAAAATCACGTCCGGATCGGTGGCCACGAAATCCCAGATGCCGCGCCCGTAGGTCGCGAAGCGAGCGATGCCGGAACCGCCGTCATCGATGTAATCGACATCCCAATAACGTTGGTCCGGTCCACCGAGGCCGCTGATGTCAACCCAGACAGCTTGCGCTCGGTCAAAATAGAATGGTCCGACTTCCGTAGCAGCAAACATTTGCTGCCCGTCGCTGGAAACCGCGATATCGAATACCAGTGTCGCCGGCAGGCCCGCCGACATCGGCGTGAAACTCGCACCGAAATTGGTCGATACGAACACTGCGGGATTGGAATAGCCCGCCCCCGCAACATAGATCGTTCCGGGCATCAGCGGATCGATCAAAATCCGGTTGCCATAGAAATAATGGTGCGCCGGAAGACCCGACGCGGTGTTCGACCAGTTCCCGCCTGCGTAACGGAAAAATTCCTGATTCGAATTGATCGCATAGCGTTCACCGCCGGCGTGCGGCGAGTACGCGAGTGCGGTGACCTGGCTGCCGAAATCGAAGCTATCCTGGGCGGCGTTGAACGCCGAACGGGACCAGGTCAGCGTCACGACATGATTGCCCGGTGCCCCGAAGAGGGTTCCGCCGGCCAGCATCGCGCGCAGCGGATTCGATGGGTCGGCGACGAGCGGCGCGAGCCATAACGTGCCGCTCAAACTATTTGGGGCAAAGTCCCACAGCCGCAGGCCGGCCTGTGTACCGTTGCCGGGTTGGAGGTCCAGCATCGCGAATGTCGGATAGACCATCCACACGCTGTCGCCGCCGTCGGCGGAGTCGAGGTGGGCGTAGTCACCGCTGATGACCTGGACGAAATCGTCGATTGCCCCGCCTGGTGACAATGCCTTCTGGTAGCCCTGATCCTGTGCGCCCGCGAGGACGACACGGCTTCTCCCTCGCTGCGTGTAGGTCGAGTAATACTGGGACACGTGCAGGCCATCGAGGGAAAGATTGTGCACACTTGCGACATTGTCGGTCGATTCGTACAGGCCGCCATCGGTGGACACATACACGCGCTCCGCATCGGCGCTGTCACGCCACACATCGATAGACGGGATATCTGCATGCAGCTTGTTCGCAGGATCTCCGTAATATTCGGTCCAATCGTTGACGGGTAGCCAGGTTGCGCCGCCATCGACGCTGCGATACAGGTTGACGCCGCCGACGTACAGGACGTTCGAGTCGCGCGTCGATGAAGCGGCCGAGTTCGGTCCGAACGTGCCGGTCGGTACCGGACTGCGAGCCTGCCAGGTGAGGCCGCCGTCCAGCGAACGATAGACGTCGGTATGCCCGGCCACGCGCGAATACAGCGCGTACAGGAAGGTCTGGCCGGCTTCAATCCCACCGACGAGATGGACCCGGTCGCCTTCCGCGACCGGTGGCGACACCGGCACTCTGCTGATCGCTTCGAATGCCTGCGTCCCGCTGGCGATGCGTTTCAGGTCCGCATCGACGAGTGCATAGACCTCGGCCGATCCGTAACGTGGCGAGAACAAGGCGACGCGATCACGCGCGCCGACGAAGCCGATCGACGTGAAGCTCGCACCGCGATCGGTCGATGCAAACAGCAGCGGCCGCCACTCGGACACCGACACGTCGTAATGCACGCGCGCGAGATAGACCTCGTTGGCTGCCTCGTCTCGCATCGCCATGGACATGGTGTACCAGGGATTCGGCATGTCGGTACCGGCAGCAGCCGTGTACGTCGCACCGCCATCGTCCGATCGGTACACGCCGAGCGGAGTGTCGCTCGCGAGCAACAAGCGCTCACCGGAGCTGCCGGCAAGCCGGTCGATGAATCCGGAGGAAATGAAACTCGCGCTGTCGTTCGGACTCGTCCACTCAAGCGTTCCGAGATCGGCGCGCCACAGGTTGCCACCCTGCGACAGGATGGACAGCCGGTCGTTGCTCGCATCCAGAACCGCACCGGTGATGCGCCCAGCCTGGTTGCTGCTGCCGCGTTCACGCCAGATCCCGCTGATGACGTCATTCGCAACCCGGCGCAGGCTCCCTGCCGAGGCACCTGCAGCCAACGCTGCGTGGCGTTCCTCCTGGACCCGCGCCATGCGCGCGGCGCGCCACGCGGAATCCTGCGCGCGCCAGTCAACCCCCGGCGCATGCCGATGTAATGATTCGATCCACTCCGCACGCCGGACCTTGAAGTCCGGATCGCGTTCACCCGGTCCGGTGTCGATCGGCGCGGGCCAGCGTTGCATGGCGGCGTAGTCATTCGTCTTCAGGCACGCTGTAACCGACACAACCACGATCAGAGCGACCAGAATAAGTCCGCGTCGCTTGCTCATTTCCCATCATCCCCATGACTACCAGCTGACGAAGTCTAGCAGTGCTGTGTGGAGGATTCCGACGCTGGGCAACCGCAGCGAATGCGCACCCGCGTGGCTTGCTCCGCAATCGACATATGACTACCCTTGAGCGATCCTGCGCCCCCAAACCCGCCTGAACCCATCCGCATGAACCTGCCCGCCGCACGTACCAGCTCGTCGGCCGTGGTCAGCCTCGTGTTCGGGCTGCCCGCCTGGACCGTTGTGCCGATCATTGGCGCTCTCGTCGCCATTATCTGCGGGCATGTCTCGCGCAGCGAAATCCAGCGCATGCCGCCAGGCAGTATCGAGGGCGGCGGCACGGCGCTGGCGGGGCTGATACTTGGCTGGCTGCAATCCGCCGTTGGCATCGCAGTTCTTGTGTTCCTGTTCGGGCTGGCGGGTCTGCTCGTGGCATTCGGCGCGCGTTGACAAATGTATGCTCTGGCGCGCCCGCTGCTCTTCTGCCTCGATGCCGAGCGGGCTCACGATCTTGCGCTGAAGAGCATCGACCTCGCCCATCGCAGCGGGCTGGTGCCGCTGATCGCATCCACGGCCGCGCCGTTGCCGATCGAAGTGTTCGGGCTGCGCTTCGAAAATCCGGTCGGCCTCGCAGCGGGGCTCGACAAGAACGGCGCACATGTGGATGCCTTGGCAGCACTCGGATTCGGCTTCATCGAAGTCGGCACGACCACGCCACGCCCGCAACCGGGCAATCCAAAACCGCGCATGTTTCGGCTGCCGGAATGCGACGCCGTGATCAACCGGCTCGGTTTCAACAATGCCGGTGTCGACGTGCTGGTTGCGAACATCGAACGCGCCAACTATCGCGGCGTGCTCGGTATCAATATCGGCAAGAACAAGGAAACACCGAACGATCGCGCTGTTGACGACTACCTGTACTGTTTCGAGCGCGTGTTTGCACGAGCGAGCTACGTCACCATCAACATTTCCTCACCGAATACGGAAGGTCTGCGCGACCTGCAGCACGCTGAAAGCCTGCGACTACTGGTTGGAGCGCTCGGCGAAGCGCAACAGCGGCTCGCCGCGCACCACGGCAAACGCACGCCCCTGTTGCTCAAGATCGCGCCCGATCTCGATGGCGCGCAGATGGACGACATTGCCGCAGTGCTGCGCGACGGTGCGATCGACGGCCTGATTTGCACCAACACCACGATCGATCGCGACGCGGTGAGCGGACATCGTCATGCCGACGAGGCCGGCGGTCTGTCCGGGCGACCGGTGTTTGCGAAATCCACCGCGATCCTTCGCGCGATGAGGGAACGGCTGGATGACAGGATGCCGCTTATCGGCGTCGGCGGGATTCTGAAGGGCGCCGATGCCTTGGCGAAGATTGACGCCGGCGCGACGCTCGTGCAGGTTTACACCGGCATGATCTACCGCGGCCCGCAACTGATCCAAGAGTGTGTCGAGGCGCTGCGCAAACGTGTGGCGGAATCGGCCGCGTGAAAGAGCCCAGACCCGTGCGCACGGACGACGCGCGATTCCGAATTACCGAGAACGCATCGCTTCTCGATCGAAACACGTTTCGCGTACCGGCGCGTGCCCGCTGGCTGCTGGAGATCAGGGACACTGGCGCCCTCGCCGATGCACTCGCGGAATTGCCGGAGGCGCCGCTGCTGGTACTCGGCGGCGGCAGCAACATCCTGTTCACGCGCGACTGGCCAGGTGTCGTCGTGTTACTTGCCGCGCAAGGCATCGACATCATCGAGGAAGTCGCGGATCGCGCACTGGTTAGGGTGCAGGCTGCCGAAAACTGGAACGGGCTCGTGCACTGGTCGCTGGCGCAAGGTTTCACGGGCCTCGAAAACCTTGTCCTGATTCCCGGCAATGTCGGTGCCGCACCGATCCAGAACATTGGCGCCTACGGCGTAGAGGTCGCGGAATTTGTGCATGCCGTGGAGGCTTTTGACCGCAACAAGGGACGCATCGCCACGCTGCCCTGCATTGACTGCGAGTTCGGCTATCGCGATTCCGTGTTCAAGCACAGCCCGGACCGCTACATCGTGACCGCCGTACAATTTAAACTACCGCGCAATCGGGCCCCCCAACTTGATTATGCGGGCGTGCGCGCGGAACTCGCAACTGCCGACGCCGGCGCCGGCGACCACAGCGCGATAGCCGACGCAATCACGCGCCTGCGCCTGCGCAAGTTACCCGACCCTGCCGTGATCGGCAACGCGGGAAGCTTCTTCAAGAATCCGGTGATCAATGCGGAACTGGCGAGGCAGTTGCAGGAATGCGATCCGGCCATGCCAGCCTGGCCCGTATCCGATGGGCGCGTAAAATTGTCCGCAGCGTGGTTGATAGAATCCTGCTCATTCAGTGGGTTGCGTGATAATGGTGCAGCTGTTTCTGAGCAGCACGCACTGGTACTCGTCAATCACGGCGAGGCCACGGGCGCACAGATCTTGGCCTTGGCCGAGCGTATTCAGAGTGGCGTTGCCGAAAAATTCGGCGTAACCCTCGAACCCGAGCCGCTCATCGTGTGAGCTTTCGCTGTTCCTTCCGCTGCCGGGCGGGGGAAGGGAAAGCACAGTGGCTCACGTTCGCGGCGCGGTACCGTCAGCCTTCGCTGCACTCATAGTGGATGAGATCGTCGCGGCGGTCGGAATGGGCCTGACCGAGACTGATGGTACCGCAGCGGCGCAGGTGCAGTTCGTCGCGGTGCACATACTGTTCCTCATCCTCGCCCATGAGGACCCAAGTACCGTTGGTTGAGCGGTCGGCAAGCATGAACCGGCCGCGTTTCCATTCGACCAGCGCATGATTGCGCGAAACCCATTCCGCGTCGATGACGATCTGATTGGACGAGTCGCGACCCATGCCGAACGCCTCGGACATCTCATCAATTGTGTAGGACTTGCCGCGATAGCGCAGCACAAGACCCATGCGCGCCACCTCTTCGTCCGGGATGCGCAACACGCGCTGCACGGTGGTGACATCGGCAAGGTTTTCCTGCCATTGCACGTCCACGATGTCGATCGGCATCAGCTTGCCGAGTACCCGTGCACTGCCCATCGGACGCACATGCACGCCACTCGCGTCCTTGACTTCTGCGGCGGTGGTCGCCGTGGTTACGATCTGGTCGCGTCGTGCGAGCATCTTGTCGCCCATGCGCGCAGCCGTATTTACAGCATCGCCGTACACATCACCGTCAGACTCTACCAGCGCATCGCCGTGATGCAGTCCGATGCGGATACCGATGTTGTCCTTGAGAAACACCGGATCATTCTTCATGCGCCGTTGCATGTCGGTCGCCGCAAGAACACCCTGCAGCGCAGTGGGAAACGTGCACATGATCTCGTCGCCGATGGTCTTGATGACGTGACCGCCATGCTCGGTGGTGATGCCCGCGAGTGCCTGCAGCACCGCGGTGATCAGGCGGCGTGCTTCCTGATCACCGCGCAATTCAAAGAGCTTGGTGCTCCCGGAGACGTCGGCGAACAGGATAGTGAGGGTTTTCTGCTCGGTCATCGCATTGAATCATAGGTCATTAGCGCCTTCGCCTCCATAAGCGTCGCGCGACTGAACGCTCGTATCTGCTGCGGTTCAGTCCGCCAGCGCTTTTGCCGCCGCAACGATATCAGCCTCACCCGGCAATACCAGGAAAGCGGCGCCCGCCAGTGGCGTGAACGTGTCCGCACCGACCACGCGCTTCAGCGGTGTACCGCCCAAGCCCACCTCGACGATCGCCGTGATGACGCCTTCGCCGACACCGCCGCTATGACGACCCTCGTCCACAACGATGATGCGCTTGGCGCGCGCGGCCTGCGCGGCAATGAATGCATCGTTAAGCGGCACCAGCCAGCGCAGGTCCACGACCCGCACCTTCCAGCCATGCGCGGCCTCGATATCGCGCGCGGCGCGCAGACTCATCGGCACACCGTTACCGTAGGTGAAGACCACCAGCTCTTCCGCGTCCTCGCCATACACGCGGCCCTCGCCAAGCGTCATGGCCTCGCCCGGGGCCGGATAATCGAACAGCCAGCCGCCATCGCCGGGTTCGTACAGGTCCTTGGTCATGTACAGCGCGATCGGTTCGAGGAACACGCTCACCCGCCCGTCAACCTTCGCGAGCGCGGTCAGCGTGCGCAGCATCATGGCCGCATCATCGCCGCGGCTGGGGCAGCCGACTATGAGCCCCGGAATGTCGCGCAACGCCGTGATCGAATTATCGTTGTGGAAGTGGCCGCCGAAACCGCGCTGGTAACCGAGGCCGGCGATGCGTATCACCATCGGATTGCGATACTGATTGTTGGAGAAGAACTGCAGCGACGCCGCCTCGCCGCGCAGTTGGTCGCAGGCATTGTGGAAATACGCCAGGTACTGGATTTCCGGAATCGGCAGCATGCCGAGATTCGCGTAACCCTGCGCTAGCCCGAGGATGCTGGTCTCATCGAGCAGCGTATTGAACACGCGACGATTGCCGAATGCCCGACGCAAGCCCTTGGTGATCGTATACACACCGCCCTTCTGGGCGATGTCCTCGCCGAAGATCAGCCCTTCCGGATACTTGCACATGAGGTCATGCAGCGCGTTGTTGATCTGGATCGCAAGGTGCCGCGACGGCAGGTTCTCTGGCAACTTGTCCTTGCCACCAAACACCTCGATGCGACGCTTTCCAAAATCGGCGCGCTCGGCTTCGCGACGTACCGCATCGGGCGTGTACGGCGCGAGCGGTGCGATGACCTCGGCCAGCGTCGTGAGCTTGGGGCGACGGTCGGCCTCGTCTGCGGCCGCGAAGCAGCGGCGACGCATTTCCTCGTATTTTTCAAGCAATGAAGCGCTGTCATACAGCCCCGATTCCAGCGCAATCGCCGCCGAGCGCAACAACGGATCGGTTCCTTCGAGACGCACCAGCTCCTCGATTGAACGCCATTCGATCTCGAAATCGGTCCCTGCATGGCCCATGACGCGCGTGGTGTTGAGATGCAGGAACGTCGGACGCCGCGTGGAGCGGCAATGCGCAATTGCACGCTGGACCGCTGCATAGCCACGCGACAGATCGAGGCTGTCGGCGTAGAAGTAATCGAGGTTCGGTCGCTGCTGAAAGGTCGAGGCGATCCAGCCACTCGGCGTGCGCACGGATATGCCGATGCCGTTGTCCTCGCACACATACAGCACCGGCGCAGGCAGCTTCTGGTACGCAGTCCAGGACGACGCATTGAATGCCGCCTGCGCGGTGGCATGGTTCGCAGACGCATCGCCGAACGTGCAGATGGCAATGGAGTCGTCCGGAATCGGCGATGCGAAGCCGATGCGCCTCGCCTGCTCGATCGCCAGCGCGGTGCCGAGCGCCTTGGGGAGGTGCGAGGCGATCGTCGAGGTTTGCGGCAGTACCCACAGCGGCTTCGAGCCCCACACCTTGTGGCGACCACCCGAGGCAGGATCGTCCTTGCTCGCGGCAAAACTCAGCGCCGAATCCATGACCGGATCCATGCCCGGCAGCTTGCGGAAGCGCTCGGCCATGAACGCGCCGCTGCGATAGTGCAGGAATGCAGGATCCGTATGCCGCGCCAGCCGCGCGACCATTGCGTTTCCCTCATGACCTGAGGATCCGATCGTGTAGAACACCTTGTTCTGTACGCGCAGCACGCGCGCCATGAGATCCAGATGCCGCGAGATCAGTTGCGACTCGAACATTTCCAGGAAATCACGCGCCGTGCAGGCGCTGCCCGGAAGCACGGGTGCGTCGGCAAGCGGTGGTTCGCGCACCTCGCTGTCCCAGGCATGTACGAATTCAATGAAGTTCCCGTCACATACTTCGGCGCGGTTGATGTTGCGTTGGCGGACAGGAATCGGGTGGGTCTTGGTCATGTCATTCAGTTCGGGGATGATGCGAAAAGAGCGGCGACGGCTGGCGGCGGATCCGGCATCGCGATGAAACCCGGCGTTGCGCGCACCCGCGCGAGCCAGTCGCGGACGGCGGAATACGCTTGCAGGTCAAAGCCACCCTGTGGCGCGACATCGGTGGCGGGAAACAGCGCGATATCACCAATGCCGTAACTGCGACCGCTGAACCATGGCGCGTCCTGAAGATGATTTTCCATGATGGCAAGCGCCTGCGCGCCGCGCGCGATGAGTCCCGGTAGCTCCGCACGTCGCGGCGAATCCAGCGGGGTCCAGCCATGGATGAAGCGTGCGACCGCAATCGCCGGTTCGTGCGTGTACTGCTCGAAGAACATCCAGCTCAGTATCTTCGCGCGTTGCCACGGATTGCCGGCGAAAAATCGCGTCTCGGCGGCGAGCCAGTAGAGGATCGCGTTGGATTCGTTCAGCACTTCGCCGTTGTCGAGTTCCAGCAGCGGCACCTTGCCGGCCGGATTGCGCGCGAGAAAACGTTCGGTGCGCGTCTCGCCGCGCGCGCTGTCGATCTCCACCCAGCGATAATCGCGCTCCAGTTGCGTGAGCAGCAGACGCAGCTTGTGGCAATTTCCCGAAGCGGAATATCCGTAGACGGTGATCATGGCGCGCACCCTTGTTGCCGCATGCGCCATTCTGCGCGGCTCTGGCCCCATTTTTCCACCTGCGCATCCTCGTACGGCGGCGGCATGCGAACGGATCCGAGATTGCGCGAGCCAAGGCGCATCGCGAGTGCCTGCGACGGTGTATTGGCGGGATCGATGCAATGGATCATGTCGTCCCAGCCGAGTTCCGCAAAAGTCCAGTCGATCGCCGCGACAGCCGCTTCCTTCGCATAACCATGGCCCCAGGCCGAGCGCCGAAATGCCCAGCCGACTTCGTTGCCCGGCCAGCCTTCCGGTCGCCACGGACCCATCTGGCCGAGCCATTCGCCGCTCGCCTTGTCCAACACCGAAAACATCGCGAAAC
>CAJDWV010000062.1_pt1 | contig 12752 bp, 14 predicted proteins | sample 7391731 | NCBI WGS metagenome assembly CAJDWV01 (sample SAMEA7055746, study PRJEB34461) | soil metagenome | biome: terrestrial ecosystem; feature: Peninsula; material: soil | place: Antarctica | collected 2016
TCGTGTTGCTGGCCGGTGGCATTTTCGATTCCCCACGATACTGCGTCGACTGCTGGCCTTCCGGTTAATCTACGCGACAGACGCGCTGTTCGATGCGCGCCGCTGGTGGCGCGAATGGCTCGACCGCTCCTGCAACGCGCGCGCCGCATTCAGCACCGAAGGAGATTGACCGACACATATCCCGGTTACGCTGTCCCGCTCACCGCTCACCGCTCACCACTCACCGCTCACCGCTCACGAATCCCGAATCCCGAATCCCGGCTCCAATGGCCAAACTCTACTTCTACTATTCGGCAATGAATGCCGGCAAGACGACGACGCTCCTGCAAAGTGCGTACAACTATCACGAACGCGGCATGCGCACGCTGATCCTGACGCCTGCACTCGATGTCCGCCATGGCGAAGCCGTGGTCGCCTCGCGCATTGGCCTCAAAGCCGATGCGGTGCGCTTCGATACGCGCCGCGATCTGCGTGTCCTGGTCGAGGCGGATATCGCCGCGCACGGAACGCTGCATTGCGTGCTGGTTGACGAGGCGCAGTTCCTGACCCGCTCGCAGGTCTGGCAACTCGGTGACGTGGCCGACGTGCTGGCGGTGCCGGTGCTGGCCTACGGCCTGCGTACCGACTTTCGCGGCGAACTGTTCGAAGGCAGCCAGTATCTGCTGGCCTGGGCCGATGAACTGATCGAGATCAAGACGATCTGTCATAGCGGCAGCAAGGCGACCATGGTCGTGCGCGTGGATGAGCAAGGACGTGCGCTGACCGATGGGCCTCAGGTCGAGATCGGCGGCAATGAACGCTACGTCTCGGTGAGCCGCGCCGAATTCAAGAAGGTCACCAGTGGTGCGGGCCGCATCGAACCGGTGCAGGAGCACCTGCCATTGCATTCGGCGGCTGAGCGCGACAAATCCTGAGCTTGGCGAACAGGCGGGAAGATCGCCTGTTCAGCGCTGGCAGACCGGGCAAAAGAACGTTGAGCGCTGGCCGATGACACGATTGCGGATGGGCGTGCCGCATACGCGGCACGGTTGCCCGGCGCGGCCGTATACGAACAGCTCCTGTTCGAAATAGCCCGGGGCACCGTCCGGGCTGATGAAATCGCGCAACGTCGTGCCGCCACGTTCGATGGCGTAAGCGAGGATGCGTTTGACGGCCTCGGCAAGTCGCACGTAGCGCTGCAGGGACACGGCGCCTGCCGCGCGCAGTGGGTGGATTCCGGCCGCGAAAAGTGCCTCGGATGCATAGATGTTGCCGATGCCGACGACGATCTTCTGGTCCATCAGGAAGCTCTTGATCGGGACTTTCCGACCTGCCGCCCGTGCTTTCAGATAGGCACCATCCAGCGTATCCGACAGTGGTTCCGGCCCCAGTCCGGCGAGCAGCGGGTGCGTGCGACCCGGCGTTTGCCAGAGCAGGCAGCCGAAACGGCGCGGGTCGGTATAGCGCAGCACGCGGCCCGAATCGAGCCGCCAGTCATAGTGATCGTGGATCCCGATCGGCGTTTCCGGTGCCAGCACACGCAGGCTTCCCGACATGCCCAGATGCAGCAACGCGCTGCCGGCGCGTGTATGCACCAGCAGGTATTTGGCGCGTCGCTCGATCGCCTCGATGCGCTCGCCGGGAAGAGACCGGTGCACGATTGCGGGAATCGGCCAGCGAAGGCGCGGCTGGCGTATCTCCAGTCCAAGCACGCGACGACCAACGAGGTGTGGCGCCAAGCCGCGGCAGGTGGTTTCTACTTCAGGCAGTTCGGGCATGGTGCGCGCGTATTGATTTCGCAAATTGGCACCCCAAAACAGGGACGGGTATAGTCCCACAAGTCTTTCAACTCCCAGCGGTATTTCTACTCATGCTCGACAGTTTGCTTACCTTTGCCGCCCGCGGCCTGACTCAGGCGTCGTGGGGCACGTGGATCGTGTATTTCATCGTCGTCACCCAACTCACGATCCTCTCGGTGACGCTGTACCTTCATCGCAGCCAGGCGCATCGCGGCGTGGATTTCCATCCCGTGCTGGCGCACTTTTTCCGGTTCTGGAGCTGGCTGACCACCGCCATGGTGACCAAGCAGTGGGTTGCCGTGCACCGCAAGCACCACGCCAAATGCGAGACCGACGAGGATCCGCACAGCCCGCAGACTTACGGCATCAACAAGGTGCTGTGGGAAGGCGTTGCGCTGTACAAGAATGCGACGGGCGTCCCCGAAGACATGCAGAAGTATGGCATCGGCACACCCAATGACTGGATCGAGCGAAATCTATATGCGCCGCATCCGGAATGGGGCCCGATCCTGCTGATGCTCATCAACATCGCGCTGTTCGGCGTGGTCGGCGTCGCGATCTGGGCCCTGCAGATGGTGTGGATTCCGTTCTGGGCGGCCGGCGTAGTCAATGGCCTTGGCCACTGGTGGGGTTATCGCAATTTCGAATCCGCCGATACCTCGACGAACCTTTCGCCTTGGGGAATCATCATCGGTGGCGAGGAACTGCACAACAATCATCACGCACATCCTAGCTCGGCCAAGTTCGCGCTGCGCAAGTTCGAATTCGACATCGGCTGGGCGCTGATCAGCGTGTTCCGAAAGCTCGGTCTCGCCAAGGTGCTGCGTGTTGCACCGTCTCTGGATATACGGGCCAATGTGCCGCTGCCGGATGTGGAAACCGCCAAGGCGGTCATCGCGCATCGCTTCCACGTGATGAGTGATTACTTCCGTGGTGTCACGCTGCCGATACTGCGCAGCGATGTGGCCGGCCATGCAGGCGCTGGCATCAAGGATTTGCCGCGCCGGTTGCGCCGCGCGCTCGCCAACGGGGGGCGCTGGCTGGACGAAGGCTCACGCGAAAAGCTCGCGGCGTTCGTAGAGCGGCGTCCGGATCTGACTACCGTGTGTGAATTTCGTGCTCGACTTGCAGCGCTTACTGAACGTAATGGCCGCAACGCCGACGCGCTGGTCGAGAACCTGCGTCAGTGGTGCCACGAAGCCGAGGCCACCGGCATCCGTTCGCTGCAGCAGTTTGCGGCGCGGCTGAAGGGCTATCAGCTCGCGGGGGATGTGGCCTGACGCGGTCCGGTAATTGAAGTACTAAAAAAGCCCGCCGGTTGGCGGGTTTTTTTGTGCGTATCAGAACTTCCGGTCGTTTCGCGGACAAAAGAAAACCCGCTGCGGAGCGGGTTTTCCAGAGATCACGCTGAAGGCACTGGACGCCGGCTTTCGCCGAGCGAAGCAATGGCAAACGCGGTCGCGCTATGCGCGGTCGCGCCATCGATTCACTTGATTTTGCCTTCCTTGTAGATCACGTGCTTGCGGACGACGGGGTCGTATTTCTTGACCTCCATCTTGTCCGGCGTGTTCTTCTTGTTCTTGTCGGTGGTGTAGAAGTGACCGGTGCCGGCCGAGGAAATGAGGCGGATCTTGTCGCGCTTGGATGCCATGGGAATTCTCCTCAGACTTTCTCGCCGCGGCCACGCAGCTCGGCAAGAATGACTTCGATGCCCTTCTTGTCGATCGTGCGCAGACCGTGACTGGACACGCGCAGCTTGACCCAGCGATTTTCGCTCGGGACCCAGAAGCGGCGTTCATGGAGGTTCGGCAGCCAGCGGCGCCGGGACGTGTTGTTGGCGTGTGAAACGTTGTTACCGGAAAGCGCTCCCTTTCCGGTAACCTGACAGACTCTGGACATGCGATCCTCTCGAATGCGATGGTCCGCCCTTGGCCAGGACGGTGGCGGCCCAGCGACGCCAAAGCGCCACGCGATGCCGGTGCGCTGGGCGATAAACGAAGAGCGGGTCGCGTACCCGGATCCACGCACCGGAATTTTCCGGAAATTCGACGCAGCGAGCCGAGCTTTATAGCCGAATACGACGTATACGGCAAGTGCCCGCAATCGAGATTCAGACAAGTTGTTCCGGACAAATACTCCCGAGAGCAACCCTCCCGCTGCGATCCGGGCGCAAAAGCGTGGCCGCACCGGCAGAGACCATTCATTCATGGACCCGGATACTTCAAACCTCGAACAATCCGGATTCGCCGTCCTTGCAACTGATGGGTAACCCATGAAATTGCTGTTTACCGCACTTGTAATGCTCTTCTGTTTGATGGCGACGCCGGTCCGCGCCGATTCCGTGGACGAGGTACGCGGCGCATTCGACAAGGTACTCGCCACCGGTTGGTTTCGCGCGCACGCATGGGGGCCGATCTTCGGGCCCGAGTTGCCCTCGGTTTCCGGCGAGGTGCTTGCCGTACTTCCAGACCGGTTGCATGTGCGCACGCCGAACCTGGAATTCATCGTGTTGCCAGACGGCGCGTGGACCCAGGCATTGGGCATCTGGGTGCCGACCGACCCAGCATTGTTGCCGGTCACCGCTTTCGACCCGTCCGGGATGCGCCGCGCGATTGCCTCGATCCGTGACGTGCAACATGAGGGTTTCGCCGAGATGAAGACGTGCACGGCCGATGTGTACCGGTTCCACGCGGCGGGACAACTCCCCGGCGCGCAGGCGGGCGGTGCGATGAAATTATGGAAATGCCGCAGTGATGGCCGCCCGGCTCGTGTCGAGGCGACCGATACGCGCGGCAACCGCATCACGATGGTCTTCGACTGGTCACAGCCGGTGTCGATCAGCGCGCCGTAATTTTCGCTTCGCCGCCTGACATCAGGCCGAAATCGCGAGGCGCTCGCTGCGGTACAGCACGGCTGTGATCACACAGGCGATCAGTGCGACCAGCGCGGTGCTGGCAATACAGATGCCGAGCGCGGTCGCGGTGACCGGATCGCCGCGTAGCAGGCGGATGATGGTCAATTGCTGGCTCACGATCGGCACCGCATACATCCACAACTGTGCCTTGACCGGCAGGACCGACAACACGATCGAGGGAATCGCGGGTACGAACATCAGCAATGACAGGTAGGTTTGCGCCTCGCGGTAGCTCTTGGCGAACGCGGCAACCAGCGTTTGCAGTGCGGAGATCAGCAACACCAATGGCAGCATCACGAGCAGCGTGACCGCAGTGAACCGCGGTCCGATGTCCAGCACCATGCCGATCTTGTCGGTGGGCAGGAAATGGCCGGTTACGGCGAACGCCACGATGCTGATCAGCACGGTGGTCGTAGCAAACAGGCAGGTGGCGCCGAGCTTGCCGATCAGGATCGACGTACGCGGTGCGGGATTGGCAAACAGCGGCTCCAGTGACTGGCGCTCGCGCTCACCGGCGGTGGTGTCGATTGCGAGTGCCATGCCACCGATGAATGCGCCGAGGATGAAGAAATACGGCAACATCGAAAACAGAATGCCGGCACGGCTTTGCGGTGTGGATTGATCCCGCGTCGCCACTACCAGGGGCCTTGCGATGTCGGGTGCGAGGCCGCGCGCGATCAGGCGCATCGCGCCGTTGCGCTGGCTGTAGGTCTCCAGCATGCCCGACAACCGTTGCACCGGTCCGTCGCTGTCGCGGCGCGAGGCGTCGAAGATCAACTCCACCTGCGCGGTTTCGCCCTTGCGCCACGATTTTGCGTAATTGGCGGGGATGCGTAGTACCAGATCCGCGTCCTGTTCGCGCACCGCGCGTTCTGGATCCGCCGGCGCAGGTTTGATGCGCATGCCCTGTTGCTTGAGATCGGTGATGAGATTGGGCGCGTTCTTGGCGCCGACCACCGGTACCTCCAGCGGCGCTTCAGCCTTGTCGAACTCGCGCTGCAGCGCGACGTTGATGATCAGCACGAAGATCAGCGGTGCCATCAGCGGACCGGTGACCAGCGTGTTGATCAGCGTGCGCCGGTCGCGAACGTTCTCGCGGATTTCCTTCAGGAAGACGGTCAGTGCCGGGCTCATGCCGAGAGTCCTTCTTCCGAACCGATGATGCTGACGAAGGCGTCCTCAAGATTTGCCTCACCGGTTTGCGCGCGCAACTGGTCTGCACTGGCATCAGCGACCACGCGGCCGTGCGCGATGACCACGATGCGGTCACACAGCGCCGCCACCTCCTGCATGATGTGGCTGGAGAAAAGCACGCAGCGTCCCTCGGATTTCAGGCGTCGCATGAACGCACGCATCGCACGCGTGGCCATGACATCGAGACCGTTGGTCGGCTCATCCAGGATCACGTTGCGCGGATCGTGCACCAGCGCACGCGCAATGGCGGTCTTGACCCGTTGTCCCTGCGAAAAGCCCTCGGTGCGTCGGTCCACGAACTCATCCATGTCGAGTGCCTGGATCAGCGCGGCGCTTTTATCCCGGATCGCGGCTTCGGACATGCCGTGCAGGCGCGCGAAGTAGTGGATGTTCTCGCGCGCCGTGAGGCGCTTGTACAACCCGCGCGCATCCGGCAACACGCCAAGGCGGCGTCGCACCGCGACCGGATCCTTGGCGGCATCGATGCCATCTACCAACACTTCGCCATTGTCCGGAACCATCAGTGTGTAGAGCATGCGCAGCGTGGTTGTCTTGCCGGCGCCGTTGGGGCCGAGCAGGCCGGTGATTTCGCCGTCCTTGGCGATGAAGGAAACGCCATCGACGGCGCGCACTTTCCCGAACGCCTTGTGCAGGTCGCGCACCTCGATCATGGACCGGCTCCGTTGTAATTGATGAACGCGGGTAGTGGCCCCAGATCGGCGATGCAGCCCGCGTCGAGTCCGCCCGCATCGAGTTTCTCGACGAAGCGCGCGGTGAGCCTCGGAATGCAGCCCTGCCCGATAACATTGTGACCTTGCCCTCCTGCCACCAGCAGACGCCCGTTCGGCAGGCCTTTCAGCACGGACTCGCCGTAACGCGGAGGCGTCACCGGATCGTATTGGCCTTCCAGGATCAGCACCGGCTTGTCGCTGGCGATGGGCGTGTGGAAATCATCCGGCATCGCACCGTGTGGCCAGATTTCGCAGGCGGCGTGGAATGCGTTGATCAGCGTGTTGCCGAGCATCAGGTCGGCATCCTGTGGGCGGGGCGCAAGGCGATCGGCATCCTCGCTGCAGATCACCGAGTACTGCATGCCGCTGGTCGCCAGATCACCCGTCATCTGCTTGACGAAATCGATCTGGCCAAGCAGCGGTGCATAGTTGCCGGCACTGGCCTGCTCGATCACCAGCGGCAGCAATGCGCTGGTTGTTGGAGAATAGGCGAACAGACGCGCAAGCCCGGCCAGCATGTCTGCATCGAGGATATCGACGCGCTGCTGGAAGCTGCGCGGATCGTGATAGCTGACCTCGACCGGGCGCTCTGCGAGGCGGTCGCGCAGCGCGCGCAATGTCGCGTAGCTGTCAGCGAAGACCTTGGCGCACTCCGGAGTCTTGTCGCAATCGGCGAATTGTGCCTTGAGCGCGGTATCCAGATTCATCGCGAACTCCGCGCCGAGGGTCAGCTCGTTCGGCACCACACTGTCGAGCACGACGCTGCGCACGCCATCCGGGTGACGCATCAGGTATTGCTGCGCGAGGCGGGTGCCGTAGGAAACGCCGAGCAGATCGAAACGTGGCTTGCCGAGCGCCTTGCGAACCGCCTCCAGATCCTCGACTGCGGCGGTCGTCGTGTACATCGCCGGATCGGCGTGCTCACGCACCGCCGCAAGGCAGGTACTCATCGAATCGCGCAGTTCCTTGAGTTCTGCCTGCTCGTTCCGCGGGCCATCGCCGCCGTCCAGCGGCTTGGGACACGTCAATGCGTTCGAGGCACCGGTACCGCGCTGATCGAGCAGCAGGATGCTGCGGTGCTTGCGCAGCGGCGCGAGCGCTCCGGCCATCTGTGCGTAGCTTTGCGTTGCCGCCTGTCCCGGCCCGCCGGCGAGCAATACCACGAGATCCCGCTTGGGCACCTGCGCGTTGCTTTTGATCAGCGCGAGCTTGAGCGCGATCCGGCGACCGTCAGGATTGGCGCGGTTTTCCGGGACCTCGAACGGTGCACACCAGGCTGCGATCGTCGCACCTGAGTCGGGTCGTTCAAGCTCGCACGGGGTGAATGTGAGGCTGCCCAGCGTAAATCCTGTGTGATCCGCTGTCGCAACCGGCAGGGAGCCGGGCTCCGGCGTTTCATCCGTGCGCCAATGTCGCTGCCAGAACTGGGTCGCGACAAGGACGATTAGCACGACGAGAAGCAGCCACTTTTGGCGCTTGGTCAGGGTCATCGATCAGGCTTCTTCTGCAGCGGTTCGGGTCATTTGCCACCTCGATCCTGAAGTTGCGAGGCGTGATCGCTTTGCCTGCGGGATGCTGCATCGTCCGGCGGACGGCGCAGGATGCGTCGGCCTACTCGCGCGACCATGCGCAGCAGCTTCGGCAGCAGCCAGATGACCAGGCCAAGGAAAATCGCCAACAGGATAAGGAAAGCGAGGGGATGTGCAATGGCCAGGTACAGGCCTACCACCAGCAGACCGTCCTCGCCAAAGCTCATGGTCCAGTTGCTGAAGGGTTCCGGGGACGTGTTGATGGCTGCGCGGGTTCCGCTCTTGGCGAGATGCGTGCTTCCCGTTATGGCACCGCCGAGCAGGGCGGCGGCGATCTGGCTGCCGGCGCCCGTATCGCCCATTGCGCCCCATGCCAGAGCCGCTCCAGCCGGAATGCGGATGAATGTGTGCACGGCATCCCATAGCGAGTCGAAAACCGGAATCTTGTCGGCGAGGAAGTCGCCTAGCAGCAACACACCGGACGTCCACAGGACCCAATCGCTTGAAAGCAGCATCAAATCGTCCGGCAGCGCCAGGTGGCCCGTACGGCCGAGCAGACCGATGATGAAGATGGTGGCGTACAGACGCACGCCGCTGGCCCACGCAAGACCCGCGGCCAATGCAATTTGGGTCAGGTGATCCATGCCATCTCCACGTCGGGACACCCAGTCTGCGGGCAGGTGCCAGGGTTGGCAATCGCCGGTTCGCACCGCGTCGTTCCGATTTACGCTGAGGAAACGGCTCGTATACCCCGAAATCCGATGCCTCTTTCACGATCCCCGCAATAGCGGACAGACAAGCCGCAGCCACCTGCGTAGACTGGCGCCATCCATTTCTGAAGTCGTTCATTGGCGGAGGCGTCATCAATGATTCGTGAGCTGATCCTGTTACGACACGCGCATGCCGAGCACGGTACCGCAGGTAGCGCCGACGCCGAGCGTGCCTTGAGTCCGAACGGCGAAAAGGAAGCAGACAGTGCCGGCACGTGGCTCAAGGAGCAGGGTGCGTCCCCGGACCGGGTGCTTTGCTCACCGGCGGTACGCGCCCTTCAGACCTGTGAGCGCGCTCTGGCGGCTCTAGGGGTGGCACGCGACATCATCACCGATCCGAGTATCTACGACGCGACACCAGCCACTTTGCTTGCGCTGCTGGATGAGCAATCCGACAGCCAGTGTGTCTTGCTGGTAGGTCACAATCCGGGCCTTGAGAGTCTCGTTGCCTTGCTCGGCAATGGTGCTTCCGATTCCGGTCGCGGCATGCCGCCCGCCACAGTCGCATGGCTCACGCTTGGCGACGGGGCCCTGGAGCCGGGCAGCGCGGAGGTTCGTCATTTCTGGTGGCCCTGATGCGGCCTGGCTGGCGCGGAACGTCGCGCAACCTGCTACATGTCACGACATTACTGGTGCTGTTTGCAGCATTCGGAGTAGCTGGCCAGGTTCCGCCTGCACATAAATCGAATAGTCAGGAATCGCCTGCTCAGGATGAAGCACGCGAACACCGTATTGCCATCGATGCCCGCAACTCACACGCCGATTTCAAGGTCAGGGTGATGTGGCTTTTCGACACGCATGGCAGCTTTGCGAGCCTGCATGGAGATGTCCACATCGATGATGCCGGTGATAAGGTCTCCGTCGATGCACGCATCCTGGTCAACAGCGTGGACATGGATGGCGAGGAAGAGGAAGAGTGGGTCAAGTCCCCGGAGTTCTTCGATGCGGACGAATGGCCCGAAATTCATTTCGTCTCACGGGGATTTCCGCTGTCGCAACTTGCGGCTGGCGGTGCGTTGCCGGGCCGCCTTACCTTGCGTGGCGTGACCCGGGATACGACGTTCGACATCCTGCCGGTCACCTGTGCTTCACCGGGCCTCGAGTGTCCAATCGAGGCGCGGGGCCAGATCCATCGTTCCGAATTCGGCATGAAATCGCGGCGCGGCGTGGTCTCTGACAAGGTGCGTCTGAACCTCAGTATCCGGATACTGGTTCCGCTGGACACAATGGGATGAGTGGTTCGAGTGGGCGGCCGGGTGCGATGATCACGCGATCGAGCGTACGTGCCGGGCTGCTGGTTGTGGCAATGACGTGCGGTCTTGGAGGATGTGTTCTCAACCGGCAACTTGCGCGCCAAGCCGACAGCCTCGTTGCGATCGAGCAGGACACCGCCGTCGATTGCGAACGCGCCGACCGCTGCGCGATTGCATCGCCGTTGCGTGAGCTTGTTGCCAGCGCGCGCCAGGAGAGCAGTGCGGAGCATCCGGCCCATTACGTGGATGTGCTCGAACACGGCGAGGATGCGCTGCTACTGCGCGTCCACCTGATTCGCGCGGCTCAGCACAGCATCGACATCCAGACTTACCTGTGGGCGGACGACGATTCGGGCTGGCTTGTGCTGGACGAACTCATCGCTGCGGCGCGCCGTGGCATCCAGGTGCGCATCCTGGTCGATCAGTTGTTTGCGCTCGATGACACCCGGCTGCTTTCGAGCCTCGCGCTCGCGCACCGCAATTTCGAGGTACGCCTCTACAACCCGACATTTGATAATGCCGTGACCCATCCGCTTGAGTTTGCCGCCGGCATCCTGTGCTGCTTTTCCCGCTTCAACAAGCGCATGCACAACAAGCTGTTTCTGGTCGATGGCGAATTCGGGATTGGTGGCGGTCGCAACTTCGAGGATCGTTATTTCGATTGGGCTGCGGGATTCGATCACCGCGATCGCGATGTGCTGGTGGTCGGCCCGCAGGCAGGCAGCGAGATGCGCGCCTCGTTCGACGAATTCTGGAACTACCGCCGCGCGGTGCGGCTGACGCGGCTCAACGACATCAATCGGCGCATCGTCGCGGACGCAGGCAATGTCGCGCGTCTTCAGCCCCCGGAAGACGCAAACTGGCCTCGTATCGAGGCGTTGCGTGAGCGTTCGATGGAGGCTTCCGAAATCCGGCGGTTATTTGTCGCGGATGCGATACGCGTCGGCGATGTCGACTACTTCGCCGATGCGCCGGGAAAGACCGACACATCCGAACAGGACGAGCAGGCACTGACGGATCGGATCGCGAGTTTGCTGCGCAGCGCGCAGCAGCGCATCCTGATGCAAACGCCTTATCTGATCATCACCGGCCAGGCAGATGACATCTTCGCCGAACTTGCCCGACGCAAACCACGCGTGGATGTGGTCGTGTCGACCAACTCGCTGGCGGCGACCGACGCGTTTTTCGTGTATGCGCTGTCCTACAAGTACCGCAAGCGCTATCTACGCAAGCTGAAGTTCCGCATCCACGAGTTCAAGCCCGACGCAGCGGAGATGACCCGAGGTTACGCAACGCTGCCCGGTGGTACCGATACCGGCGGTTACGAACGTTATTCGCAGGCGCCGCTGACGCGTGGAGGCACCAGTTTAGGCCTGCATGCGAAGTCGATCGTGATCGACGAGGATACAACGCTGATCGGTTCACACAACTTCGACCCGCGTTCGGACAACTACAACACCGAATCGGGTTTCATCATCCACAGTCGCAAAGTGGCATTGCGTGTGACCGGTGCGATCGAGCGCGACATTGCGCCTCAAAATTCCTGGGTCATCGCGCGGCGCCCGCGACCGGGGCTCGTCGAGCGCATCAACAACGCCATCGCGGATTTTTCCACCGCTCTACCATTGTTCGACCTGTGGCCGTTCCGTTATTCCAGCAGCTTCGAGCTTGATCCGGGCTGTGAGCCATTGCCGCCCGACGATCCGCGCTTCTACGACTGTTACACCAACGTGGGTGCATTCCCGCAGGTGGATCTGCCGCTCAAGACCATCTACACGCGCATCGCGACCGCGTTCGGGGCGGGATTTGTGGGGATTTTGTAAGTTGAGCTGGGAATCGGAATCGGAAATCGGTGGCCGGAGCGCTGTGAGTCAGCAACAACCCCGTCTTCCATCTCGCCTCTCCTGCGCCGGAGTCCATTGACGCGACACCTTCTCGATCGCTAGTCTGCAGACTTTCCTGACGGGGGTATTCCGATGCCGCTCACAATTTCCATTGAACTTGAAGACGATGACCTCAAGCATTTCATCGACGCCATGCATAAGGCGTACGACGAAGTTGACAGCATGGAACCGAAGGAAATCACCGACGCGGCGGCCGAACTGCTGAAGCAGGATCCAGGCCGCAAGCTCCCCGATTTCATTCGTGAACGGCTGGAAAAGCTTCAGGAGCTCATCGACATGGTGCACGACGAGGGCTTTGGCATGCCCGAGGAAGATCGACGTCGTGTGCTCGCGTGCCTGGCCTATTTCGCGAATCCTGACGATCTGATTCCCGACGATGTGCCGGTGCTCGGGTTCATGGACGATGCGGTGATGATCGAGCTGGCGGTGCGCGAACTCGCCCCGGAAATCGATGCCTACGCGCAGTTTGTCGACTATCGCGCGACCGAAGCCAAGCGCCACGGGGTCGATCCTTCCAGCCTCAAGACCAGTCGTGTTGACTGGTTGGAAGCACGCCGTGTGGAGATCATCGAGGCGATGCGTCGTCGTCGTCGCGGTTCCTACACGGATCCGGGTGGCGACGGCAAGTGGCGTCCGACGCTGTTTCGCTTCGGCGGGTGAAAAAACCTCTTCGGCAACG
>CAJDWV010000056.1_pt1 | contig 12742 bp, 11 predicted proteins | sample 7391731 | NCBI WGS metagenome assembly CAJDWV01 (sample SAMEA7055746, study PRJEB34461) | soil metagenome | biome: terrestrial ecosystem; feature: Peninsula; material: soil | place: Antarctica | collected 2016
CGTCAGGGTTTCCAGAACGATCGCTCGCTCATCCAGCCAGCCGTTGGCAAATGCCGCCTTGAGCATCGCGTACTCACCGCTCACCTGATAGACCATGGTTGGCACGCCGAAGCGATCCTTCACGCGCCTGACGATATCCAGGTACGGCAAACCCGGTTTGACCATGATCATGTCGGCGCCTTCTTCTATGTCGAGGGCGACTTCGCGCAGCGCCTCGTCGCTGTTGGCCGGATCGATCTGGTAGGTGTTCTTGTTGCCCTTGCCGAGGCTGGCCGCGGAACCGACCGCATCGCGAAACGGTCCATAGAAGGCCGAGGCGTATTTCGCCGAGTAGGCAAGGATGCGCGTATGTACATGACCCTCGCTTTCCAGCGCCGCGCGCACCGCGCCGATGCGCCCATCCATCATGTCCGAGGGCGCGACCACATCCGCACCGGCACGCGCGTGCGATAGCGCCTGCCTGACCAGTGCTTCAACAGTCGCGTCATTGACGACGTAACCGCTGTCATCGATAAGGCCGTCCTGGCCGTGTGTCGTGAACGGGTCAAGCGCCACGTCGGTGATCAAACCAAGTTCCGGAAATGCGTCCTTGAGCGCGCGCACCGCTCGCTGCGCGAGTCCTTCATCGTTCCATGCCTCGCAAGCATCCAGACTCTTGGCTTCCGGCGGCGTGACCGGAAAGAGCGCCAGCGCCGGAATGCCGAGCGATTGCGCGGTTTCGGCAATACCGAGCAATCGATCGATGGAAACGCGCTGCACGCCGGGCATCGAGGCGACGGATTCGGCCACGTTCTCACCTTCGCGTACGAACACCGGCAGGATCGGGAAAACCTGTCGCGACGCATGCGGCGCATGCGTGTGGCTGGAAAGGGCATGCTCTATCTCCGAAACGACAAGTCGCTGATTCTACGCGTGATCCAGCGCTTGTTCACCGCGCATTCGTACGCCACCTGATAGAATATTAAAATGTTGTTGTTTTCGATCTGCAATTGTGGTCTTATATCAATTGACTGGAGGTTTATCTGGCAACTACCTGTCAATACTGGAAATAATAGAGAAGAATCATGTTCCCACCGATCTTGATCGTCGCCGTGAGCCTTGTGGCCGTGGTAGCCCTTGCGTCGATCCGGCGCATTCCGGAAGGTCAGGTTGTGTCGCTGCGGCGCATCGGCGGTCGCGTGAGGATCCTCGAGGCTGGCACGCACATGATCGTGCCGTTGGTTGAGCGGGTCGCACACCGTATCAAGCTTGCCGGCAACCGCATTCCCTTCAGTGCACAGGCGCCCGAAAGTACCGACGCATACCGTGGCACGATCTTCTATCAGGTCGTCGATCCGCAGCGCGCCGATGCCTTCATCGAGGATGCCGAGCAGTGGCTGCAGACGCGCAGTGGCGAGTGGCTCGCAAACTGCGCGACGCCACTGTCGATCCCCGAGCAACGCCAACAACTGAAGACCGCGCTCAATGGTGCAGCGGTCGAGCGTGGGCTGCTCGTCACGCGCGTGGAACTTGCCGCAGGCGACTGATTCCTGCCCACCGGACACCCCGGTATTGCCATTGCGGTGGATTTAGCGCGCCGCGACCACGATACTGACCGCCCTTTCTGTACCGATGGTGTCATGCCGGATCGTGTCGTGCTGCGCGAGCGCCTTTGCGCCGGTCTGGTCGACCTGCAACTTGAAGTGGGCGAAGAGGCGATCGAGCGGCTGCTCGATTACGTCGCGCTGCTGGTGCAATGGAACAGCGCCTACAATCTCACCGCCGTACGTGACCCGCTGGAAATGATCACCCGTCACCTTCTCGATTCCCTCAGCGTCGCCCCGTATGTAACCGGCAGGCGTATCGCCGATGTGGGTTCCGGCGCGGGGCTACCGGGTATTCCGCTCGCGATTCTTGATCCGCAGTACGAAATACTGCTGATCGACTCGAATGGCAAGAAGGCGCGCTTTCTGCGCGAAGCCGTCCGGCACCTGGGATTGACGAACGTTTCGGTGGCCGAAATGCGCGTGGAAACGCTGAGCGGAAACTTCGACTGTATTCTTGCGCGCGCGTTCTCGTCTCTCGCGCAGTTGCTCGCCAAGACTGGTCATTTGTTGGCCGAGGGCGGCTGTGTGCTTGCACAGAAGGGACGTTATCCGCACGATGAAATCACGGGGATCCCACCCCAGTTCGAGTTGGTGTCCGTCGATTCACTCAAGGTGCCGCACCTGGATGGCGAACGGCACCTGGTAACGATCCGGCACCGCGGTTGTGGCAGCATCGCTGCCGAAGAGGACAGCGCGCCATGACCCGCATCATTGCAATCGCCAACCAGAAGGGTGGAGTCGGCAAGACCACCACCGCGGTCAATCTCGCCGCGGCACTGGCCGAAGCGCGCCGCCGCGTGCTGCTCGTGGATCTCGATCCGCAGGGCAACGCGACTATGGCGAGCGGTGTGGACAAGCGTGAGGCGCGGCCGAACGGCTGCGACGCACTGCTGGAGGAAGTGCCGATCGAGGCGGCAATCATCACGACCCAGGCCGGTTACGACTTGCTGCCCGGCAATGCCGATCTCACCGCCGCCGAACTCAAGCTTATGGATGCACTGGCCCGCGAATCGCGCCTCAAGGACCTGCTGGCGCAACTTGGTGATCGTTACCACACGATCCTGATCGACTGCCCGCCAACGCTGCATCTGCTGACCATCAATGCGCTGACCGCCGCCGATAGCGTGCTGATCCCGGTGCAGTGCGAGTACTTTGCGCTGGAAGGCCTGTCCAGCCTGCTCGACACGATCAAGGCGGTACGCCAGCGGCTCAATCCACGCCTCGAAGTGGAGGGTCTGCTGCGCACCATGTTCGACGTGCGCAATAATCTCGGCAACGAGGTGTCCACGCAGCTCCTGCAGCATTTTGGCGACAAGGTGCTGCGCTCGGTGATTCCGCGCAATGTGCGGCTTGCCGAGGCGCCCAGTCACGGTTTGCCGATCAACCTGTACGATCGCGAGTCTCGCGGCGCGATCGCCTATCTCGGGCTGGCCGGCGAGATGTTGCGGCGCGAGCGTAGTTCGCTGGCCGCGACCGGTAGCGTGCCGTGAGCCTCGTATGCGACGGCGCGCTGCGTGGAGCGCTTGCGGTCATGACTTCACTGCATTAGACGCACTCAGGAACGACGCATGGCAACCAGGAAACGTGGGCTCGGTCGCGGTCTCGACGCGCTGCTCGGCGGCGATGGCGAAACCTCCGCGGACGATGGCGAAGGCGATCTGCGCACGTTGCCGACCACGGCAATCCAGCCCGGCAGGTATCAGCCTCGCAAGACGATGGATCCGGCCCGCCTCGAAGAACTTGCCGCATCGATCAAGGCGCAAGGACTCATCCAGCCCGTGGTGGTTCGCGCTATCGGCGGCGACCGCTACGAGTTGATCGCGGGAGAAAGACGCTGGCGCGCGGCGCAGAAAGCGGGATTGGTGGAGATTTCGGCACTGGTCAAGGTGGTGCCGGACCAGGCCGTGGTCGCGATGTCGCTGATCGAGAACATCCAGCGCGAAGATCTGTCGCCGCTGGAAGAAGCCATGGCGCTGCAGCGCCTGATCGCAGAGTTCAAGCTGACCCATCAACAGACCGCCGATGCGGTGGGCCGCTCGCGCGCATCGGTCAGCAATCTGTTGCGTCTTCTCGATCTGCCGGCCGAAGTGAAGCGTCTGCTCGATGAGGGGAAGCTGGAGATGGGGCATGCGCGCGCGCTGGCGAGTCTGCCGGCGGCGCGCGCCAATGTCCTGGCGCTGCGCGCGGCCGACAACGAATGGACCGTTCGCGAACTGGAGGAAGCGGTACGCCGCAGTGCGCCGGGCGGCACCGCGCGTTCACGCAAATCTCCGGCCACGCATGATGCCGACATCACGGCGCTGGAGCGCGAACTTGCCGAACGGCTCGCAACGCGTGTGGAAGTTGCGCATCGTCGCGACGGCCGCGGCAAGCTGGTCATCCATTACCACAGCATTGACGAATTGGAAGGAATCCTCGAACGCATCCGTTGAGAGTGCGCGCGGGAACTTGCGGCGATTGCCGCACAGGAAATTCATGCAGGAATTCGGCAACATGCCCAAGCTTTCCGTTGTCGTACCGGTCCACGATGAAAGGGACAACATCCGTGCGCTGATCGATGAAATCGTAGCCGCGCTTGCCGGTCGCATCGATTTCGAGATCGTGTGTGTCGATGACGCAAGTCGCGACGACAGCCTCGCGGTGATGCGCGCGGCAATGGCCGTGCATCCGCAACTGCGTGTCTTGCGTCACCTCCACCAGAGCGGGCAGAGCGCGGCGCTGCGCAACGGCGTCAAGGCCGCGCGCGCGGCGTGGATCGCGACGCTGGATGGCGATGGGCAAAACGATCCGGCCGACATTCCAAAGCTGCTCGCGGTTCGCGGCCGCGCATCCTCCGAGGTCAAGCTGTTCGCGGGATGGCGCGTCGAGCGGCGCGACTCCGCCAGCAAACGCTTCGGTTCACGATTTGCCAACGCACTACGCCAGCGCCTCTTGCACGACCAGACACCCGACACCGGTTGCGGCACCAAGCTGTTCGAACGCGAGGCGTTCCTCGACCTGCCCTGGTTCGACCACATGCACCGCTATCTGCCGGCGCTCATGCTGCGCGCCGGATGGCAGGTCGAGTCGGTTCCGGTCAATCATCGCGAACGCGGCGGCGGCCGCTCCAAATACACCAATTCCGGGCGCGCGCTGGTCGGGATATCCGATCTGCGTGGCGTCGCCTGGCTGATACGCCGCGCGCCGCGCACGCAGGTCGAAGAACTACGTCGCGAATAGTTGATTCGAGAATGAAATCGTGCCGGGTTTCCGGGCGCGATATTGCGGCGAAGTGGCAGCGGAACCGCTCAGTCGAATTGCGCGGCCAGACGTTTCCAGAGCTGCTCCAGATCACCATGTAGCGCCGCATTGTCACGCGCATCGGCCTGCGGTCCCGCGATCAGCACTATATCGATCGGCGGCAACGATGAGCGATGGCGACGGAAGCTGTCGCGGCAAATGCGCTTGATGCGGTTGCGACGCACCGCGCTCTTGGATACACGTTTGGAAACCACGAGACCGGCGCGCGCGTGTCCCGTCGGGCTGGGAGCAACGTCCGCGCGGAAGTTGCGCGTATGCACGCGCTTGCCCGTCTTGCGCAGGGCGAGGTAATCGGCGGAGCGAACGATGCGGACGCGGCGGGGAAATGCGGCATCCATGGCGACTAAAACGGTGCGGACAGCTGCAGACGAGCTACCGGAAAGTCGGCGTCAATCAGACGGCCAGTCGCTTGCGACCCTTTGCGCGGCGCGCATTGATGATCTTGCGGCCGCTGCGGGTTGCCATGCGGGCACGAAACCCATGATCGCGGGCGCGCTTGAGATTGCTGGGTTGGAATGTACGCTTCATGATGCGGCGTCCGGTCAATGCGGGTAAAAAGGCTGTGAATTTTAAAGGACATGCGAATTCCGGTCAAGTTGATCGGGCAGGTCGGACCGAATGCATACCGCGTGCGGCAGTGATCGATGTCGGGCAGGTGTTGGCATCGGGTATGCCGACACATACTGGTAGACTCATGGGTCTGTTCTGCCGGTCCTCCACAAACCCATGAATGACCGCGCTGCCTGTGAATGGAAATCGATCAGCATGAGCGAGCTTTGGCGCCGCACCGTGGCGCGACTCGAAACCGAGTTGTCTGCCCAGGATTTGCATACCTATGTGGCGCCGCTGCAGGTCAGCGAGGAGCGCGATGAGTTGCATGTGTTCGCGCCGAATGCCTACACGTTGGATGCGGTGCGTGCACGCTTTCTCGAACGTATCGAGGCGCTGGTCAAGGAGTTTGGTGGCGGTCGCTGGCGGGTGTTGATGCGGGTCGGCAGCCACTCCAGCCGACCGGAAGCAACCGGCAAGTCGGGCGCGAGCCGCACCGTGACAAGCCGGCCACCGCTGACCCAGGGGCTGGATCCGAACTACCGCTTCGACAACTTCGTCGAAGGCAAGTCCAACCAACTCGGCAAGGCCGCCGCGACGCAGGTCGCGATGAATCCGGGCACTGCCTACAACCCGTTGCTGCTGTATGGCGGCACCGGGCTGGGCAAGACCCATCTCATGCACGCAGCTGGAAACCTGATGTGCGCGAACCGTCCGGAAACCCGCGTCCTGTACCTGCGTTCCGAGCAGTTCGTAAGTGGCATGGTCAAGGCGCTCGCACAGAAGAACATGGATAGCTTCAAGCAGCGCTTCCGCTCGGTGGATGCATTGCTGATCGACGACATTCAGTTTTTCGCGGGCAAGAACACCACCCAGGAAGAATTCTTCCACACCTTCAATGCGTTGATCGATGGCAAGCAGCAGTTGATACTGACCTGTGATCGCTATCCCAAGGAAGTCGAGAACCTCGAACCGCGCCTCAAGTCGCGGCTTGGCTGGGGACTCCCGGTCGCGATCGAACCACCGGATTTCGAGACGCGCGCCGCGATTCTGCTCAGCAAGGCCCATGCGAAGGGCGTCGATCTTCCCGAGGATGTCGCGATCCTGATCGCCAAACGCATGCGTTCGAACGTGCGTGATCTGGAGGGAGCGCTCAATACACTCATCGCACGCGCCAACTTCGAAGGACAGCGCATCGACAGCGATTTCGCGCAGCAAACCTTGCGCGATTTGCTCAACGTGCACGTGCAGGCGGTATCGATCCCGAACATACAGAAAACCGTTGCAGAGTATTATCAGTTGCGGCTGGTGGAAATGCTGTCCAAACGCCGCAGCCGTTCGGTAGCGCGGCCGAGGCAGATGGCAATGGCCTTGTGCAAGGAATTGACCGAACATAGCCTGCCGGAGATTGGCGATGCGTTTGACGGGCGTGACCACACCACGGTCATGCACGCCTGTCGCACGATTCGCGACCTGCGAGAGACAGACGGCAAGCTGCGCCAGGACTGGGAAAAACTCATGCGCTCGCTGAGCGAATGAGTCGGGAAAGAGCTGGGGACAAGCCTGTGGACAACTTGCGGCTGGCTGGATGGGGAAAAGTTACCCACAGTTTGAACACAGTCCTCGCAGTTGATTTTACCGAGAAAAATAGACACCTAAATAACTGATAGTTAAGGGTTTCCTAAGAAATTTCGAGTTATACACAAAGCCTACAACAACAAGCTTTTAAATCTCTTGATAAATCAACAACGGTAGGACAACGCATGCGGCTCAGTATTCAGCGAGAAGCACTCTTGAGACCTCTGCAGCATGTTGTGGGGGTTGTCGAACGGCGCCAGACTCTTCCGGTGCTCAGCAACCTGCTGGTGCAGGTCGACGCCGACGGGGTGGCGATCACCGGCACCGATCTGGAAGTGGAGATGATCGCGCGCGCCGAGGCAGAGGATCTCGAGCCCGGCGAGATCACGATTCCCGCCCGCAAGCTGTTCGATATCTGCCGCGCATTGCCCGATGGCGCGCGCATCAAGTTGGAAACCAAGGGCGACCGCGTGCAACTCAGTTCCGGACGCAGCCGCTTTACGCTGACGACCCTGCCAGCCAGTGAATTCCCGGTCATCGACAATATCGAACTCGTCGAACGGGTCAGCCTGCCGGAAGCTGCGCTCAAGTCGCTCATGGAACGCACCGGGTTTGCAATGGCGCACCAGGACGTGCGCTATTACCTCAACGGCATGCTGTTTGATCTGCGCGAATCGGCGCTGCGTTGCGTGGCGACCGACGGACATCGGCTGGCAATGGCGGAAACTCAGCTCGACCAGGTCATCCAGTCGCCGCGTCAGATCATCGTGCCGCGCAAGGGCGTGGTGGAACTGCAGGGTTTGTTTGAAGCTGGCGATGGCTCGGTCGAGATCGAGTTCGGGCGCAATCATCTGCGTTTGCGCCGCGACAGGGTTACGTTCACCTCCAAGCTAATCGATGGCAAGTTTCCAGATTACGAGGCGGTCGTGCCGATTGGCGCAGACAAGGAAGTGCGCGTGGCACGCGAGGAACTGCGCGCCGCGCTGCAACGTGCGGCGATCCTGTCCAACGAAAAATACCGTGGCGTCAAGATTGAGGTCGAGCCCGATCGCTTGCGCATCATCGCGCACAACCCTGAACAGGAAGAGGCAGTCGAGGAGCTGGAGGCGCACACGAGCGTGTCGGATCTCAGCGTCGGCTTCAATGTTGGCTACTTGCTCGATGCACTCGGAGCGCTGGAAGGTGAGGAGATCCTGATGTGTCTTCGCGACGGACAGTCGAGCTGCCTGCTTCGCAAGCCCGACTCCGAAGACGTGCGCCACGTCATCATGCCACTGCGGCTCTAGTCCGGGCCAGGCGAGCGCGCGACTCGCGGGTCCCGTCGCAACGAGCGACAACCCGGCGCCCGACGCGACACGCCAGCAACTCCGTGCGCCTGCTCGACCTTCGAATTAGCAATCTGCGCCTCATCGAGTCGCTGCAACTGGAACTGGCTCCGGGCTGGAACCTGTTCGAGGGCGCCAATGGCGCCGGCAAGACGACGCTGCTGGAGGCGGTTTTCCTGCTCTCGCACGGCCGCTCATTCCGTCCCGGAGCGCGCGAGGCGCTGGCTGGCCCGGCCAGCAATGAATACTCGGTGTTCGCGCAAACGCAGACTGACGGTGACCGCGTATCGCGCGTCGGCATCGCACGCACGCGAGGTCGCCACGCGGCACGTATCGATGCGGAGACGGTGACGCTCGCGGAGCTGACACGCCGTGTGGCGGTGGTGTGCTTCGAGCCCGGGTCGCATGCGCTCATTGCAGGTGGCGCGGAGGAACGGCGTCGCTTCGTCGACTGGGGTGTGTTCCACGTGGAACACGATTTCATCGAAGCGTGGCGTCGCTATCAGCGCGCGCTGCGCCAGCGCAACATACTCTTGCGCGCCGGGCTGGATGCGGGTGTGCAGGACGATTCCTTGTCGCCATGGGACCACGAATTGGCGGAGGCTGCCGAGCCGCTGAATCGCTTCCGCAGCGCTTGGATCGCCACGCTGCGACCGGTGCTGGCCGAACACCTTGCGCGCTTCCTTCCTGAGCTCGGAGAGCTGACCATCCGTTTCGAACCCGGCTGGGACACTGATCGCAATTTACGCGAGGTTCTGGCGGTGAATCGCAAACGTGATCTCGCGCGTGGATTTACTTCGCGCGGCCCACATCGCGCCGACTGGTCGCTGGAGTTCCCGCGTGCGCCTCGTCGGGAACATCTGTCGCGAGGTCAGGAAAAGCTCTGCGCGCTAGCCTGCGCTCTCGCGCAGGCCGCTCTGTTCGCCACCCAGCGCGGCCACTGGCCGGTGATCTGTCTGGACGACTTGGCATCCGAGCTTGATGCGGCGCACTTCCGTTCCGTCATCGAGAACCTGCACGCCACGCCGGCCCAGGTACTGGCGACCGGAACCGACACTTCGGCGTTCATGTCTGCGAGTGCCGACACGATCGCCATGTTCCACGTGGAACATGGCGAAGTGCACTGCAAACACCGGGAATAGTCGGTGTTCAAGGGGCGCAGCTGGTATACTACTACCCCGCAAACAGCATCGACACGCGCTTTCGCGCGGCGTCGCTGCGGCGCGCACTTGCTGCCGAAAGATCCCATGACCGAGCAATACGATTCCAGTAGGATCAAGGTGTTGAAAGGCCTTGATGCCGTCCGCAAGCGCCCTGGCATGTACATCGGCGACACCGACGATGGTACCGGCCTGCATCATATGGTGTTCGAGGTCGTCGACAATTCCATCGACGAGGCGCTGGCCGGCTATTGCGACGATATCCGCGTCACGATCCACGCCGATGAATCGATCACGGTCAGTGACAACGGCCGAGGCATTCCGGTCGAAATACAGGCCGAAGAAGGGCGCTCGGCGGCCGAAGTGGTCATGACCATCCTGCATGCGGGCGGCAAGTTCGACGACAACAGCTACAAGGTTTCGGGCGGCCTGCATGGTGTCGGCGTGTCCGTGGTCAATGCGCTTTCGGACCATCTGACCCTCACGATTTATCGCAATGGCCACGAGCACCGGCAGGAATATGCCAACGGCGTACCGCTGTATCCGGTCAAGGTGATCGGGCCGTCGGACAAGCGTGGTACTACGGTCACGTTTCACCCGAGCGCCGGAACGTTCACCAATATCGAGTTTCATTACGACATCCTCGCCAAGCGCTTACGTGAGTTGTCGTTCCTCAATTCCGGCGTGCGCATCGAGCTTGCCGACGAGCGTAGCGAGCGCCGCGATGTGTTCGAGTATGTCGGCGGCATTGGTTCCTTCGTAGAGCATCTGGCGCAACTCAAAAATCCGCTGCATTCCAAGGTCATCTATTTCAGCGCGGAGAACGAGGGCACCACCGTCGAGGTGGCGATGCAGTGGACTGATTCGTATCAGGAAACCTGTTACTGCTACACCAACAACATCCCGCAGAAGGACGGCGGCAGCCATCTGGCGGGATTCCGCTCGGCGCTGACGCGCACGTTGTCGAATTACATCGAAAAGTCCGGCCTGCAGAAGACCGCCAAGGTGGGCCTGTCGGGCGATGACATGCGCGAAGGCCTGATCGCGATATTGTCGGTCAAGGTGCCGGATCCCAAGTTTTCCTCACAGACCAAGGACAAGCTGGTGTCCTCCGAGGTCAAGGGCGTCGTCGAATCCATCGTCAACCGCAAACTTGACGAATTCCTGCTCGAAAACCCCGCTGAAGCACGTGCCATCACCGCCAAGGTGGTGGATGCCGCGCGCGCGCGCGAAGCTGCGCGCCGCGCGCGCGAGATGACACGGCGCAAGGGCGCTCTCGACATCGCCGGATTGCCGGGCAAGCTTGCCGACTGCCAGGAAAAGGATCCGGCACTGTCGGAATTGTTCCTCGTCGAGGGTGATTCAGCTGGCGGCTCAGCCAAGCAGGGCCGCAACCGCAAGTACCAGGCGATCCTGCCGCTCAAGGGCAAGATCCTCAATGTCGAACGCGCGCGCTTTGATCGCATGCTCGGATCCGCGGAAGTCGGCACGTTGATTACCGCGCTCGGCACCGGCATCGGCAAGGACGAGTTCAACATCGACAAGCTGCGCTACCACCGCATCATCATCATGACCGATGCGGACGTCGACGGCTCGCATATCCGCACCCTGCTGCTGACGTTTTTCTACCGCCAGATGCCCGAACTCATCGAGCGCGGCCACATCTACATCGGCTTGCCACCGCTGTACAAGATCAAGCAGGGCAAGCAGGAAACCTACATCAAGGACGAAGCCGCACTCAACGAGTACCTGATCTCCAACGCAGTGGAAGGCGCCGAACTCGCGCCCGGTGCGGATGCACCACCAATCAGCGGCGCTGCACTGGAACGTCTGATGGCGACCTGGCAAGCCGGTCTCGATCAAGTGCAGCGACTTGGCATCCGCTATGACAAGGCGCTGATGGCGGCACTGATGGAGGCACCCATGCCGGCTACCGGCTGGGACGACATCGGGGTGCTGGAAGTGTGGGCAACCAAGCTCGAGACTGCGCTGAGTGCCACGGGCCTGGGCCGCGCGCGTTACAGCGTGCGCGTCGAGGCCGCTGGTGCCGACCAGAGCGGAGCACTCGTGGTCGAACGCACCCAGCACGGTCTGTCCAATACCGAGGTGCTGCCAAAGGCACTGTTCGGCGGTGTAGAGTTCAAACCGCTTGCCGATGCCGCACGCCAGGTCACCGATCTGGAGCGCGACGGACGGCTGGAGGTTCGTCGTGGATCGAAGAGCGAGCGCCTCGCACGCTTCGCCGACGCCTACGACTGGCTCATGCAGGAAGCCAAGCGTGGCCGAACCATCCAGCGCTTCAAGGGACTCGGTGAAATGAATCCGGAGCAGTTGTGGGAAACCACGGTCAATCCCGATGTGCGTCGCCTGCTGCAGGTCCGTATCGAGGATGCGATCGCCGCCGATCAGATCTTTTCCACGCTGATGGGTGATGTGGTCGAGCCGCGGCGCGAGTTCATCGAGAAAAATGCTTTGCGTGTCAGCCACTTGGACGTATAGACGGCTGTCGGCCCAAGCACCTTCTACACGCAGAGACTGTGAATATCGAAGACTCGGGGAAGCGAGCCACTGCTGCCGACTTGAACATATTCCGCCCTGCCTGGACTCCTCCACGACCGCGTGATCCAAAAAAACGTGTACGTGCGCAAATGCGCTTGTGCTCGGCGCGGCTGCAGGCTAGGCTGAAGGCGGTTCTGCAGCCACGCGCACCCATGTATGTCTGTGGCGAATCCGTGCCAAGCAACAGGGAGCAACATCCATGCATCCATCCCAATTCACCCGTACCGTTTTCTGCGTGATTGCTTTCGGGCTGCTCGCAGGCGTCGTGCAAGCCCGGGAGGCTGAACCCAACAAGTTTCCGAACGCGACGCGCCAGGAACCCAAGGTCGACATATCCGAGCGTGACCAGCGCACGCTCAACAAGGCGATCGAGTATCTCAACGACGACAAGTCGGACCAGGCCATCGAACAACTGGACAAGGTTCTGTCCAACAGCGGCGCCAGCAAGTACACGCAGGCGCTCGCGCACCAGCTCAAGGGACAACTCGACTGGCAGAACGACAAGGATGACGCGGCGATCGCCGAGATGCAGAAGGCGGTTGCTCTCGATGCGCTACCCAACGAGCGTCACTTCGGCGCGATATACCAGCTTGCGCAGTTGCAGGTGAACAACGAGAAGTACGCCGACGCACTCGCCAACCTCGACAAGTGGCACTCCGAGAGTGGGGCTGAAACCGCCGACTAC
>CAJDWV010000055.1_pt1 | contig 12741 bp, 11 predicted proteins | sample 7391731 | NCBI WGS metagenome assembly CAJDWV01 (sample SAMEA7055746, study PRJEB34461) | soil metagenome | biome: terrestrial ecosystem; feature: Peninsula; material: soil | place: Antarctica | collected 2016
GGATCGACCTGCTGCAGCGTGACGACCGTCGTGCCGGCGCTCAGGTAGCTGCCCGGGCTCAGCGTGACGATGCCGACGCGGCCATCGAACGGCGCGCGCAGCAGCTTCTTTTCGACCACCGCCTTCTGCTGCTGGACCGCCGACTGCCTCACCTGCAGATCGGCCGCTGCCTGGTCGAAGCCGGCCTTGCTGATTGCGTTGGCATCGAGCTGGCGTCGCGCGCGATCAAAGGTGACCTTTGCCAGCGCTGCCTGCGCTTCGAGCTGGCGCACCTGCGCACGACCGTCATCGTCCTGCAGTTGCAGCAGCAAATCGCCCTTCTTGACGTCGTCACCGGAAGTCACCGGCACTTTCTCGACGATGCCGGCCACGTCAAGCGCCAGATCCGCGCCCTGTACGGCACGCAGCGTGCCAACCGACGATTGTGCCGGATGCCAATCGGCCATTTCGACCGTGGTCGAAGTGACCGTCTGCGGAGGAACCGTCTGGTTCGCCATGTACTTCTTCTTGCCCATCTCGCCCATGATGTTCCAGCCGACCAGCATTGCGAGCAGCAGGCCGATCAGTACCAGCATGATGATCATGCGCTTGGTCAGACTCGGCTTGCGGGGTGTGTTGTTGTTCTTGTCTCGGGCGCGCGGAGCCATGCGCGTCTCTCCTGTTGGGATGGGTTGGAATCGAATCGATGAAGCGGAGGGTGGTCAGGGAATGGTGCGTTTGACCGATTTCTCTTTCGATTGCGGTTGACTGCGATCGACGGCCGGCGGAGTTTCGAAATCCATGCCATCAGCGAGTGGTGACGAGAGCGGCTGGTCGGTAGTGGGATCCTCGCCAGTGACGGCTGCTGCATCACGCCAGCCGCCACCGAGCGCCGCAAACAGTGCCGCCGTGTCGGCCAGCCGCAGTTCGCGCGATCGAATCAATCCGGCGCGTGCGCGCTGGTATTGTCGCGTCGCTTCGAGTACCTGCAGGTAGTTCGTGGCACCATCGCGATATTGCGTGCGTACCAGTTCCAGGCTGCGCTGTGCGGCGTCTACCGCATCGGCCTCCGCCACCAAGGTTTCGGCATCGAGTTCGAGTGCCCGCAAGCTGTCAGCGACATTCTGGAACGCGATCAGCACGGTACTGCGGTAATCGGCTACCGCGCGATCGAGCCCGGCTTCGGCAGCGCGTTTGCGTGCGCGAAGTTCGCCACCGTGAAGAATCGGTTGCAGAAGGTTCAGTCCGAGACTCCACGCGGTGGTGCTGCTGCTGAAAAGGTCCGAGCCCTCCAGTGACTGCGATCCATAAGACCCTGACAGACGGATCTGCGGAAACAGATTCGCGGTTGCCACGCCGACGTAGGCGGTGGCCTGATGCAGCTGCGCTTCTGCAGCGAGTACGTCCGGGCGTTGCTGCGTCAGTCGCGAAGGCAGGCTGACCGGAATGTCCCGCGGCAGAGTCAAGGCATCGAGGTCCAGTTTCGCAAAGTCCGCTTCCGACGGAAACTGGCCCATGTAGGTCACGAGCTGGTTGCGCGTTTGATCCAGTGCCTTGCGCAGCGGCGGCAGTTGCACGCGCGCACTGGCGATCTGCGAGCGCGCGACCAGAACGTCGACCTGGGAAATCACGCCGATGTCGAATTGGGTTTCGGTCAGATCGAGTTGTTCGGCATACAGCGAGATGATCTGCTCGCTGGTGGCAATCTGGGCGCGCAGCGACGCCTCGCGGAAACTCGCGGTAACGACATTCGCGATCAACGTCAGATAGGTACCCTGCAACTGGTAGCGCTGCAGGTCCGCGAGCGCGGCCTGCGCCTCGACGGCGCGGCGGTTCGCACCGAACAGATCGAGCGTATAGCCCACATCGATCGAAGCGTTGTAAACGGTGTAAGGCGAGGTGGCGATATCCGCGCCTTGTGGCCCGAACGCCGCCGCGCTGCTTTTCTGGCGCGTCGATCCCGGACGTGCATCGAGCGCCGGCCAAAGCGGGCCGCGCGCCACATCAACGTTCGCCTCCGCCTCACGCAGCGCGGCCTGCGCCGAGGCGACGGTCGGACTGTGGGCGAGCGCGAGGTCGATGCGCCGATTGAGTTCCGCGTTGTCGAATGCGGACCACCAGTGCGTCGCGACATCCTGACCGACGAGAAAGCGCTGCGCATCACCGGTCGGCGTGTCGCTGGAAGTCGTCGTCGCAGGCAGGTCATCACTGCGCCAGCCATCTACGGCCGGAGCGGCGGGCTTGCTGAACTGCGGACCGACCGAGCACGCGCACAGCAGCGCAATTGTCGCCACCAGCGGCACCCTTCGAATGCCACGAAACCAGTCAATGTCTCGCCCACGCCGATTGCGGCGACGCACAACGGCACCCTCCGATTGCATGATCGGCTTTCCTATATGTGAACTCACCGGTTCTATATTAGCTGCGTCTCGTCATGATTACAACGTCCGCACGCGAATGAGTGCCATTTTGGCTGATCGCAACACCGCAACCAGTGTCATTGGTCCCGGTTGAACAGAACACGAACACGACACGTTGCAGTGCAACAACTTGCGTTTCATCATCAGTCGTGGGGTTCATCGATCGCCCCCTACATTCTGCAGGGGGAATCGGCGAATCTTCTCCTCAGGGGCCGCTATCGGTATCCGATTTCAGCTTTCGGCTCCCGAATCCCGGGCGCTCAGATGGCGTAGAAAAGGACCGCAAAAAAATGCAGCGTCGTCCCGGCCATGACGAACAGATGCCAGATCATGTGGCCATAGGGGATTTTATCGTCGATTACGTAGAAAACCACGCCTAGGGTATAGGCAAGGCCACCGGCGAGCAGCCACAGCCATCCACCGAGTGGCATCTGCTGCCATAGCGGACGAATCGCGATCAGCATCATCCAGCCCATTGCCAGATACACAAACGTCGACACGCGTGGATAACGTACCCCCAGGAACAGCTTGAACACGATGCCGAACAGCGCAAGTCCCCAGACCAAGCCAAACAGCGTCCAGCCCCAACCACCGCGCAGAACGCCGAGTGTGAACGGCGTGTAGGTTCCGGCAATCAGCAGGTAGATCGCGGAGTGGTCAACCAACCGCAGCACCCGTTTGGCACGAGGATACGGCGTGGCGTGGTAGAGCACCGATGCGAGATAAAGCAGAATTGCGCTCACCCCGAACACACCAGCGCCAACCACCGAGGTCGTGTCGCCATAACGCCCTGCATGGATGAGCAGGATCGGCAGTCCAATGCCCGACAGCAGCAGCGCCAACGCATGACTCAGGCTGTTGCCGATCTCCTCGCCGATTGATTGATGATGCGACTCTGGCGCATGGAGCGTCGCTGACATGGTATCGAGGTCGTTGCGATGGGCTCCCAAGCCTAACAGCGTTTATCCGGACAATGACTGTCGAATCGACGGCCTGCCCGACCGCAGGCCATTCCGTTCCTGCGGCCGGGACGCTTGGTGTGTGAGCCGCCTATCCGCCGACGACCGCCGTGCCGTCGCTGTCGCGTGGGTGACGCCGCACGCCCACCCACGCCTTGACCGAGGCGATCGCGAGCGGTGCCGAACCAAAGATGATGAATACCAGATCGCCCGGCGTGCGCATCCATTCCAGCGTCCTCGCCACCGCCGTACCTGTGTACTCGAGGCCGCGCGCGCGCCAGTAACCGTTCTGGACCACGTCCCAGACCTGCAGTACGCCGGCCGGGAACAGGCTCATCAGCACCATCATCATGAGGCCAATATTGGTACCGTAGAACGACACTTTGATGTACTTTTCGATGCCCGCCCAGGTCTCGTTGCTGGCGGTCTGGCGCAACACGAAAACCATCAGTGCGATCGCCAGCATGCCGAACACCCCCATCATCGCGGCATGTCCGTGGTTGGGGGTGAGCAGGGTGCCCACCTCGTAATAGCTCACGATCGGAAGATTGATCAGGAACCCGAACATGCCGGCGCCGAAGAAGTTCCAGAAGCCAACCGCCATCAGGAAGTAGAACGTCCACTTGTGTGGGATCACGACTGGCTTGCCGTCCACATCCAGTTCGCCGCGCGTAGTCCTGACAAAGTCCCAGGCGTCGAGCGTCAGCAAGGTCAACGGCACGACCTCCAGCACCGAGAACCGGGCCGAAAACGCCATGTTGAACTCCGTCTGGCCGGTGAAATACCAGTGGTGTCCGGTGCCGATGACGCCGCCGAGGAAATACAGGATCGCATCGAGATAAATCACGCGCAGCGCGGTACTCCTGCGTGCGAGCCCGAGTTGATACAAGGTCAGCGCGACCACTGTGGTGGCGAAGAACTCGAAGAAACCCTCAACCCACAAATGGATGATCCAGAAGCGCCACATGTCGACCACGGTGTAGTTGGTCTCGGCACCGAAGAACAACGCCGGCAGGTAGAACACTGGAATCGCGAGCGACGCGATAAAGAACATGCGCACGATCGGACGCGCCTCGGCGCGTTCGACCTTGGACGGGCGCGCAACCCACCACAACACCGCAAACCACACCAGCAAGCCGATCACCAGCACGATCTGCCAGAGCCGGCCAAGTTCAAGGTATTCCCAACCCTGATTACCGACCCAGAACCACCAGTCGCCGAGCATCTGTTCGATACCCGCCCATTCACCGAGCAGACTGCCGACGATGACTGCAAGAAACGCGGCGAACAGCAGGTGCGCCCACATCCCCAGCGCGCGCGGTACCTTGCTGACCAGCGTGCTGCCAAGAAACAGCGCAGCTGCAACGTAAGATGTCGCAATCCACATGATCGCGCTCTGCAGATGCCAGGTGCGCATCAGGTTGCTGGGGAAGATTTTCTCCAGTGGAATGCCGTAGAAGTTGCCGGGCTCGGCGCGATAGTGCGCCACCGTGCCACCGACCAGGGTCTGGAACAGGAACACGAACGCAACGATCACGAAAAACTTTACCAGCGCGCGCTGTCCATCCGTCGCCTGACCGACCTGCACATGCGGCGTGATCGTATGTCCGTGACTGACCCAGCCAAGATAATCGAACTTGCCGAACGCGAGCAGTACGCCCGCGATGCCGCCCAGCAGCACCAGCAGACTCAACGCGCTCCACAGCCAGGCACCCGGCGTTGGCACGTTGCCGACGGTCGGGTCATACGGGAAATTGTTGGTGTACGAGAACGTTTCTCCCGGCCGTTGTGCCACCGAAACCCACGCCGCCCAAGTCACGAATGCTGTGAAGTCATGCAGCTCCTTGGGGTCCCTGATCAAGCCGGGTTTGAGCCCGCCGTTCTTCGCTGGATCCTTGAAATAGTCTGTCCAGTAACCCTGCTGCTGGCGCCAGGCTTTCGCCTCCGGTGGCGTCAATGTGAGGGTGTCGGTTGCCTCGTCGTAGCGGTTCCGTTTCAGGATGACGGCGGTCTTTGCCTGCAGGCTCGCCTGCTGTAATTCATCCAGTTCCGAGAACGGCTGGCTCGATTCCTCTTCTGCCAGCGCGTTGAGCGTATCCACGCCCATGCGATGCAACGCGTGGGCCGAATAATCCGGGCCGAGGTACGCTCCGTGCCCCCCAGATTTAGCCGTTATTCATTAGCCCGTACTTGAGGAAGATGCTTTGTCCCGCGCCGACATCCGCGCGCGTGAACAGCGTTTGTCCTTGCGTATCGACAACCTTGCCCGGAATTGGCGGCGCGTTGCGATAGGTAAGAACCGTGATAATCAGAAGGATCGCAAAACCGAAGACCATGACCACGGCGATCGCGCGGAGCCACCATCGCGAGAGATCGCCGTTGTCGTCCCGCGGTTCAAGCAAGGCGTTCATCGCAGTTGTCCTCTGGTTGTTGCGGAATCGTTAGACAAACATCAGGCCAATGGCTTCTCACGCGATCCCCGTCAGCGGTGCAAACCGTGATCTTTCTCAAGCGCGCATCGCGCTCGCGAGACTTGGTGAAGTCGTGTTTGTGGTGCAGATTCAGCGGTAACGAATAGGTCTCCCTGAATGGCGATCTAGCGGGAATCCGGAAAAGGCGACGCTTCAACCACCATTAACGCGTATGGGAAGATGATGAAACTCCACAACGGAGATCAGCAATGGATAAGAATCGCACCGAAGGCACCAAGCACGAAGTGAAGGGCAAGGCGAAGGAAGTTGTCGGCAAGGTGACCAACAACAAGTCCAAGGAAGCCGCCGGCAAGATCGAAAAGAATCTCGGCAAGGCGCAGAAGAATGTCGGCCAGGCCGCGGACCAGGCGCGCAAGGCGACGCGCTGATTCGAGCGAAACGATGCGGTGCGCTGACGGCCGCAAGTTGCAGGAAGGCGACAATACACCCAGCGGGCACTCCGGTGTGAGTGCCCGTTTTTCATATTTGCGCCAAGAATCTTTCGCGCCAAAGAGACGATCCATTTGATCGCGCGACGTCTGCCCAATGGGCTGCCAAGCAAAAGCTGACACAAGGACTGGCGCGCCCGACAGGATTCGAACCTGTGACCCCTGCCTTCGGAGGGCAGTACTCTATCCAGCTGAGCTACGGGCGCGTGGCCGCAGATTTTCGCATGGAATGCGCGCAGAGTCAGTGTCGCGCGAGGGACGGCGTAATCCGTTCAGCGATTTCCAGATCCTTTACGATCCTGGCAACTACACGCGAGTGGGCACATCCACAGGCGAGAGTGAAAATACGGTGCGCCATGCGAAGCCGGTCGCGACAACCCTGTGCAAGCTGCGGGTCGTCGCCCTTAAGGTGTATGTAGATGATCATGACCCGCAGTGCCTTGGCAATTTCGACGGCCATGTTGGCGATCGTGCCAGTCATGCACTCTGGCGACGCATTGCGTCGCTATGCTGTACTGGCAACGGGAATGAAAAACCCGATAAGACGCCTCATCGCTCAGCCATTCCAGATGTGAAAGTGACATATCTAAAGAAGAAGCCGGCAACTGCCGGCTTCCGTTACTCGGACCCTGTCGGCAACCTTTCGGTTGCCGCTTCGCGCGCCATTACCGCGTGTAGTAGCTGCTGATCTTTTCGGCGAACGCCGCATCGGCGAAGTTGGGCCAATGATCCTTGTCAAAGCCCGGTGCGTCCTTCAAACGATCCTTGCTCACATTCAGGATCAGCTTGTGGCCTTCATGATCGATTGTGAGTGCACTCCACGGCACGGCAAACAGCTTGTCGCCCATGCCGAGGATGCCTCCAAAGGAAACCACGGCGTAGGCGATCTTTCCGGCGGCGGTATCGAGCATGAAATCCTTGAGATCGCCAAGCGATTCGCCTTGCGGATTCTCGACGTCGTCGCCGATCAGTGTGGTCGCGGACAGGTATTTCACGGTGTTGACCATGTTTGCATTCTCCTTTTGCATTGCATTATGTGTTCGTCAATGACCCTGTGCATCTATCGTGCATGGACGCTGCTGAATCGGGGCTAGAATCGTGGGTGCACGATTCAGCCACCGCTCATTTCCGGCGCGCGCCCAGCCTCGACATGCAATCCGGAATCAGCGTTACAAACGCCGGAACGAGAACAGGTTGGCAAGCGGATGCTTGCGACGCTCGATAGCCGCGCAGAGAAGTTCCGCGCCGATTGCACTGTAGGTGATGCCATTGCCGCCATAGGCCATCGCGAAATGCACGCGCGGTCCATACTGCGGATGACTGCCAAAGAAAGGCAGGCCATCTTCGGTTTCCGCAAAGGTGCCGGCCCATGCGAAAGCCCGTCGCAGTTGTCGGCCGGGCATGGCCTGGGCGACCTTTTCGACCAGCTTGCGTGTCTTCGCTCCCACGCTTGCGTCACGCTTGGCCGGAATGTCCACGGCATCGTCTTCTCCACCCACGAGAAGCCGCCCATCCGACGTCGGACGCATGTAAAGATACGGTCGCGCCGATTCCCATATGAGCGTCTTGGCGAGTGTTCCGAGCGTGTCCTCCGAGAGCGGGTCGGTAATGAATGCATAACTGCTGCGATTGCGGGCAACCTTTATCTTCAACCATTTCTGCGTGGCGTAGCCGGCCGCCAGCACAACATGTCGTGCAGTCAGCGAACCCTCCTCGGTGCACAGCGTGATGCGGCGCGAGCCAGCGCGCATCTGCGTAACACCCGGAGCGATCATGGATAAGGGGTGCCACCTCGCGCGAGGCGTCTCAGCAGCCGATAGGTCAACCGGTACGGATCCACACGTGCTGCCAGTTGCGTCAGGATCGCGCCGGGTGCGCGCAAGCCGTAGCGGTCCCACAGCTGGTGCGAATTCAGCCATTCGGCAGCGAAGCCGTGCTTCTGGCGGAGTGCAAGTTCGTCACGCATCGCCTGCACATCGCGTTCGCGGCTCGCGTAGTAGGCTCTGGGCGTTTGCAAAGTCTACATTGCGGACCTCACGCGCGAGCTTCTCCAGCATCGGTATTGCGTCCGCGCAGGCCTGATACGCAAGCACCGCGTTGCGCTCGCCATAAAAGCTTGTCGAGCTCGGTCATCGGCGTATCGATCTCGTACTGCAGCAATGCAGTGCTGGCCGCCGTGCTGCCCCAAGCGATGTCGCGTTGTTCGATCAGCGCGACATCGTGCCCGTGACGCGCAAGTTCGGTAGCGATGAGCGCGCCGGTTATGCCGCCCCCGACCACGGCAACCTCGCAGGTCTCGTGCGAGTGCAACTTCGGAAAGGCCTGCATGAGGCCGTTGCGTACGGCCCAGTACGGATAGCCACTTTTCAGATCCATGTGATCGCCCGCCGCTGCACTGAGCCGCGTTCGATCGATTCGCTATCGCAAGCCGCGGAGCTTGTCATTAGCCCGCAAATAAATGTCGTAACTGACGGAACCTGCGACCCACGCATCACAGCTGTGATGCGGAAAGACTGGAGAACCAATCCTTGACGCGGCTTGTCCACGGCCTTGCTTCCCATTCCGCGAGTGTCACTTCACGCGATTTCGCAATATCGTCATCGACGACGGAACGCATGTGCGTGGCGAAATCGTGGTCGTAGATGTTGAGGTTCGCCTCGTCATTGAGCTGAAACGAGCGGTCATCGAAATTGGCCGACCCAACAATGGTCAGGTAGTCATCGACAATCATCATCTTGTTGTGGAAGAGCGAGGGCTGGTAACGGAATATGCGTGCGCCAAGCTGCAGAACCGACCCCCATTGCGCTTGGGATGCGTCGCGCACCAGCGAGCTATCCACATGGGGGCCGGGTACCACGATGCGCATCTCCACGCCACGCTTGAGCGCCGTCTGCAACGCATTCATGGTCAGTTCGTCCGGCAGAAAATACGCCGCTTCGAGGTCGATAGATTTGCGTGCACCGTTGATCGCCATGAGATACATGAGCTGCATGTTCTCGCTTCCACCTTCCGGTGAGCTGGAGAACATCTGCGCGGCCATGGCGCCGGCGGCAGTCGGCGTGGGGTAATAGTCTGTACCGAGCAATACTTGGCCGGTAGTGGTAATCCAGTTGTCCTCGAAAACCGCCTGGAACTGCGCGACTACAGGTCCTTCGACGCGAAATTGCATGTCGCGCCAGCGATCCGGTCGATCGGCATTGCCGTCCCACGCATCGGCAATGCCCACGCCGCCCGTGAACGCCACGCGTCCATCGACGATCAGAAGCTTGCGGTGCGTGCGGTTGTTGAGTCGATCGACCGTGTACCAGGTCAGCGGATGGAACATCTGGAAGCGCACGCCTGCGTCCTGCAATCGCTTGATGACATCGTCATCCATTTTCGAGCCGCCGACCCAGTCCACGAGCACATGCACTGGAACGCCTGCACGCGCACGTTCTGTCAACGCGTCGACAAAGCGCTTCGAAACTTCGCCCGACCAATAGATGTAGCTTTCAAGATTGATGCTGTGCTGCGCGCCACGAATAGCCTCGATCATTGCGGGGAATATTTCGACGCCATTTTGCAGGTCGACGACATGGTTGCCGTCGAGGACGGTCGGGCCGAGCAGGCTGGAAATTTCCGTACGGAACTGCGCCGAATCGACCGGGCTTACGGCGGGGATATCGCGCGCAAGCTGCTTCTCCTGCGGCATCATGTTGAGGATGAGCAGCGTCAGCGCGATCGCGAGCACCGCGCCGATGGCGCCCCAGCCGAGACGGCGTTTCAGTTTCGAGCTCACGGGTACCCTCGCAATGCGGCTACGCCAGTGGCCATCTCCCGACTTCATCCTGGCGCGAAGATGTCCATTGTCACTGCCGAATCGGTACTTGAGCTGAATTCAGGCAATCTACTTCGAGGGTTTGACGTTCTCAAGGTTCATGCGGCTGTGGCGGATGCCGTAGGCAAAATAGATCATCAGGCCAATTGCCATCCAGATGATGAAACGCTCGATCGTGATCCATGGCAGACCACCGAGCATGCGGAAATTGCCCTCGGTGAACCACGGCCAGCCGATGATAAGGAACAGCGAGAACACGATGCCAAGCGGCGCGACCAGCCAAAGGAGCGGTGTGCGGAACTGGCGCTTGAGATTGGGCTGACGGATGCGCAGAATCAGGACCGACGCGCAGATCACGATGAACGCTGACAACGTACCGATGTTGACCAGCTCGGCGACCTCGTTGATGGGCAGCGCGCCGGCCACCAGTGCAGTGAAGATGCCGAGAATGATGGTGGGGCGTGCCGGCGTGCAGTAGCGCGGATGCACGTGCGCGAACCATTTCGGCAGCAGGCCATCGCGCGATAGCGCAAACCAGATGCGCGCGGCACCCAGCATGAACGCGAACATCACACTGGTGATGCCCGCAACCGCAGCGACGTTGATGATGCCGCGTACCCAGTGCAGACCCAGCGCCTTGAACGCCGCATCGACCGGCGCGGGGCTGTTGAGCTCGGCATATGGCACCATGCCGGTCAGCACCAGCGATACCGCGAGATACAGCGTCATCGAGATTGCCAGTGACAAGAGAACCGCGCGCGGCAGGTCCCGTTGCGGATTCTTTGACTCCTCGGCGGCGGTAGTCAAAGTGTCGTAGCCGAACACGGCGAAGAACACGATGCTGGATGCAGCCAGCACGCCGCCCCAGCCGAAGTGTGGATCGCCGAGCGCATCGATCGTCATCGGCGGAATGAATGGGTGCCAGTTGGCGCTGTTGACGTAGAACGCGCCGACGCCGATCACCAGCGCCACACCAAGCACCTTGATCGCGACGATGACCGTATTGGCACGCGCGCCCCACTCGGTCTTTACGGTGAGCATCCACGCGATCAGCAGCACCACCCCCGCAGCGATCACATTGAAGCGGTGGCCATTGTCAGGATCTGCCGGATTCCAGGCATTCTGCGCCCACACCGGAAGCTGAAAGCCGAAAAGCTGTTCCAGCAGAGCCTGCACGTAGCCAGACCAGCCGATGGCGACCACGCCGACAATGAGTGCGTATTCAACCAGCAGATCCCAGCCGATGATCCATGCGACCAGCTCGCCGAGTACCGCATAGCTGTAGGTGTAAGCGCTGCCGGTGACCGGAATCATGCCGGAAAATTCCGCGTAGGCGAGCGCCGCGCACATGCTGCCAATACCCGCGACGAGAAAGCTCAGGACGACGGCCGGGCCCGCATTGACCGCGGCCTGCTGTCCGGCGAGCACGAAAATACCGACCCCGACAATTGCACCGACACCGATCGCGGTGAGCTGCCATACCCCCATTACCCGACGAAAATCAGTGGCCTTGCCGGCCTCGCTTTGCAGTTGTTCGACGGACTTGTGACGTGTGAGTCGCGCGATCAGGCTCATGCGTTACTTCCCCGTGGGCAAACGCGGATCATAACGGAACTTGCGATTTCGCATCATGTCCGGTGCGCTTTGGACGGTCGATTGCGCCCATCGTGGCGCGGGGCGGAGACCGAAGTTGTGTTCGACTACAACGTCCGCCGGTGCCGCGGGTAGCGGCCCTTCGACAAGCTCAGGACAGGCCATCCACGCTGCTTTTCAAGCCCACGTAGGAAGCGGCTTCAGCCGCAATGTTGTTCGTGATCGTGAACGCTCATTGCAGCTTATTTCAGCTTCGTCGCGCGGCAGGCGGCGATCTTGGTGGGCGGCGCAAACGTGTCCGGCCGTGCGTCGTTCCAGAATTTCTGGAACACCGCATGCTCTGGCACCCCATCGAGCAGTTCCCCGGGTTCGAGGAATCGATACAGCGCACCGATGGAACGAACCTCGTTGGGTGATGCCGGTGGGACAGCGGTCGGTATGGCAGGCGCGCGCCTGGACGCAGCCGAGCGCGAACATGAAACCCCGCGCGGCATTGCACCAGTCCGCGCCGATCGCGAGCGTGCGCGCGATGTCCATTGCGGTAATGACCTTGGCGCTCGCCCCGATATGAATCCGGCCGCGCAGGTTCAGGCCAACCAGCGTGTTGTGCACCAGCATCAACGCCTCGCGCAGTGGTCCGCCGACATGGTCGACGAACTCCAGCGGTGCGGCGCCGGTACCGCCTTCACCACCATCGACGACGATGAAATCCGGCAGGATGCCGGTGGTGGTCATTGCCTTGGCAATGCCGAACCATTCCCACGGATGCCCTATCGCGAGCTTGAAACCGGTCGGCTTGCCGCCGGATAGCTCGCGCAGATGCGCGATGAATTGCAGCAACCCCTCGGGAGTGTCGAACGTGGAATGACGCGCCGGCGAAATGCAGTCCTCGCCTTCGGGCACGCCGCGCGTCTCGGCGATTTCCCGGTTTACCTTGGCTCCCGGCAGCACGCCGCCGTGGCCGGGCTTGGCGCCTTGAGAAAGTTTCAGTTCAATCAGCTTGACCTGGTCGAGGACGGCCTTTTCCACGAACTTTTCGGCACTGAACACGCC
>CAJDWV010000060.1_pt1 | contig 12692 bp, 6 predicted proteins | sample 7391731 | NCBI WGS metagenome assembly CAJDWV01 (sample SAMEA7055746, study PRJEB34461) | soil metagenome | biome: terrestrial ecosystem; feature: Peninsula; material: soil | place: Antarctica | collected 2016
ATTGTCCGTCAAAGTGCGATTCGGCGCAGCCCCTTGTAGGCATTGCTCATGTTGGATCGGTCGATCCATGGCTGGCGGAACACCGCTAAACTGTCGAATTGGTAGAGCGCAATCGGAGGAGAGTGAGCGATGATAAGAATCCTTGCAGCCTTGCTGATGCTAGCCGTTTTCGGGCCAGCCATGGCGGCGATCAAGTACGCCGATCCAGCATATCTCGCCACGATCGAGGACGACGATCTGATTCGTTTGCCGCGAAACCTGGCGCCGCAGGAGATCAACCTGCCGCCAAATGCATTGTCCGATCAGCCATTCGGAGCGCCAACCGGGCCGGTGCGTGCGCAAGCCGAGTACGAGGCCAATCAGGGAATCCTGATCCGCTGGGGTAGCTATAACGCGTTGCTGACCGAGATGGTCGTCCCATTGACGACGTCGATGCCACCTTCGGATGTCTGGGTGGTCGTCAGTGGCAGCTCCCAGCAAGCTTCGGCGAGCAGCATTCTGTCTGGCGCTGGCACCGACATGGCTCATGTGCATTTTGTCATTGCGCCGACCGATTCAGTGTGGATGCGTGATTACGGACCACGCTTCGTCAATGACTCGGGGCATCGTGCGATCGTCGATCACACCTACAACCGGCCGCGCCAGAATGACAATCTGTTTCCATCGAACTACGGCGCACAGATCGGCGAGCCCGTGTATACCTTGCCACTGGAGCACGGTGGTGGAAATTTTCACCTGTTTGGTACGCGCGATGCGTACATGACGCGCCTGATTGCCAACGAGAATCCTGGGCTCAGTGAGCAGCAGATCATCCACTATTTCACCGCCTACGAAGGCCTCAATGTCACCCTGACCGATCCGTTTCCAAGCAGCTACGACTCGACCCAGCACATCGACATGTGGATGCTGCCGCTGACTGATCACAAGGTCATCATTGGCGAATACACAGCCAGCGAAGGTGGCGGCATACCGAAGACCGTAACTGATGCGACAGCGAGCTTGATGCAGGCGCACGGCTACACGGTTTTGCGGACTCCAGGCTGGCGAAGTGGCACAGCCCACTACACATACACGAATTCAGTCATCGTCAACAAGCTCGTCTTGATTTGCCGTTTCAATGGCCAGAGCGCACGCAACGCCGCCGCGCTTTCAACTTTCCAGAGCGCCTTGCCCGGCTACGATATTGTCAGCGTCAATTGCAGCTCGATCATCACGCAGGCTGGCGCAATCCATTGCATCGTCATGCATGTGCCGGATCTGTTGTTCCGCGACGAGTTTGGTGTCGTCGAATGAGACCCTGGTCGATACGGCGGCGATTCCCGGTGGCGGCGAGTTGCGCCTGTTCGCCGAGGGCGAGCATTATTCGATCAAGATCGCCGGCGCAGGTGATCTGATGTCGACGCGCATGCATGGTTCGGAAGATGCGCTCGCGCGGATCACCTGCGAACGCATTGCGACCGTCGCCGAGCCGCGCATCCTGATCGGTGGTCTCGGCATGGGCTTCACGCTCGCGGCGGCACTGGCCCGGCTTGGTGCGCGCGCAAAGGTCATCGTCGCCGAGCTGGTGCCGGGGGTGGTTGTCTGGAATCGCGGGCCGTTGGGCGAGCATGCCGGCTATCCGATCAACGATGCGCGCGTCGATGTACGCGAATGCGATGTGGCTGCCGTGATCAAGACCGAACGGTCGAGTCTCGATGCGATCCTGCTCGATGTCGACAATGGCCCGGGCGGATTGACCCAAGTCGGTAATGACTGGCTGTATGCGATGCCGGGACTTGCCGCGTCGATGGCGGCGCTGCGCCCGAACGGCGTGCTCACGGTCTGGTCGGCGCATGCCGATCGAAAATTTACCGAACGGTTGCGTCAGAGCGGCTATGTGGTCGAGGAGCTGCCTGTCCGCGCACATGGCAACAAGGGCGCGCGACATTTGATCTGGTTGGCGACAAAGCCGGTGACTCCGCTCAATCGAGTGGCTGCATCAAGACCCCCTGTACGGCGCGGCAGGCCGCGCGTATAGGCCCGAAGCGTCGGCCAATCCCGACAATCAGCCTGTGCGGATCAGACCTCAGTCCTCTGACGAGGCAGCGGGATAGCGGGTCAGTCTATTGTCCGAGATGGTTCGCGTGGCGATGACGATGTTCCAGCCGCGTGCGGTCAGTTCCTGTTCGCTGCGTGCACTTGCGCGGCCGCTGAACAGGATGGTCTTGCGTGGTTCGCGGAATTCCTCACTGTCGAGAAAACCGGCTACTTCGCTCGTCCACACGAGATAGTCGACCGGCAACGGCAGGACGCGCTCGCCATCGTTGCTGTCATAGGCCAGGCCGGCACCGATCGTCAGCAGGTGTCCACCCTTGGCGCGCGGACCCAGTTGATAGGCGATCAGGTGCAGGGCGTTGACGATGAAGCGTGCCTCCAGATCCGACCGCGCCGACATGGCCAGTTCGAGCAGGGCTTCACAGCCGCTGTCCGCCTGCAACTGGTCCAGCACATCGAGCAGCGATGTCTGCAGGCTGGGCGTGAAGGTTCCGCGACGCAGGAACTGGCGCATCAGCAGGTTATCCCGGCAATGTTTGCGCAGCCGCTGCGCATTGAGTTCGCGCAACTGATCGGGGGCGAGTTTCCAGACGATTTCGTTGAGTTGGTTGCTGTAGGCAAGCCCAGCGCCGCCAACCCCGCCGATGGAAGCGAGTGCCGCGGATGCGGCGTAGTTGCCACCAGAGCCTGTCCACGAGAGTCGATCCAGCCGCTCGCGCAGGTACGGATTGCTCGTATACGGATCGATGCCGAGGCGTTCGGCCAATTCGCGCCGGACCTGGCCGAACTTGAGCTGGCGCTTGATCTCGCGTTCCACCTCGGCACTGGCGCTCTGATACCAGCGCCGGGTGCTTTCGCCGGATTGGCGCTCGGCTTCCTCACGGTCGACATCGGCGGCCTCCGTCATCGGCCCATCCGCCCGCGGGTACGGATTGCCGTCGCTACCCAGTTGGTGGGCCGCGCGATCCGATACCTTTTGTGCCTGGTTGCCGAGCTTCTTCAGGCGTTGGCCAAAGTAGCGGGCGACGCCGGCGGGAATGCCCGCCAGTGTCATGATCGGATGACGCATGATTTGCTCGATGCCCTTCGCCGACTTGGTCACCGACTCATCAGCCGCATCCAGGAACACTTGCGTGTGGCTGAGGCGATCGAGTGCTTCGAGGGCCGGCAGCTCGGCAATGCGATCAACGAGTATCTCGACGCTTTCCGCCTGCATGGGCCCAAACGTCGTGTCGATCGTGAAGCGCGCCATGTAGCCACGGATCTCGACATGTGGGTCGACCTGGTAGCCCGGACCCGACAATAGTGCTGGCTGCACGAAGCTCGTCGCACTCAGCACCGGCTCGTGCTCGAAGGCAGGCGTCACCGAAGCCTGCACCGGCGTCAAAATCAGCATCAGTACGGAAGTTGTGAGAACCAGGGCCGATTGGAAAGCAGGCATTGCGTGGATACGGGACTTTGCGGGAGTGCGACCGGGGCATCCGCGAGGTTCAGTTGATCGAGAGCCGGTGCGGGATGTGGAGTCTAGCCGCATCGCGATGAACCGCTCGGTATCATGGGGTGAGAAGCGCAGGCTGCATGCTTGCGTCGTTGTGGATCACGAGCCCGGACTATTCATGAATGATGCACGCCATCGCTTGTCGCTTGAATCCACATGATTTTTCGCTCATTCGGCCATAGTGCCGCTATTGCTTTAGTCGCGAAAAGCCGTGTGAATCCAATGTCCTGCACGATCATCGCGTGTATTCACAAATAATCCGGGCTGGATGAAAAAAAGGGAAGGCGATGCAGGCAGCACAATTCATTCATGGAAACCGGCTCGAAATCCTGGCCGATCGGTTGATCGACGATCTGCAGGCAAGCGGCGTCAGCGATCCGTTGCAGCCGCTGGTCGTCGTCGTCGCTCATCCTGCCCTGGGGCGCTGGTTGCAGGAACGCATCGCGAGCCGCTGCCGGATCGCGATCAACATCGAATTTCCGTTGCCATCGACCTTCGTCTGGCAGGTGCTGCGCAGTTTTTCCGGCAAGCTGCCACGAGAATCCGCGTTCTCGCGTGAGGCTCTGGTCTGGCGCATCCATGCGGCTTTGCCGGAGTTGGCCCAGGGCAAGCACTTCGAGCGCGTGCGCAATTATCTCGGCGACTCGGGTGACCAGCGCCAACGTTATGAACTGGCCGTGGCGATCGCGCGCCTGTTCGATGAATACACGATGGCGCGACCCGAATGGATCCGCGACTGGACGCAGGGTCGTCTCGAGTTCGATGACGTTGACGAGCGCTGGCAGGCCGAGTTGATGCGCCATCTGGCCAAGTCGGTTGACGAGCTGGACCGTGCCAGCTTGATGCAAAAGGTGCTCGGTGAAATTGAGCGTACGCCGGATTTGCCACGTGGGCTCGAATCGGGATTCTCGATCTTCGGCACCGCGCACCTGCCACCGCTGTTGCTGGAATTTTTCCTTGCCCTGGCCCAGCGCGTGCCGCTGCGCTTCTATCAGCCCAATCCCTGCCTCGATTACTGGGACGATATCGTCTCCGATCGTGAACGCATTCGCCGTCGCCAGTTGTGGGTTGCGCATGGCCGGCGCGACGAGGAGGCGTATCTGGAAACCGGCCATCCGCTGCTGGCTTCGTGGGGCGGACTCGGTCGCGAGTTTCTCAAGGCGATCCATGCGCCGGATATGGTCGTGCATGATGACGATGCGTTTGCCGCCCCTGCCTCGACCGGGCTGCTCGGCTGGCTGCAGAGCGGGATTTTGTTGCTCGATCCGCAGCACGCGTCGCCGCCAGCGGTCGAGCGCGTGCCCTCCATCCAATTGCACCAATGCGCGAGTCGCCGCCGCGAGGTCGAAGTCTTGCGCGATCAGTTGCTGCGCCTTTTCGACAACCTTGATGATTTGCTGCCGCATGAGATTGTTGTCATGTCGCCGCGTATCGAAGACTACGCGCCTTACATCGCTGCCGTGTTCGGCGACGATGATGCGCTGGCAATTCCCTACGGGATCAGCGACGTGTCACTGCGCGCGACGCATCCGATGATCGACGCATTCGCACGTCTCCTCACCCTCGGCGATAGCCGCGTTGCAGTCAGCGAGATCCTCGGCTTTCTCGCCGAACCAGCAATCGCGCGGCGCTATGATCTCGATGGCGAGGCCCAGGATTGGTTGCGTACCTGGATCGCCGACAGCGGCATCCGCTGGGGCCTTGATGCGACATTCCGCACTGAACTCGGCGCCGCCGAAATCGACGAGACAACCTGGCGCTTCGGCTTCAATCGCCTGTTGCTGGGCTATGCCAGCGGTGACGATGCGACGATGCGCGCCGATGTCGTGCCGGCGATCAATGTCGAAGGTGGTTCGGCACAATGGCTCGGCCAGTTCGCGCGCTTCGTCGATGCGATTGCGGCGACCCGATCAGGCTTCACCAAGCCACGCACTGCAAACGACTGGAAACTCTGGCTGATCGATCGGCTCGAAGCCCTGATCGATACCGAAACCACCGACGCCGCCGAACTCGGCGCGATCCGCGACTTGCGCGAGGCGATCGCCGCGTTTGGCAACGAGGCCGCGCACTGGCTTGGTGATGAGCCGATCGCCTTCGATGTCGTGCGCAGCGCGCTCGATGCCGCGATTGCCGAGCCGCGTGCGGCGAGGGCAGGGCGTTTTGGCATCACCTTTTGCGGCATGGTGCCGATGCGCAATGTGCCGCATCGCGTGGTCTGCGTGCTCGGTCTCGATGCCGGCGAGTTTCCGCGTCGGCAACCACCGGCTGGTTTCAATTTGATGCGCAAGCACCCGCGTACTGGTGATCGGACGATCCGCGAAGATGACCGCTTCCTGTTTCTCGAAAGCCTGATCGCCGCACGTGACGTGTTTTATCTGAGCCATGTTGATCGCGATGTGAAGTCGGCAGCAGGTAATCCGCCCTCGCCCTTGGTTGAGGAGCTGATCGGCTTCCTGGCGACAGCTTATGGCGAAGAAGCCTGGAAAAGCGTGCAGCGGAAGATCGTCAGCCAGCATCCAATGCATGCGTTTGCACCGGAGTGCTTCCGCGCTGATTCGGATGAGCCGAGCTACGACCGACGCTGGTGGAGCGCAGCGCGGAAACTGCTTGAAGGTTGGGTCGATCCTGCACCGTTTGTTGTTGATTTTGAGGTGGCACCCCTGGTTGCCGATGCGGCGGCCGACTGGACCGAAGTTTCAATCGATGAACTACTCACCTGGCTGCGCCATCCGGCGCGTGCATTTTTCCGTTATCAGCTTCCGCTGTATCTGCACGAAGCCGAGCACGACGAGGATGTCGAAGCCTTTACGCTTGATGGCTTGAGCCGCTACCAGCTCGCCGATCGCCTACTCGGTCCGCTTTCATCGAGGCCTGATTTGAAACGCGTTCAGCGCGAAGGAGCTTTCCCGCTTGGTGTTGCCGGGCAGCAAGCCTGGGATGTGCTGACTGCGCAAGTCGATGCGCTTGAGCAGCGCGCCATTGATCTTCTTGGCGGCGCATTCGAGCCTGTCACGGTTGAAGCGCCGGTGATCGAATTCGTGCATCTGCGTGTGCGCGTGAGCGGAGCGATCCGTCATCTTGTGCAAACGACCAACGGTCGACGTGTTCTGCTGCTCAGTCGGCCTGGAAAGATTCGCGGCATCGATCTGGCCCAGCTCATGCTTGAGCGCGCTCTGTTCGGCGGGGATGAAAACGCGCCCGCGATGTTGGCAATCGGTCTGGACAAAGGCGAGACCGTGACGACCGCGCTGAAGCCCGCCGATGACATGCTCGAGTGGGTTCACAACCTGCTGGTCTGGCGTACGCGCGGATTGCAGCGTCCACTGCCGGCTTTCCGCAAGAGCGCCGAAGCGTTCGCGGCTTCAATGAAACGCTCGGATGACCTTGAGAAGGCGCGAACAGCCGCCTGCACCACCTGGTCCGACAGTGACTACCCGGAGAATGCCGATCCCCACCACGAACTGATCGGACGTCATCATGGCGATGCGGTGCTTGACGAGTCATTCGAGGATTTTGCAATGGCCTTGTTTCTGCCGCTGTTTGACGCGGTCGGGGAGTTCAAGTGATGAGTAAGGCAATCGATGCGCCCATGCTTGATGCGGCCACGCTCACCCTGAGCGGCCAGCACCTGATCGAAGCCAGCGCGGGCACCGGCAAGACCTACAACATTGCCTTGCTCTATTTGCGCCTGCTGCTGGAAAACAAATTTCGTGTGCGCGAGATCGCCGTGGTCACCTTCACTGATGCAGCGACACGCGAATTGCGCGGTCGTCTGCGTGCACGCATTGCCGAGGCGATTGATCGATTGCGTGAGGACGAATCCAGGCGGCCGGATGAGCTGGATGGGATTCTGCAAAAGCATCGAGCCGACAAGGTTTCGATGGAAGCTGCCGATGCGATTCTGAACTCGGCACTTGTTGGATTCGACGAGGCGCGTATCTCGACGCTGCATGGCCTGTGCAAGCAGTTGCTGGCCGAGCACGCCTTCGAGACCGGTTTGCCGTTTTTCGAACTCGATAACGATGCCGGCAACGAGGCCGCCCAGGAACTTGTGCGTGATTTCTGGCGTCGCCATGTCATCGTCGACGCCGACGAGGCCATCGCTGCCGTACTCGAGCGCTGGAGCGCACCCGAGGAGCTTGCGACGGAACTGCTGCGTTCGCAGGCGCTGGCCTTGCCGTCGACGCGGATTGATCCAGTTGACCCGCAGGCATGGGTCGAACGTATGCGACAACCGTTTGCGAAGGCATTCGCGAACTGGCAAACCCTGCATGCCGATGATCAAGTCGCCGTGGCCCTGAAGCAGTTGCAAGAGGCGGTCGTGGACAGATTTCTTTCCGCAGCAAAGACCAGTCCGCATGGGCCGGCTGCGATGCAGCGCTGCGTGGATGCCTGTGTTGCTGATCCTGCCCATGTCGACGTGCGAGCACTCACTGCATTGAGCAGGAGTGCGATCGCGGACGCACGCTTGAAGAATGCAGACAAGGCGGGTTGGAACCCGGCCGGTGCACTCGCCGAGGTCGCCGCCTGTGTCGAGGCGATGCAAGCTACCGATCACGAACTCAGTGCCGCACTGCTTGCGCGCTTCACCCATGCGGCGATCGAGTTCGTGCGTCAGGGCCTTGCCGAGCGCCGCAAGCGTACGCGTCGATTTGGTTTTGATGATCTGATCGGCCAGTTGCACCAACGCCTGCATGGGGAGGGGGGCGAGCGTCTGGCGCGCAGCATCGCCGCCGAAGTTCCAGCCCTGCTCGTTGACGAATTTCAGGATACCGATCCGCTGCAATACGCGATCCTGCATCGCATTCATGCGGCACGGGCCGATGCGGTGCTGTTGCTGATCGGCGATCCAAAGCAGGCCATCTACCGCTTCCGTGGTGGCGACATTCACACCTATAACGCGGCCGCACGCGACGCCGGCGACAACCGCCACACGCTTCGCGAAAACTGGCGCTCGGATGCTGCACTGATTTCAGCGGCCAACAGCGTCTTCGATGGCATCACCGATCCGTTCCTCGTCGATTTCATCCGGTTCGAACCGGCGCGATTCCCTGAAGGCAAGGACAAGTCGGCGCATTGGCTGGCAAGCGTCGCACCGTTGACCGTATGGCGCTTGCCCGATCGCATCGAGAAAGACAAGCGCAAGCCGTGGAAGGTCGGGGTGTTTGCCGAACGCATCCTCGCCGAGGTATGTGCCGAAATCCGCGCAATCCTCACTACTGCGCGCGAGAAGGTCGTTGAGGTTCCGAGCATTGCAGTGCTCGTCAGCAACAACCGTCAGGCCGAACAAGCGGCACGTCAACTCGCCCAATGGAACATCGCCTGCGACTATCTGAGTGCGGCGAGTGTCTACGCGAGCAACGAGGCCATCGAGATCGAGCGGCTGCTGGCTGCTCTCGATGCGCCGGGTGATTCGGCGCGCGTGCGCACAGCGCTGGCGACTGAATTGCTCGGCTTCGATCTGCAGGATTTGCTCTCGGCCCGCGATGATCTTGGCCTTTGGGAAACCCAGCTCGCGCAGATCGCCAGCTTGCGGCAGCGCTGGCTCGATGCCGGCGCCTACGCGACGATTGCGCATTGCGTGCAACAGGCGGCCGAGCGATTGCTGCCGCGCTGGGATGGACGCCGTCGCGTCACCAACCTGCTGCATATCGCCGAACTGTTGCAACACGAATCAGCGCGACGCTCGACGCCGGCCGAGCTGCTGCACTGGCTCGGTCAGCGCCGCATCGAAGCCGACGAGAAGCGCGGTGCGGGCAATGCCGAACAACTGCGGCCGGCCGATGATCCCGGTGCGGTCCAGGTGCTGACCGTGCATCGCAGCAAGGGATTGCAGTACGACGTTGTTTTCGCCCCGTTTGCGATGGGCACGTTCTGGAAGTCGCTTGAAAGCCGCGAGGCTGCGGACGAGGCGGTTGCCTGGCATGCCGGCGACGAGTTGCGCATCGATATCGGTGGCCCGAACTGGAAGGCGCATGCGTTGGCCCAACGCGATGAGCAGTTCGCCGAAAGCCTGCGTCTGGCCTATGTTGCAATCACGCGGGCGCGCCACCGCGTCTGGTTGGCGTGGGCCTGGGCGAATACTGGCAAGACCAGCACGAGCCTGACCGGACCGTTCGCCTGGCTGTGGTTTCGTGACGATGCGATTGTGCGCCCCGATCAACTCAACCAGCTCAAGGATCAACCCGAGCAGATCGACAAGGCACTCGATGCCTTGGTCGAGCGTTCCGGGAAACGCATAAATATCCAGCGGATCGACATCGATTCTCCGGACATCGAGCGGCTTGCCGATGATGCCGACACGGTGGGTCTGGTCGTCGCCGAATTCCACGGCAGGATCGAGCGCGGCCTTGAAACGCTCAGCTACAGTCGTCTGTTTGGTGGCAGCCAGCACGCGCCGCTGGCCGACCATGACGAGTTCGACACGCCGCTCGCTGTGGTTTCGGCGCTCACGGTCGAGGATCCCGTACCGCAATGGCCGCGTGGTCCCGCATTTGGCGTGTGTGTGCATCAGGTGTTCGAGGATGTCGCGTTCGCCGAGCTGGCGAATGTCGGCGTGCATGCCGATCTCGCCCGCATCTGCGCCGATCACGGCTATACCGGTGATGAAGTTGAAACGATCGCGACAATCACCCAGGCCGGCGTACGCGGTGAACTGATCCCGGGTTCCGGGCTTCGTCTGATGGATCTGGGCGAGGGTGAATCGCGGGCCGAGCTTGAGTTTCTGTTTCCGCTGGGCGGTTCCCGCCTCGATGCCTTCGAGCAATTGCTGGCGGCCTGGCCCGACTACGCGCGCGCGGCCGGTGAACTGCTCACGCGTCGCTCCAACGTTCGCGGCTTGATGACCGGCTATATCGATCTCATCCTGCGCTGGCAGGATCGTTACTACGTGCTCGACTACAAGACCAATCTGCTCGGTCCAGCCCGTGCCGACTACGCGCCCGAGCGCTTGCCGGCAGCGATCCGTGCCCATGATTATGACTTGCAATACCTGATCTACCTCGTTGCCTTGCAGCGCTTCTTGCGGACGCGGCTTGGTGACCAGTACGACTACGAGCGTCACATCGGCGGTGCCTTGTACTTGTTTGTGCGCGGCATGCGCGACGGCGATCCCGCTGGCATCCATCACGATCGTCCCCCGGTCGCCTTGATCGACGCACTCGATGCCTGGTGCGAAGGAGAAGCGACATGAGTGCATTCGAGCAAATGCGTGAAGGAGGTTTCAGTGCGCTCGATGCCGCCCTCATCGAGGCCTTCGGCTCGATCTGGCCGGATAGCGACAAGGCTGCGTTACATCTGGCCGCGCTGAACAGTTGGGCAGTCGGTCGCGGACACAGTTGCTTCACGCCGGATCTGCTCGCCGAATGGCCGTCGAGTGCCGAGCCCGGTTCGCGTGAGCGTGCGATCCAGGCATGGCATGAGGCCTTGCGTGGCGGTGCGTGGCCGCAGGCGGATTTCATCGGTGCGGCGGCGGGTGATTCGCCGATTGTCGTCGAAGGCCAGCACGCCTGGTTGCGTCGCTACTGGCGCTACGAGCGCGAGATTGAAGCCGCCCTGCGCTTGCGTGCGATTCCATTCACGACGCTGCCCGCGACTGACAAAGTTGCAAAAGCTCTCGATGAGTTGCTGCCAAGAGCCGAAGACGAGGAGACCGACTGGCAGCGCGTTGCTGCGGTGAGCGCCTTGCGCGCGCCGCTGACCGTGATCTGCGGTGGCCCCGGCACCGGCAAGACTTTCACCGCCTTGCGCGTGCTCGCCTTGATCCAGCGTTTCGCTGGATGCAGCTTGCGCATGGGTCTCGCCGCACCGACAGGCAAGGCCGCGCAACGTCTTGGCGAATCGGCCCAGCTTGGCCTGCAGAGCCTGCCCTTGAGCGAGGACGAGCGCGCCAGCCTGCCGAGCGAAGCGATGACCTTGCATCGCCTGCTCGGCTTCCATCCGCAATCGGTGCAACCAGCGCGCGATGCCTCGCGTCAGCTCGATCTCGATGTGCTCGTCGTCGATGAATGCTCGATGGTCGATCTGCCGCTGATGGCCAAGTTGCTGCGCGCCCTGAAACCCGAGTGTCGACTGATCCTGCTCGGCGATCCCGACCAGTTGCCGGCGGTCGAAAACGGTGCGGTACTGGCGACGCTGGCGGCGCAGAATCTGCATAACCAGCAATCTGTCGAGTCGGCGAAGTGGCTCGCCGATACCCAGGCCGCAAAAGTTGAATCAAGTGACGGGATCTCCGTCATCGGTGCGCGCATCGTGCGTCTCGAACGACCGCGCCGATTCGGTGGCGATTCGGGTATCGCACAGCTCGTGCGCGCGATCCGTCTCGGCGATACCGCACAGGTGTTCACCAGCCTGTCGAACAGTGATGACATCCACTGGAGCGAACAATCGTGGCGGCTCGACAGCACGGCCGCGCGTGCCGCGCTGCGCGAATCCTGGCAAGGTTTGAGTACCGCCGGCTCGCCGCACGAGGCGCTGGAGTATCTCGGACGCTACCGCATCCTGTGTGCGCTGCGCGAAGGGCCGCGTGGCGTTGCCGGTCTCAACCAGGCGGTCGCCAGCGCCTTGCACGGCGCGCTGGCTGCGCAGATGTTCATCGCCGGCCGGCCGATCCTGATCACCAGCAACCAGCACGCCCTCGGCCTCTACAACGGCGATGTCGGCGTACTCCTTGGCGAGCATGCCGATGCACCGCTGCGCGCGTGGTTTGCGCGGCGTGACGGTGGCGTGCAGGCTCTGCTGCCAGCACAACTGCCGCCGCACGAAAGTGCCTACGCAATGACCGTGCACAAGGCGCAAGGCTCCGAGTTCGATACAGTCGAACTGGTCCTGCCCGATGAACCGCATCCCCTGTTGACCCGCGAATGGTTCTACACCGCCGCCAGTCGCGCCCGCTCGCAACTGCGCATCCACGCCAGTCGTGAGGTGATCGCTGCAGCGCTCATGCAACGCACACGCCGCATCAACGGCCTGCGCTTCGACTAATCACCAATCAACAATGCGTCGTGGGAGCTTCAGCCGTCCCGAGAAAGGGGCTCTCTTTTTCGTTGTAGGAAGCGGCTTCAGCCTGAGGTTTCCCCACTTATTTACCCTCACTTAGAGACGGAGGAATGGAATCCAGTGACCATTCGGCGCACGCAAATTGTAGGAAACGGCTTCAGCC
>CAJDWV010000050.1_pt1 | contig 12677 bp, 11 predicted proteins | sample 7391731 | NCBI WGS metagenome assembly CAJDWV01 (sample SAMEA7055746, study PRJEB34461) | soil metagenome | biome: terrestrial ecosystem; feature: Peninsula; material: soil | place: Antarctica | collected 2016
CCCGCGCCGATGGTAGTGTGGCTTAAGCCATGCGAGAGTAGGTCATCGCTGAGCTTTTTATCCCGCAAGCCCCGGATCAAACCGGGGCTTGCGCTTTTGTGTGCCCGCCAGATGGCGCTTGCATCTTGTGCACTTCGCTATACGGGTCGTCGACCGGAACCGTGATAGCGCGGCCTGCGCAGACTGTCCGCTGACACTCGGGCAAGTCGTGCGGTCGCGCAGAATCAGGAAACATTCGGTTGGTCCGGAACGCAGGCGGAGCGAAGTCGATGATCGATCACGTAGATACTGCTGCGGTCGAATCGATAATCGGATGATCCGGATCAACCTTTGGATCAAGCCAACGCGGGATCAATCCAGCGCGTAGCCGAATTGCTCGCGAAATGCGTCTTTGAATTCGGTAAGCGTAAAACGCTGGTTCTGGGTGCCGGGATGTTCCACCTTGAGGGCACCCATGAGCGATGCGATCCGTCCCGTGGTGGCCCAATCCATATTCCCGGTGATGCCGTAAATGAGCCCGGCCCGGTAGGCATCACCGCAGCCGGTTGGATCGGCAACCCTGCGCTCGCGCGCCGGCGGGATATCCAGAACCTCATTGTTCGCATGGATGTGCGAGCCGTTCGGCCCGTGCGTGACGATATACGCTTTTACACGCTGGGCGATCTCCTCGCCCGACCAGCCGGTGCGCTTCTGCAGCACATTGGATTCATAGTCGTTGACGACGACGTAATCGGCCTGCTCGATGAAGGTGCGAAATTGCGCGCCGTCGAACAATGGCATGGCCTGGCCCGGATCAAAAATGAACGGAATGCCCGCTTCATGGAATTCCCGTGCGTTCTGCAGCATCGCATCCGGGCCGTCCGGCGCAACGATGCCGAACGTGACATCGCTGACATCGTGCACGTGATTCTCATGCGAACGCAGCATTGCGCCGGGATGGAAGGCAATGATCTGATTGTTGTCGAGATCGGTGGTGATGAAGGCCTGTGCCGTGAATTGATCGGCCAGCTCCGTGACATGATCGAGCCGAATCGACTGTTGTTCGAACCATTCCCGATACGGGCCGAAGTCCTGACCGACACTCGCCATCGGAATCGGGTCGTGTCCGAGCAGCTTGAGGTTGTAGGCGATGTTGCCCGCACAGCCGCCGAACTCACGGCGCATCTTCGGAACCAGGAAGGAGACGTTCAGGATATGCACCTTGTCCGGCAGGATGTGGTTCTTGAACTGGTCCTGGAAGACCATGATCGTGTCGTAGGCGAGCGAGCCGCAGATAAGTGCAGACATGAGGGATTCCGTTACCTGGAGGAAAGAGAGGATTCTGGACAGTGCGACACGCGGCAAGCGTCCACGCGCACCGGCAGCGGCGCTGATCTTGCCCTAGATTGCCGCAGCATGCATCCCGCTCATCACACGGAATCGGAAAATCACGCCATTTACGCGTGGAATCGCGCAGTTTCAGACACTGATTATCCTTGCCTGCGCTGCAGCTGCGGGCTAGACTAGTCGACTTTTCGCGTTGCGACGACGCGCTCTCCTGCCGGTAATAAATCTGTATGTTCAAAGGCTTGCGTGGCATGTTTTCTAATGACCTGTCGATCGATCTCGGCACGGCCAACACACTCATCTATGTGCGCGGTCAGGGCATCGTGCTCAACGAGCCTTCCGTGGTCGCCATCCGTCAGGATCGCGGGCCAGGCGGCCCGCGCAGCATCGCGGCGGTCGGAAGCGAGGCGAAACTCATGCTCGGGCGCACGCCGGGCAATATCGTCACTATTCGACCGCTGAAGGATGGCGTGATCGCGGACTTCTCGATGACCGAGGAGATGCTCAAGCAGTTCATCAAGAAGGTGCATCGCGCCCGCCTGTTTCGGCCCAGCCCGCGCGTGCTCGTCTGCGTGCCCTGCGGTTCCACCCAGGTTGAACGTCGCGCCATCAAGGAGTCGGCTGAAAGTGCGGGCGCGCGCGACGTATTCCTGATCGAGGAGCCCATGGCGGCAGCGATCGGCGCCGGGATTCCGGTGCATGAAGCGCGTGGATCGATGGTGCTGGACATTGGCGGCGGTACTTCCGAGGTCGCGGTGATGTCGCTGAACGGCATCGTCTACTCGCAATCCGTGCGCATCGGCGGGGACCGTTTCGATGAGGCGATCATCAACTATGTGCGGCGCAATCACGGCACCTTGATCGGCGAATCGACCGCCGAGCGCATCAAGATGGAAATCGGTTGTGCATTCCCGCAGTCGGACGTAAAGGAAATCGAGATGTCCGGCCGCAATCTTGCCGAGGGCGTACCGCGCATGTTCCAGATCAATTCCAACGAGATCCTCGAAGCGCTGCACGAACCGCTGGCGGGCATCGTTTCGGCGGTCCGCAGTGCACTCGAGCAGACACCTCCGGAGCTGTGTTCGGACGTTGCCGAGCGCGGTATCGTGTTGACTGGCGGCGGCGCGTTGTTGCGTGACATCGACCGCCTTATTTCCGATGAAACCGGCTTGCACGTGCATGTCGCAGATGAACCATTGACCTGCGTCGCACGTGGCGGCGGGCGGGCGCTGGAACTGGTCGATCGCCACGGCAGCGATTTCTTCGCTCCGGAGTAGCGCGCGCGGCAGACAGGCGATACCGCATCGCTTCGCCGTTCGCACAGTGGACTACTCCGCCACTCCGCCGCATGTTTCCGCGCTCCCGACACGTTAGCATTGCCATCCGGTGGACATGATCCGCATGACCGCCAAGTCCTGTCAGAAGCCCTGCGTCCTGATCTCCTCCTGTGGCCATTGCGCGTAACGAAACTGCTCCTCTTTTTGGCGAAGGCGTTGCCAGCACGCTGCGTCTCGTGGCGTATCTGGCGTTGACCGTCATCGTCATGATCGTCGATCATCGCGGCGACTACCTGCATGAGGTTCGACGCCTTGGCAGCGCCGTGATCGAGCCGGTCTATCGGCTGGCCGGGTTGCCCGCGGATATCGCACGTGCAGCGCGAATCGCAGTGGTCTCGCAGCGCGATCTCGCCAACGAGAATCAGGAATTGCGCCAGGCTCTTCTGCTGGCGCGGGCGCGACTCAACCGCGTGGCTGCATTTGCGCAGCAGAACGCGCGACTCAAGGAACTGCTTGATGTGCAGAACAACCTTGGACTTGAGGTGCAGCTCGCGCGACTCATCGACATCGACCTTGATCCCTTCCGGCATCGCATCGTTCTCAATGCGGGCAGCAACCAGGGTGTCGTGCCGGGCCAACCGGTTATCGACGCGCAGGGTCTTATGGGACAGATCATCGAGACACTGCCCAACACCTCCGTGGCGATGCTCATCACCGATCCGAATCATGCGACGCCAGTCACGGTCGAGCGCACGGGATTGCGCACCATCGCCTACGGCAGTGGCGCCATCGATCGTCTGGTGCTGCCGAATATCCCGATGAGTGCGGACGTGGAAGCTGGCGATCGCCTGGTTACCTCCGGCATGGGCGGGCGCTTTCCTGCAGGATTTCCGGTCGGTGTGGTGCGCAGCATCGGCAACGACGCGAGCGGCCTGTTTGCAGTCGGCACAGCGACACCGAGCGCGGCGCTCAATCGCAGCGGCGAAGTATTGCTGCTGCATGATCTCCCCGAGCCCTACGGTCCGCCGGAACTGGCGCCGGAAGTCGGCCCGCCCGCCAGGTTGGCGGAACCTGCGCCTGGCGATTCTTCTGCAAGCGGCAAGCCGTCATGACGAACAGGTCCCGCAACTGGATATTCGCCGGCAGCTTCCTGGTAGCGCTCGTGTTGCAACTGGTGTCGGTACCGCTCGCCATCGCTCCTATGAAGCCGTACTGGCTTGCGCTGGTGCTCGCCTACTGGGCCATCGAGTCACCGGATCGGGTCGGCCTCGGCTTTGCGCTGCTGCTCGGCTTCGCGGGAGATGTCCTGGTCGGCGATCTGCTTGGCGAGCAGGCCATGCGACTGGTCATCCTGACCTTCATCGTGCTGCGTTTTCGTGCGCGTCTGCGTTTCTTCCCGATGTGGCAGCAGACGTTCGCCATCCTCGCGCTGCTGCTCAACGATCGCGTTGTAGTGATCATGATCCGCGGCTTTTCCGGTGATCCGATGCCGCCGCCCAGCTACTGGCTGGGGCCGGTGATCGGTGCGCTGGCCTGGCCGCTGCTCAGCCTGATGCTCGGAGATCTGCGTACGCGTTTTCGCATGCGCGCACGCACCCGTGAACCATGATGCTCCGACCGCTGACCAATCCGCGGCAGGAGATGGCGCAGTTCGGCCGGCGCGCACTGGTTGGATTCGTGCTGATCATCCTGTGCCTCGTCGGCCTGGCGGTGCGATTCGCGTATCTGCAGATCGAACGTCACGCGGAGTTCAGCGCTCGCGCCGACGCAAATCGCATTGTGACGCGCGCGCGCGCGCCGGCGCGCGGTCTCATCTACGATCGGCACGGAGAACTGCTCGCGGAAAATGTGGCCGCGTTCCGCCTCGAAGTCACTCCTGAGCAGGTGACAGGCATGGATGCGATGCTGGAGCATCTGCGCGGAACCGTGGCGCTCAGCGAAGATGACATCGAACGCTTCAATACACAGCGCAAGGGAAAGCACGCGTACCAGAGCACCGCACTGCGCCTCAAGCTGTCCGAGGAGGAGATCGCGCGCTTCGAGGTCAATCGCTGGCAGTTCCCCGGAGTCGAGGTGGTGCCGTATCTGACCCGCTACTACCCGCACGGACGCGATTTCGCGCACGTGGTCGGCTATGTGGGTCGCATCGACAGCGCGGATCTGGAGCGCCTTGATCGCGGCCGGTACGAAGGCGCCACGCATGTCGGCAAGATCGGTATCGAGCGCTATTACGAGAGTCTGCTGCATGGTGAGCCTGGCTACGAGCAGGTCGAGGTCAATGCCGATCACCGGCCATTGCGCGTCCTCGAACAGGTTGCGCCGAAGCCGGGCACCAATCTGTACCTGACCATCGACGCCCACATTCAGCGCGTTGCCGAAAAGGCCTTCGAGGGTCGCGCCGGTGCGGCGGTGGCCGTAGATCCGCGCAATGGCGAAGTGCTCGCAATGGTAAGCGTGCCGACCTTCGATACCAATCTGTTCGTCAACGGTATCAGCCGCGCGGATTATGCGGCGCTGCTCGCCAACCCCGACAAGCCGCTGCTCAGCCGCGCGGTGCAGGGCGGTTACAGCCCGGGCTCGACGATCAAGCCGTTCGTGGCGCTCGCGGGTCTGGAACGGGGCGTGCGCAAACCCGGGGACACGATACTGTCCACCGGTGAGTTCTTCATTCCGGGTCAGCAGCGCGGCTACCGTGATGACAAACGCAGCGGGCATGGTCGCGTTGATCTCGTGCAGGCGATCGCGCAATCGGTCAATACCTATTTCTATTCGCTCGCGCTCGACATGGGCATCGATGGGTTTGCCTCATACATGGCTAAGCTCGGCTTCGGCAAGCCTACCGGCATCGATCTGATCGGCGAAAGCTCGGGCGTACTTCCCTCGCGCGACTGGAAGCGTGCAAACCTGAATCAGCCCTGGTACCCGGGTGAAACCGTGATTGCGGGCATCGGCCAGGGTTACTGGGTGGTCACGCCATTACAACTCGCGCAGGCCGTCGCCATCGTGGCTGCGCATGGCGTGCCGCATCGCCTTCATCTGCTGCGTGCGACCCAAAAGGATATGAGCGGCGCGCCGGTACCCGTACGTGCGTCCCCCTCGCTGCCATCGGTCATCGAGAACCCGGCTGACTGGGCTCCCGTGAAACAGGGCATGGTGGAGGTGGTCAACGGCCCGCGCGGCACGGCGCGTTCGATTGCCGAGGGCTTTCCCTACTTGATTGCGGGCAAGACCGGCACTGCCGAGCGCTACTCGCGCACGACCGAAGCGTGGAGCAACATCATGGACGTGCCGATTGAGAGTCACCAGGTGCTGTTCGAGGCATTCACGCCGGCTGATGACGCACGCATTGCGGTGGTTGTCGTGCTCGAAGCCGGAAGGACCGGAGGACGCGACGCGGCGCCGATCGTGCGCAAGATGCTCGACGCCTGGATGGCCTCAACCGAATCGCGGGGCGGCCAATGATCTCGTCGTTGCTGCTGCCATTGCGTCGCCGGTTCACGCGTGTTTTGCGCAAGCCGCGCTTCGATATGCCGCTCGCGGGCGGACTGCTGCTTCTCGCCGGCATTGGCCTTGTCACGCTGTACAGCGCTAGCGACCTCGATCGCAGCCTCACGATTGGCCAGGGAATCCGCTTCGCATTCGGCGCGCTGTTCATGATCCTGATCGCGCGTATCTCGCCGATCACCTTGCGCTACTGGACGCCGTGGCTCTACCTCGGCAGCGTCCTGTTGCTGGTGCTCGTGGCGCTGCTCGGCGAAGGCCGCGGTGCGCATCGCTGGCTGGATTTCGGCGTATTGCGGTTTCAGCCCTCCGAGCTCCTGAAACTTACGATGCCGATGATGGTGGCCTGGTATCTGGACAATCGGCCGTTGCCGCCCGGCTGGGTTTCGCTGGCGGTGGTCGGCGTTCTTATCGCCATCCCGGCGGGGTTGATTGCCGATCAGCCGGATCTTGGTACGGCACTGCTGGTCGTCGCGAGCGGCTTGTTCGGCGTGTTTCTGGCGGGGCTGGCCTGGTGGCGCATTGGCCTTCTGATCGGCGCGGTGGGTGCGTCGTTGCCAATCGCCTGGCACTTCCTGCACGAGTACCAGCGCGATCGCGTGCGCATGCTGCTGGATCCGGAATCCGACCCACTCGGCAATGGCTGGCACATCATCCAGTCGCAGATCGCGGTCGGCTCGGGCGGCTTATGGGGCAAGGGCTGGCACAACGGGACGCAATCGCGCCTTGAGTTCCTTCCCGAACACACGACCGACTTCATCTTTTCAGTATTTGCCGAGGAATGGGGCTTGATAGGCGTACTCGTGCTGCTTGCGCTGTATGTCTTCATCATCGGCCGCTGTCTGTGGATTGCCGCGAACGCGCGCGATACCTATTCGCGCGTGCTCGCAGGCTCGATCAGCATGGCGTTCTTCGTTTACGTCATGGTGAATGGCGGAATGATTACCGGCATTCTGCCGGTGGTCGGCGTGCCGCTGCCGCTGGTCAGCTACGGCGGCACCTCGGCGGTTTCGCTGCTGGCCGGATTCGGCGTGCTGATGTCGATTCACGCGCACCGCAAGATAACGCTGAACTGATACAGTTATGCCATGAATATTCAGCAAAAACCCGATACGCTCTTCGACCGCTTGCGGAATGTTTCCACTGCGCTGGCATTGTTCGCATTGGCCCTGATCGTGGCGCTGCCGATGGCTGCCAGTGCGGTGGGAATGGCGGCCGTGCCCGAATCCGAGCAACGCGCGTTCGCCGCGGAGGTTGCCGCGGCTGGCGGACCGTCAACCGACAGCGTGTTGGCGACCCTCGCCGAAGCGCGCATCCAATCCTCGATTCTCGCGGCCATCGCGCGACCAGCAGAAAAGAAACCCTGGAAGGACTATCGACCGATTTTCCTTACCGACGAGCGCGTCGACGGCGGTCGGGTGTTCTACGAGGAGCATCGCGAGCTGCTCGATCGTATCGCCGCCGAGTACGGTGTACCTGCGGAAATCATCGTTGCCATCATCGGTGTGGAAACCCGCTACGGGCGCATTACCGGCAGCTACCGCGTGCTGGATGCACTCAGCACGCTGGCGTTCCACTATCCGCCGCGCGCGCCGTTCTTCCGTTCGGAGCTCAAGCAGTTGTTTCTGCTCGGCGACATGCATCTTGCCTACCCGATTGACGAATTGAAGGGCTCGTACGCCGGAGCGATGGGCTGGGGCCAGTTCATGCCGAGCAGCATCGCGAGCTATGCGCGCGACGGTGACGGCGATTCACGCATCGACCTGTGGAATTCGGTGCCCGACATCGTTGCGAGCGTGGCGAATTATTTTTCCCGCCACGGCTGGGAAACCGGCGCGCCGGTCGCCGAGCGCGTGCACCCGGTAGCCAACGCGCGCCGCGTCGAACCGAATGGCCTGGAGCCCGTGTATTCGGTTGAACAGATGGAGATCTGGGGCTATGCGCCGGTCAGTCATGTCGATCCGCAGCGCGCATCGAACCTGCTCGTGCTGGAGGCCGATCGTGGCGACGAGTACTGGTTGACGTTCAAGAACTTCTATGTGATTTCCCGCTACAACCGTAGCCCCTTGTACTCGATGGCGGTGTGGCAGCTTGCTCAGAAGATCGCCCAGACAATGGGCACGACGATGGATACCACTACCGGGACGGCGACGGGCGCGGCGGCGGGCATGGCCGGATGAGGAGTGCGGTGCGCTGGGCGATCGCGCTGGTTGCGATCTGCCTGATTGCCGCGTGCGCCGGGCGCAAGACAAAGCCCGCTGCGCCCGAGGCGGCCCGCACCCGTTCCGGCGCATCCGTGAGCGCCCCGCACGACGATACGTCGCGACACCAGTCCGAGCGTTATCGCGACCGGCACGACAGTACGCCGGACGTGTCGAAGGTGGATATCGCAGCGCTGCCAGAGCCGGTGCCAAAGGCAGAACCGCGCTCGCGCTACGGCAACAAGTCAAGCTACACGGTTCTCGGGCGCACCTATCGCGTATTACCGAGTGCGGAGGGCTATTCCGAGCGCGGGCTCGCATCCTGGTATGGCAACAAGTTTCACGGTTACATGACATCCAGTCTCGAGCCATATGACATGTACGCCTTCAGCGCTGCGCACAAGACGCTGCCGCTGCCGACTTACGTGCGCGTCACCAATCTTGCCAATGGAAAAAGCGTCGTCGCGCGCGTCAATGATCGCGGGCCGTTCGTCGAAAACCGTATCATCGATCTTTCCTATGCTGCGGCTGTGCGCATCGGAGTCTGGCCGAAGGGCACCGGCATGGTGCAGGTCGACGCGATCGATCCCGACCATCCGCGCAGCGCCTCCAAAGCACCGCCCATTCGCGCCGGGTCGCACATTTACCTGCAACTGGGCGCGTTCGGCGGCCGCGACAATGCCGAGCGCCTCGCACAAGGTGTGCGGCGCGCTGGAATCAAACCGGTGCGCGTCGAGCCTGCCCGCGTCGGCACGCGTGTGCTCTATCGCGTGCGTATCGGGCCGCTCGCCGACGCGACCGCGGCCGACCGCATGAGCACGCGCATCGAAAAGGCCGGATTCGGCAGTCCTGGCGTCGTTATCGATCGATAAGACGCTGGCGCCGGGATTGCAACGATCCTCCGTGGACGAGAATGAATTTCCGCCCTGCGATCCTGTCCAAGGCCCACTTGCAAAAAACATTGGCTTTGCCGTGCCGTTTTGCATTCGCGGCGGAAGCGGCGACAATGCCGACCCGTTAGTTCTCCCGGAAGCGATCACCCGCCAATGAAGTTTGTCCAACGTCTCGCCTTTTCCGCGGCGCTCCTTGCTGCCGTTGCCGTCAACGCACAGACACCCGCCCCGCAGCCGAAAATTCCTGCTCCGCAACCGGTTTCGGCGCCCACGCCGCCGCCGCCCACCCTGGATGCGAAGAGCTGGGTGCTGATGGACTATTCGACGGGCCAGATTCTCGCTTCTGGCAACGCCGATGCACGCGTCGAACCTGCGTCGATCACCAAGATCATGACCTCGTACGTGGTTTCCGCCGAGATCGCGCAGGGCAAGATTCATCGCGACGATGAGGTGTTCATCAGCGAGAATGCCTGGCGCGGCGGCGGCGCTGGAACCGATGGATCGACCAGTTTCCTCGCCCTCAACAGCAAGGTGCCGCTCAAGGATCTGCTGTACGGCATGATCATCCAGTCCGGCAACGACGCGGCGATTGCGCTGGCCGAACATGTGGCGGGATCAGAGGCGACGTTCGCAAACCTCATGAACCAGTATGCCGCGCGCCTCGGCATGACCGGAACCCATTACGTCGACGCAAGCGGTCTGCCGAATCCCGGCCACTACACCACGGCGCACGATGTGGCGCGCCTCAGCCGCGCGTTGATCCACGATTTTCCGGAGGACTACAAGATCTACGCGATCAAGGATTTCGAGTGGAACGGCATCAAGCAGCACAACCGCAACACGCTCCTATGGCGTGACGAAAGCGTGGACGGCATCAAAACCGGACACACGAGTTCCGCCGGTTATTGCCTCGCGACCTCGGCCAAGCGCGACGAGCAGCGCCTCGTCGCCGTCGTGATGGGCGCACCCAGCGAGAAGCAGCGCGCCGATGACAATCAAGCCCTGCTCAATTACGGATTCCGCTTCTTCGAAACGCACAAGCTGTATTCGGCCGGACAGGCGCTGGCCGAGCCGTTACTGTGGCGCGGTGCCACTGACAAGCTGCCGCTCGGCACCGCGAGCGACGTGCTAGTGACGATGCCGCGCGGTCGGTACAAGGATCTCAAGGCGAGCCTCGATATCCCGGCGCATCTGATCGCACCGTTCGAGAAGGGTGCGAAGATTGGCACGCTCAAGGTCACGCTTGATGACAAGTCGCTGACGGAAATACCGCTCGTTGCGCTTCAGGAAGCGCCGGAAGGCGGCTTTTTCAAGCGTCTCTACGATGATGTGTGGCTGTGGTTCAAGGGCGATGACGGCGCGCGCACCAGTACCGATGCGCCGACCCGTACCGACACCTCGTCCACCGACTGATCCCTGATCCGGAACGACCGCCACAAAGCCGCGACCATGAAAGATATCGATGACCTCCAAGCCAGACACCCGAACCAGGGTTTCCAGTTTCCCGGTGTCTTCGAGATCACGGCTATGGGTGAAGCCGATGCAAACCTGCAGTCGCGCGTGCCGGAGATCCTTACCGGCCTCGGCCTGAGCGTGCTCTCCGCCAGCATGAAGACGCGTCCCTCGCGGGAGGGACGTTATCTCTCGGTCTCGGTCAGCTTCACCTGCCCGGATCGGGACCACTACGACGCCGCGCACAGCGCGCTGCGCGCGGCCGAAGGTATCCGCTGGACGCTGTGAGGCCGGGAATCGTGAATCGGGAGAAGCGATCCATCGCATGGACGCGCTGGTGTCCACTGCGGGTTTCCCATCGCCGCAAACCAACATCCGGATGCTGTACGTCCGAGAATTGCCAGGGCGTCACGCTTATGAACCGGTCGCGCGCGCTACGCACGCGTTTACCGATGCGCCTCATGCGGCCCACTCAATGAAGGTGGCTTGCTGGTTGTAGACGCACTGCAATCATGCGTACCCGTTTCCGATTTGCCAAGCAAATGAGGGTTGTCGGCTTGCCGGTCAGGCCTCACAGGCGGATGATCCGCTAGCGCAACCACAAGGAAAGGCGGGGCCGCAGGAGATCATGTGGGATAGGGGAGAATGCGCACCCGGCGTCACCCGTCGCTGCGCGACTGGCGGCACGCCGATGAGCAACGCGATGAGGCCGGACGCCTCATGCGCGAGCCGTATGGCGAACGATATCGCGTGGCGCTGCAACGGATCTCGCGTGGGTCCGGCAGCGCCTGGCTCGGCGATTCGAACGGCGATTAGCGCGGTTTGCCGGCGCGTCTTGCGTCGGGTATGGCACGAATGCTCCTGGCCGTGAGCCGTTTCGTCGCCGTATTGCGATAGACAAGGTGCAAGTGATTCATTCACGAGAAGGGAGAAACCGAAATGTCCATGATTTCCGACACCGCGCGTCAAACCAACCATTCCCCACGAGGGCAACACATCCATGCAACCGGCAAAGACCGCACCAGGAGGCAGGGCGCGATGGCGGCCATCCTGATCCTGGCGGCAGGACTTTGTGCGTCCCTGACGGCGCAGGCGGCCATTCCGACAACCGAACGCCAGGTGCTGCTGAATCTCTACACGAACACGAACGGCGGTACCTGGACGGACCACACCGGCTGGAATGGTGACCCCGGAACCGAGTGCACCTGGTACGGTATCACCTGCGATGGTGCCGGGGGGCATGTAACTGAGATCAATTTGTCTTCCAACAATCTCGACGGCTCGCTGCCGTCGCTCGCGGGTCTCGCGAATCTTTCGATCTTCTGGGTCTACTCCAACCAGTTGACCGGCCCGATCCCGTCGCTCGCTGGCCTGACGAACCTCCGATGGTTCTCTGCTTACTCCAACCATTTGACCGGCCCAATCCCGTCGCTTGCGGGTCTCGCGAATCTTTTCTCCTTCGAAGTCTCCGGCAATCAGTTGACCGGCCCGATCCCGTCGCTCGCGGGTCTCGCGAATCTTACCCACTTCCATGTCGAGCACAATCAGTTGACCGGCCCGATCCCGCCGCTCGCGGGTCTCGCGAGTCTTTCCAGGTTCTATGTCTTCGCCAACCAGTTGCGTGGCCCCATGCCATCGGTTCCCAGCCCGTCAATGCTTCAGGTGGGCGGATCGAAGCTTTGCAGCAATCACCTCGACCCCGTCCCGAACGCCGACTGGGACGCCGCTACCGGCGAGACGCCCTGGTACCAGAACTGCACGCCGCTGCCGGAAGAAATCTTTGCGGACGGGTTCGATCCCTGAGGGGGTGGCGCGGGTTCAGCGCGGACGGAAATTCGAGAGTCAGGACGGGTACAAAACGGATCTTCCGAATCGTGACCGGTTTCTTCGCCGTATTGCGATAGATAAGCTGCAACTGATTCATTCACGAGAAGGGAGGAACCGAAATGTCCATGATTTCCGACGCCGCGTGCCAAACCAACCATTCCCCACGCGCGCAACACATCCATACAATCGGCAAAGACCGC